>Ga0209188_1000490_pt1 | contig 38289 bp, 44 predicted proteins | sample C_130625_EF_Meta_FD_187307 | JGI IMG/M metagenome (GOLD analysis project Ga0209188, IMG submission 187307) | Freshwater microbial communities from Lake Croche, Canada to study carbon cycling - C_130625_EF_MetaG (SPAdes) (version 2) | ecosystem: Environmental > Aquatic > Freshwater > Lake...
AATCTCTCGAGGCCTACGCATTGTTTCTGGTGGTACGGATTCACATGTGATGTTGGTGGATTTACGCGCTAAGAAAATGACGGGTAAAGAAGCAGAGCGTATTTTGGGTGAAGCGCACATTACTTGTAACAAAAATGGTATTCCGAACGATCCAGAAAAACCAATGGTGACTAGTGGTATCCGTCTAGGTTCACCAGCAATGACAACCCGTGGCTTCAAAGAGGCTGAAGCAAGGCAAGTGGGTAATTTTATTGCAGACGTTTTAGATCATCCAAATGATCCAGAAAACATTGCTAAAGTTCGAGCACAGGTTTCTGAGCTTACTAAGCGTTTTCCGGTTTACGGTTAAGTACAGCAAAGAAAAGAGTTCTCATTGCGCTGCCCCTTTTGCCACAACGACGATACTCAGGTTTTAGATACCCGAGTTTCTGATGAAGGCGATACCATTCGTCGTCGTCGTCGTTGTGCTAAATGCGATAAGCGCTTTACGACTTATGAGCGGGTTGAGTTGGCTTTGCCGGCCATCGTTAAAAAGAATGGCAGCCGGGTTGAGTACAGCCACGATAAGCTCGTTGGCTCAATCAAGTTAGCCCTGAGAAAACGCCCAGTCTCCTCTGATTCAGTGGATGAAGCTATTGCGCGGATTGAGGAAAAGCTACTAAGTCTTGGTGAGAAAGAGATCCCGAGTGAGCGTGTAGGCGAGTTGGTCATGCGCGAACTTAAGCGCTTAGATAAAGTGGCCTATATCCGCTTTGCTTCTGTCTATCGCAGCTTTGCTGATATTGAGTCTTTTGAGAGCGCACTTAAAGAGCTGAAGTAATCAAACTTACCACTGAGGTTGCTGAATAGATGAACAAAGTTTTAGTAACTGGAGGCGCTGGTTATATTGGATCACATACTGTGATCCAGCTTTTGCATGCTGGCCTAGAAGTCATTGTTTTAGACAACCTTTGCAACAGTAGTGCAGGTGTAATTGTCCGCATTGAAGAGATCTCTGGAAGGTCTATTGAATTTATCCAGGGTGATGTGCGAGATCGTGAAGTTTTAAGAACTATCTTTGAAAAAAATGCGTGTGATGCAGTAATTCATTTTGCAGGTCTAAAAGCTGTAGGTGAATCACAAGAACAGCCCTTGAAATATTTTGACAATAACGTCTCTGGCAGCATAATCTTGTTTGAAGAAATGATGAGGGCTGGTGTTAATAAATTAATATTTTCATCCTCTGCAACGGTTTATGGCGATCCTGGTTATGCTTGCTTCAACGAGACCACATCATTAAAGCCTATTAATGTTTATGGTAGAACTAAGCTTATGGTTGAGGATATCTTGCGAGATATCAAGAGGGCTAATCCACACTGGCAAATTGCTTTGCTGCGGTATTTTAATCCAGTAGGAGCCCATCAGTCGGGCCGTATTGGTGAAAATCCTTTTGGTGTTCCCAACAACTTGATGCCGTTCATATCTCAAGTAGCTGTGGGAAGACGTGAGAAGTTAATGATTTATGGAGATGATTATTCAACGCCAGATGGCACGGGTCTTAGGGACTATATCCATGTTGACGATCTGGCTGAAGGCCATTTAGCGGCGCTTAATGCATTACACAAAGAGAATTCTTTAATCACCGTAAATTTAGGAACTGGCAAGCCAAACAGCGTTCTAGAGATGATTGCAGCTTTTGAGAGAGCATCTGGAGTTGAAATTCCTTACGAGATTGTCAGTCGTCGCGCAGGTGATTTGTCTGAATACTACGCAGATTCTCATTTGGCAAAAGTGCTCTTGGGCTGGGAGGCAAAATTAGGCATTGATCGTATGTGTGCTGATACGTGGCGCTGGCAAAAGAATAATCCCAATGGTTACATCGATTAAAACTCAATATCTCAATGCTTCACTTCAACACAGCAAAGATAGAATTAGTAATGTCATCAACGTTACCTGTGCCGCTGACTTTGCGATAAGCAGGAGCCTTTACCTTGTCTGCAGGGTTAGCTTCAGAAGCCCAAGATGAGTAGTAGTCAACGAGTGGACGAGTTTGATCGTCATATACCTGTAAACGCTTGCGTACCGTCTCTTCTTTGTCATCATCACGCTGAATTAAATCGTCGCCAGTCACATCATCTTTACCAGCCACTTTTGGTGGGTTGAACTTGATGTGATAAGTACGGCCTGAAGCGGGATGAACTCGACGACCACTCATACGATCAATAATGGCATCAAATGGCACGTCGATTTCTAAAACGTAATCGATCGGCACGCCAGCATCTTTCATGGCTTGTGCTTGTGGAATAGTCCTTGGGAAACCGTCAAACAAGTAACCCTTACTGCAATCAGGTTGAGTAAGGCGATCTTTTACCAGGCCAATGATGATGTCATCAGACACTAAACCACCAGCATCCATAATCTTTTTGGCTGCAATACCGAGTTCAGTGCCTGCCTTAACAGCTGCGCGCAACATATCGCCTGTAGAAATTTGTGGAATTGCAAATTTTTCACAAATGAATTGAGCTTGAGTACCTTTTCCGGCACCTGGTGCACCGAGCAGAATTAACCGCATTGTTTTCCCCTTAAAGAGCTGTCATTGTCCCGTATTTTGCTGGGATCTTTTATTGCTAATGCCTAGGACTATCCCCGAGAAAACCCTTATCTTGAGATAAAGAGACTAAAGGCTGATCAGTTTTCTGACTCTTTCAAGATCCTCTGGGGTATCTACGCCTGCAGGAGGTGCCTCTGAGGCGGTATATACGGCAATGCGGTAGCCATTCCACAGCGCTCTCAGCTGCTCAAGCGCTTCTGCTTGCTCTGGGGGCGCGGGCTCTAATCTACTGTAGGCCTGTAAAAAGTCAGCGCGGTAGGCGTAGATGCCTAAATGGCGAAGATGCTCAACTGCTTGCTTGGAGCTCGCATCTCGAATAAACGGAATCGCTGCTCTGGAAAAATATAAAGCTTCGCCGGCGCGATTCAGTACGACTTTGACAACATTGGGATTATCAATTTCAGATGGATCGACAATCGGCACAGCAACCGTTGAGATTGCACACTGTGTATTTTCAGCTAAAGTGCGCGCAACTTGGTTAATTAGTTCCGGTGGAATGAGTGGCTCATCACCCTGCACGTTGACTAGGAGAGCATTGGTGGGCAGATTGAGTAGGTGCGCAACTTCAGCCAAGCGATCGGTACCAGTAGGATGATCTGGACTGGTTAAAAGACACTCGATTTGATGCACACTACAAACAGTTTTGATCTCCACAGAATCAGTGGCAACTACAACGCTTCGTGCCAAAGATTTTTTGGCGCGCTCTGCAACTCGAACCACCATAGGCTTACCACCAATATCAGCTAGTGGTTTACGCGGCAATCTGGTTGAACCCAAACGCGCTGGTATGACAACCAAAAATTCTGGGGTTTGATTGGTGCTCATGTGATTAATTGTGAACTCATTGGCTCAATAACTTAAGTGATTTCATCAGCGCTTAGGGCGCGCGCTTCTTCAACCAGCATGACGGGCACATCATCACGAATTGGGTAAGCCAAACGGTCAGCCTTACAAATGAGTTCAAGCTTATTGGCTTCTAAATGCAAAGGGCTTTTACATAAAGGGCAGACTAAAATTTCGAGTAGGCGTTTATCCATGGTTTTCTAAGGTGATGAATTTAGTAGGTTTGTAACAAGATTTTTTCTCAAGTGTAGCGCTATAAGTTGTAGCGATAGGGATCTGGTCTTTGCAAAATTGATTGCAACCACTCCACTAAGTTATCTGGTAACTCAAGTGACAGGGGTACGACCCAGATCCGCTCATCAGTGATTGCAGAACATTTCACGGCATCTTTTTCTGTGATCAAAATACATTGGGCTTTGATAGCCGAAAAAAACTCGGGTATATAGCTTGCGTGATCAGGCAGCGGGATACATTTGCCAGTAATTCCTTGTTTTTGCAAGGCAGTAAAAAAACGCTTGGGATTACCTAGTGCAGCAACAGTAGTAATTTTGGCAGGTAAAAATTGATCAGCAATTTGTATGAGGGTTTGGGTATTTGCAGGGTTAATGAGTTGGTATGGGGTGCCTAAATGACCTAGCAAGGTAAATGCACGTCGTCCCTTAAAGTACTCATCGAGTAAGCCACTTTTGTTACCACCGGTAGGTTCGGTGAATAAAGTGGCATCTCGACCGCGGTGAGCAGGCTCGCGTAGTGGCCCTGCTGGCAACAGAAAGCGATTACCTTCACCACGACCATCACGCACTACAAATTCAACATCACGACCGCCTTCGCGGGCAGGCCAGCGGGATAGACCGCTATGTTGCAAGCCATCATCACTAATAATGACATTGACTTCTGGTGCATGCTTTAGTAAAGCCCTAATACTTTGTTGACGTTTTGGATATACCCAAATCGGAAATTGATCAGCAGTGCGTTTTGCGATCAAGACGGGTTCATCGCCCACTAAGGCTGGATCAGAATCGCTGTGTACTTGCTTAGGGGTTGGCAGCAAAGAACCGTAACCTCTGCTGATAATGCCGGGTTTCCATCCAAGTTGCGAGAGGCGCTGTGCTAAGGCAATCACAATGGGCGTTTTGCCCGTACCACCCACTCTAATATTACCGACGATGATGATCGGCACTGGCGCATGCTTAGTGTGATTAAGCCCCAAGTCGTAAATGAGTTTACGAACTCGCAAGACCAAACCGTAAACCCAGGATAGGGGCCAAAGTAATAATGCAGTCGGCCCGCGTCTTTCCCAAAACTTAGGGGCTTTACGGAAAAAAGAGCTTGCCATGATCGACGTTTTTCTAAGCTTACTTTTTGGTTTGACTGCTAAACACAATATTGGATAAATTGGCGTCGCGAGCAGCCTCTAAAGCGCTCATCACCGCTTGGTGTGGTGCCTTGGCATCTGCATCAATATTGATTTGAAGATTACTCACACCATCTTTTGTATTGCCAGCTTGATTGCTAAGTTGTATCAATGAGCTACTTAGCTGAGAGCCATCAGTCACTTTCCCATTGATTGCAAAGCGGCCATCACGACTCACTGCAATATGGACTTGTTTGTTATCTGCTTGGCTCTCGTTACCATTAGCACTTGGCAAGGTGATCGCTAATTCTTGATAGCGTGTAAAAGTGGTTGAGATCATCAAAAAGATCAACACCACTAACAGCACATCAATAAATGGAATGAGATTAATTTCTGGCTCAATTGCGGCAGATGGGGCCCCAAGCGAAAATCCGCTCTTTCTTGAGGAGTACAGGCTGAACCGGCTCATTGAGACAAATCGGTTAAGTACAGTTTTTTAAATAATTGGCGTGTAAATTCTTCGCACTCTCGTTGGCGTTGGGTTGCAATCGCTTTGAGTCCGCGCCATGCAGCCAGTGCAGGAATAGCAATCAGCAAACCAAACGCCGTGTTGTACAAAGCTACTGAAATGCCGTGGGCTAATTGTTGTGGGCTGCCAGCGCCATTAATTGCGCCTTGACTGCCAAAAATTTCGATCATGCCAACCACGGTGCCAAATAAACCTAATAATGGGGCGATAGTGGCGATCGTTGCCAGCACGCCTAAGTAGCGCTCCAACTTGAACCAGGTCGCCTGTGCCACTGCTTGTAGTTCCTCTAAGGCAAGTTCTGAGTCGCTGCCAGCGAGCTTTTCTCTCAAAACGCAGGCAAAAAGCGGGGTGGCCGGAGACAGTTGCGCTAGGGAGCTCAGCTGGGATTCAGAAGGCTTATTTTCTTTAAGCAATTGATTGCAAAGGCTAAAAGCGGTTTCCAGGCTATTTTTTGGAAAAATATTAATCTGCCGCAGATACCAACTGCGCTCAATAACAATGGCTAAGCCAATAATGGAAATGATTAGAAGAGGCCAGATAGGCCAGCCAGCGGATAGTAAGATGGAGTACATAAGCTCAGTACTTTAGCTGAATTAAAAAGCCTGTTTCGGAACATAAGCTGTGGATAACTCTGTGCAAAACTTTTTCAAGAGGGTGTGCTAAGTGCCTGATTGCTAATAAATGGGGTGGTAGAGGGTCTAGATACCCCCTGCCAATCCCGATAAATTGGCTATATAAATCAATGACTTATTTTTTATCTGTTGGATTTATGAGACGTTTTGGGTCAGTAATTACTTACTTTTAGCATCTAGACCCTGAGTGAATAACTTGCTGTGGATATTTATTGGCGTCTGAGGCAGATGCTTTTGTGAATAAAGAGAAAAAATGTCGGAAATATCAAGGGAAATTCTGAGTGTTGGCGATCTTAACCGCGCCATTGCCGCATCTTTAGAGGATCGTTTCGATACCGTTTGGGTTAGCGGGGAGATATCCAACTTTAAGGCCTATGACAGCGGGCACTGGTATTTCTCATTAAAGGACAAGGAAGGTCAGATTCGCTGCGTGATGTTCCGTGGGCGCAATGGCCAAGTCGGATTTATGCCCCAGTCTGGCGACTTAGTGGAAGTCAGCGCCAATTTAGGAATGTACGTCCCTCGAGGCGATATTCAGCTCACGATCCAAACTTTGCGACGCGCAGGTATGGGGGGTTTGTATGAAGCCTTCTTAAAACTCAAAGCCAAGTTAGCCAAAGAAGGTTTATTTGATGAGGAGCGTAAACGTGATATTCCAACGCATCCCAGAGCAATCGGCATTATTACTTCACCACAAGCTGCTGCTCTGAAAGATGTACTTAGTACATTAGCAAGGCGTGCACCACATATTCCGACTGTGATTTACCCAACTCTAGTACAAGGACCGGATGCGCCTACTGGAATTATTTCCGCACTCAAAGCGGCGAATAAAGAAAATGCAGTCGATGTGATTTTGCTGGTGCGAGGCGGCGGCAGCATTGAAGATCTCTGGGCATTTAATGATGAGCAGCTTGCTTATGCAATCGCCGACTCAAGTATTCCGGTAGTCAGTGGAGTTGGGCATGAAACCGATTTTACGATTGCAGATTTTGTAGCAGACCTGCGGGCCCCAACCCCAACCGGTGCAGCAGAGTTGGCGGCACCGCGAAAAGATCAACTTCTTCAAGAGTTGGATGCCATTAAGCAGGCCTTACTTCAACGCATCAATCAACGCGTGGAACGTGAAGCTCAAACCTTAGACCAGTTAGCTTTGAGATTAAGTCATGCGCTACCAAACCCCGATCGCATGCGTGAGCAAATCACCAGTTGGCAGCAGCGCTTGAATCAAGCTTGGTCGGTGCGAATGGAAAACTGGAATCGCAATCAATCGCATTACCAATCACAACTAGAAATGCTCAATCCTCAAAGAACACTTGAGCGTGGTTATGCAGTCATCCTAAGCAAGGATCAGGAGGAGCTACATGCAGTTCGTAAACCGAGTGAGCTTAGCACTGAGAATCTATTTCAAATTCGACTGGCTGAGGGTGAGGCAGAGGTGCGGTTCTCAGAAGTAAAGCACTAAGCGAATAAAACAACTTACAAAATATTCGGCTCAATCTCTAAGCTCACACCAAACTCTTTATGCACCTTGTCTTGAATGCATTTAGCTAGACCCAGAATATCTTGTGCAGTGCCATTGCCATAATTGACTAAGACGAGTGCCTGATTTTCATAAACGCCTACTTCGCCCATGCGCTGACCTTTAAAGCCGCATTGATCAATTAGCCAGCCTGCAGCGAGCTTGCGCTTGCCTGGGGCGTCTGGGTAAGACACTAAGGCTGCATGTTGTTTGAGTAGCGTTTCATACTGCTCGTTTGGCACAACTGGATTCTGAAAGAAGCTACCTGCATTACCAATCACTTTAGGGTCAGGTAATTTGTGGGTACGTATTTTGCATACCGCTAGAAAAATTTCTTCAGCACTAGGATGTGGGTTGCCCTCAAACTGCTTTGCCAAGTCAGCGTAATGAATCTTGGCGCTCCACGCTTTTGGAATTCTAAAGATTACCTTTGTCACGATAAATCGCTGAGGATATTGTTTGAAGTAGCTATCGCGATAGGAAAATTGACAATCTTCTTTGTTGAGTGTGACGAGGACTTGGGTCTCAGTATCAAACGCTTCGATGCTGTCGATGTAATCACCAATCTCAACACCATAGGCACCGATATTCTGAATGGGCGCGGCGCCAACGGTGCCAGGAATGAGAGCGAGATTTTCTAGGCCAAGGAAATCCTCTTCTAGTGTCCAGGCAACAAATTCATGCCAGTTCACCCCGCCACCAACCGCAATCAAAGTGGCATCATGGCCGCCAGAAAGAATTTCTTGCCCAGTGATATTCATGAGCAAGGTTGCGCCTGGCAAGGTCTTAGGCAAAATGACATTACTGCCACTCCCTAGAACCCGCCATGGCAGGTTCCGCCGTGTAATCTCACACATCACCGCCGGAATTTGCGCTGGAGCAGTGATTTCGTAGGCGATATCCGCAACTGCATCCAAGCCAAAGGTATTACGGCCCTTCAGATTCAAATGGGACATTACTTTTGCTGGTTCAGGCGCATTTGGGGCAGAGTTCATGCCACAATCTTATTCGAATGTCTGCTTAATCCGCAGATAATTACCAGAATAGTCATGAGACCACTCATAGAAATAGACAAGGAGTAAGAAATGCCCTCATTTGACGTAGTGTGTGAACCAGATATGGTTGAGCTTAAAAATGCGATTGAACAATCGAATAAAGAAATTAGCAATCGTTTTGACTTTAAGGGCTCTGATAGTCGCGTAGAGCAAAAAGATGAAGCGTTAATTTTGTACGGCGATGATGACTTTAAGTTAGGTCAAGTACGTGATGTGCTCTTTGGCAAGATGGCCAAGCGTAATGTGGACGTGCGCTATCTCAAAGATGAAAAAAAAGAGACTATTGGTAGTGATAAGCGCAAGCAAACGATGAAGATTCAAAAAGGCATTACTTCTGAGCTCTCTAAAAAAGTTGTGCGTATCATTAAAGACAGCAAGATCAAAGTACAAGCCAGTATTCAGGGAGATGCAGTACGTGTCACCGGCGGCAAGCGTGATGATCTGCAAGAAACGATGGCTTTGCTGAAAAAAGAAGTCACTGAAGCGCCATTGGGCTTTAATAACTTCCGTGACTAATGCTGTCACCAAAGAGGGCATAGCGATAGCCCCAGCAAGCCAAGAGGCAATTGAACGCTTTTGTGATGCTTGCTGGTTGGAAGATGGGTTGGCGCAAAATAGTTTGTCCGCATACCGCAGAGACTTATTACTATTAGCGCAGTGGCTTTACAAAAACTCTCAACTGGACCTGTACGCTGTTACAGAAAAAGATCTCACGGCTTACATAGCTCAGCGTCGCGCTGATAAAGCTACAACTGCCAATCGACGTTTAACCGTCTTCAAGCGTTTTTATCGTCATGCCTTGCGCATTAATTTAGTCAAAAGCGATCCGTGCATAGGGCTACGTGCTGCTAAGCAAGCACTGCGTTTTCCAAAAACTTTGAGTGAAGATCAAGTTACTGCATTACTCAATGCGCCCGACATTGAAACGCCGCTAGGATTGCGGGATCGTACAATGCTAGAACTCATGTATGCCAGTGGCTTACGCGTCTCAGAAATTGTTTCTCTCAAAACAGTCGCTTTGGGATTAAATGAGGGTGTGGTGCGAGTCGTGAATGGTAAGGGCGGTAAAGAGCGTCTAGTACCATTTGGCGGTGAGGCAGGGCAGTGGTTGAGAAGATATTTGGCAGAAGCCAGAACGCCACTGCTAGAAGGCAAGACAACCGATGCGGTATTTGTTGGGCGTCATACGGGTACTGGCTTAACCAGGCAAGCCTTTTGGGCTTTGATTAAGCGTTACGCTACTTTGGCCAATATCCCAGTTGCTTTATCTCCCCATACCCTGCGCCATGCTTTTGCAACCCATTTACTCAATCATGGGGCCGATTTGAGAGTAGTTCAGTTGCTTTTAGGACATGCTGACATCTCCACTACTCAGATCTATACCCATGTAGCAAGAGAGCGCCTGAAATCGATTCATCAGCAACATCATCCTCGGGGCTCATAAAGCAGTAATCTCATAAATGATTAAGATAGCGCCATGACTTTTCATCCTAATATCTTGCTCATTCCGCTGGCCTATCTCATTGGCTCAATTTCATTTGCGATGCTAGTGAGTAAATGCATGCGCTTGCCTGACCCCCATACTTATGGGTCTGGCAACCCAGGCGCTACCAATGTACTGCGTACGGGCAATAAATTAGCTGCAGTACTCACCTTAATTGGCGATGCCCTAAAGGGCTACTTTGCGGTCATGCTAGCTAGAGTACTTTTGGGCGATGAGTCATTAACAACAACCTTGAGCTCTTGGGTCTTATGTGCTGTTGTGCTGGCGGTATTTTTGGGACATTTGTTTCCGATCTTTCATGGCTTTAAAGGTGGTAAAGGGGTGGCTACCGCCTGCGGCATACTCTTTGGTGTAAATATCATTTTAGGAATAGCTACGCTGAGTACCTGGATCATCGTTGCTGCCTTCATGCGCTATTCATCTCTAGCTGCCCTGGCAGCAGCAGTCTTTGGACCAATTTATTTTGTGTTCTTGTTTGGCTTTCAGCCCATGGGTATTTCATTAACAGTAGTGTGTCTTTTGCTCATTTGGCGCCATCGCAGCAATATCCACCATTTAATGAATGGTACCGAGAGCCGTATTGGGGCAAAAAAAGATACTCAGCATCAGGAGCAATCATCATGACTATCGCCTACGCTTGCGTTCTATTCATGGGCTTATTCCCATATGTAGCAGCGGGAATTGCTAAAAAAGGCTTTGAAAATTACGACAACAGCATGCCAAGACAGTGGTTAGCAAATCAAACTGGCTTTAGGGCTAGAGCCAATGCTGCTCAGGCTAATCTTTTTGAATCACTCCCCCTATTTTTTGCTGCTGTCATCATTGCAAGTATCAATCATGCTCCGCAAGCCAGAATAGATTTACTGGCACTGGGATTTGTAGCCGCGCGTATTGCCTATATAGTTTGCTATGTAGCAAATTGGCCCACGGCCAGATCCATCGTGTGGTTAGCAGGCCTGATTTGCGTAGTAACGATCTTTTGCCAGATTTAAATTTAAAAATAAATTATTAATTACCGAGACAATCCATCAATCATGCCCATCAAAAAAGCCCCCATTAAAAGAGTAGCTGCCAGTAAAGCGCTCGCCAAAAAAGCAGTTACTAAAAAGGTGCCTGCCAAAAAAGATGATGCTGGTCTGCCTCTATCAGTAGTGATTCGACGTCGCATCGAAGCCCAAAAAGCACGCTTTCATGCAAATGACAATATTGCTCAATTTATTCAGCCTGGTGAGCTGGAGGGCTTGGTCGATGAGGTAGCTGAGAAAATGCAGGCTGTGTTGGAGAGCCTGGTAATTGATACGAAAAGCGATCACAACACTAAAGCGACTAGTCGGCGTGTCGCAAAGATGTATGTCCAAGAGGTGTTCAATGGGCGCTATGTTGAGCAACCAACTTTAACCAAGTTCCCCAATGTGAGCCGCTTAAACGAGCTCATGATTGTTGGGCCCATCACGATTAGAAGCGCTTGCTCTCATCACTTGTGCCCCATCATGGGCCGTATTTGGATTGGGGTATTACCCAATAAAGAGTCTGCATTAATTGGCCTTTCTAAATACTCCCGCTTGACTGAGTGGGTGATGTGCAGACCTCAGATTCAGGAAGAGGCGGTAGTAGAGCTTGCCGATATGCTGGAAAGAAAAATTAAGCCGATTGGAGTGGCAATCGTGATGGATGCTGATCACTTTTGTATGCAGTGGCGTGGCGTAAAAGATCGTGACTCCAAGATGGTCAACAGCGTCATGCGTGGCGCATTCTTAAAAGATCCTAATCTACGTAGAGAGTTTTTATCTTTGCTTGAGAAGCGCTGATTTGATGCAATGCTTTCAAGCTCTTCATAAAAGATTGGGCGCTTATCTTGTTGCAGTCATTGCATCAACACTCTTTGCCTGTAGTGGATTTCCGTCAGCGCATCCAGATGCCATAAAAAATAATCCGATTAACTATAAAGCCGACATTAAAGATTGCACGCAATCCTATCCGGAAACACCTGATGGTGTTTATCTGAGGCAACGTATTGCTTGCATGAAATTGAAAGGTTGGCAATAAGTATTGGTGGTACTAAAGTTCCTGAGAATAATTCTCAACTAATAAGTCATATAAATCATGGGTTTGCACCATCTAAAGCAAGCAAAATTCTTCTGCACTATGATCCCCTTAGCTTTATAGGTGCATTTGCTTGCACACCATCCACTGTTTTATTTTTTGGAGAATCCATGAAAAATAGTCGTCGCCAATTTATGATTTTGTCCGCTGCTGGTGCTTGCACCTTGGCATTGAACGGTAAAGTTCAAGCCCAGGCAATGGTTGCTGAAACTGATCCACAAGCTACTGCATTGGGTTACAAAGCAGATGCTTCCAAAGTAGATAAAGCAAAGTTTCCGAAATATGCCGCTCCACAGGCTTGTAGCAACTGCGCTCTGTATCAAGGCGCTGCTGGTTCTGCTGCTGGCGGTTGCGCACTGTTTGCTGGTAAGCAAGTGGCAAGCAAAGGCTGGTGCTCTGCTTATGCCAAGAAGGCTTAATTAAGCTTCTTAACCAAGCTAAGTAATTAGCTTGGTTAGCAAATGAAAAGACTGTATGGATGTTTCCAGCAGTCTTTTTTATTTTGAGTGTCATGAAAGATACATAGAGATTTTAATGAAACATACTTTTAGTAATCTCAAAAAGCATTTCCTCTTTTATTTGGGTGGCGATCAGCCGACTGTCAGTTGGCTAGAGAGATTCCGTTCTGTGGTGGGAGCTTTCCTGGGGCTGATGCTGGTTTTTGCTATGGCCAAGTTCCTTGGTGAGTGGGGTGGCATTGATGAATGGCTCATGGCATCTCTAGGAGCAAGCGCATTATTAGTTTTTGCCTTGCCTGGCAGTCCAATGGCGCAGCCTTGGGCGGTGATTGCGGGCAATACTTTGTCTGCCTTAATCGGAATTAGCTGCGCACAGGTGATTGAGCAACCCGTTTTGGCCTTGCCATTAGCAGCAGCCCTCTCGATTTTGGGGATGTTTGTCTTGCGTTGCCTGCATCCACCTGCGGCTGCAGTGGCTTTAATTGCGGTTTTGGGTCAAATCGTCAGCTATCGGTACGCTTTTTTCCCGGTGATGATCGATTCCATCTTGCTGATCTTGGCTGGGGCGGCTTACAGCAATCTGACGGGTAAGCCATACCCCAATAGGCCACCGAAGTAACTCTGGTGGGGCCTTAGCTAGGCGCCCTTACTTTTGAATCTTGCCTGCTGCGATAGAGGCAATACAGTCCTTGATGGCGTAGTTCTGGTATTTGCCAGCATTTTCCTTGCGAATCGATTGTCCGCATTCGCTTAATGAATTGCGTAGCTTAATTTTGGGGATATTGCTCATTGAGGGGCTCCTTATGAATTGTTTTAGTTTTTGGGTTTTTACTCAGGGCTATTGTGCGCCTAAGGCAATTTTAATAAATTTTAGAGCTTTTCTAAAGGGTGGCGATAAACCCTTTAAAATCAGCTTTTCTATATAAAAAGCATAAAAATTGCTTTAAACAAGACATGACTTTAGTGATTCCAGTCATTTTATGCGGCGGCTCAGGTACTCGTCTTTGGCCATTATCCCGCTCGGGCTTTCCGAAGCAATTTTTGGTGCTCTCTGGTGATGGCTCATCACAAAGTCTTTTTCAGCAGGCAGTTACCAGAATTAATTCAGTAGCAAACTCTAAAATTACCCTAGGCAATACATTGGTAGTCACTAATGAGGATCATCGCTTCTTAGTACTCGATCAATTGCGTGAGATGAAATCTGTCCGTGTCACCTTGTTGCTTGAGCCAGTAGGCCGTAATACAGCACCAGCTTTAAGCATGGCTGCGCTTTGTGCTCAGCAACTGTCTGGTAATGCTGATGATCCTATATTAGTGATTACTCCAGCAGATCAAACCATTCAAAATTCTGTAGCCTTTACCAAAGCATTGCAAGATTGCATTGCGACAGTTCAGGCTAGCGATAACACTATTTGTATTTTGGGAATCACTCCCAGCGCCCCAGAAACTGGTTATGGTTACATTGAGCGCTCTGGAGCAAAAGATCAAAATAATGCTTTTCTTGTAGATCGCTTTGTTGAAAAGCCTGATCTGAAAAAAGCCCAAGAGTATTTAGCGAATGGTAACTACTTGTGGAATAGCGGCATGTTTGTTTTAAGAGCAAGCACTTGGCTTGCTGCTTTGAAAGAATTCCGCGGTGATATTTTTGAGACTTCGCAAAAAGCTTGGCAGAGCAAGTCAGAAGATAGCGCAGATGGTGCTCACTTTGTACGCCCAGGAAACGAGGAATTTAAATCCATTCCGAGTGAGTCGATCGACTACGCAGTGATTGAGAAGTGTCCAAGATCAAAGTATCCCATCAAGATGGTTGAACTTGATGCAGGTTGGAACGACCTTGGTGCTTGGGATGCAGTCTGGCAAGTCGGCAAACACGATCAAGAGGGTAACGTTACGAGTGGTGATACCCTGCTCACCAACACAAAAAACTCCCTAGTGCATGCAAGCAGTCGCTTGGTAAGTGCTGTTGGAGTAGACAACCTAGTCATTATTGAAACGGCTGATGCTGTACTGGTGGCCGATCGATCTAACAGTCAAGATGTGAAAAATATTGTTACCCAATTAGAGACGCAGGGTCGTGAGGAAAAGAATTTGCACCGCAAGGTTGCTAGGCCTTGGGGTTGGTATGATTCTGTAGATGAGGGTGAGCGCTTTAAAGTGAAGCGTATACAGGTTAAACCGGGTGCTAGCCTATCTTTACAAATGCATCATCACCGTGCTGAGCACTGGATTGTGGTGAAGGGCGTGGCAGAAATTACTAACGGTGATCAAGTTATTTCCCTTACTGAAAATCAAAGTACCTATATTCCGCAGGGGCAGACCCATCGCTTGGCTAATAAAGGCACAGAGCCCTTAGAGATTATTGAAGTACAGTCGGGTAGTTATTTGGGCGAAGATGACATCGTTCGCTTTGAAGATACATATGGAAGAAATTAAAAGATGACTAGTAGTAATATGAATCAGCAAAAAGTAGCGCTCATTACTGGTATTACTGGTCAAGATGGCTCTTACTTAGCAGAGTTTCTTTTAGAAAAAGGCTACATCGTGCATGGTATTAAGCGCCGTGCCTCCTCCTTTAATACAGATCGTATTGATCATATTTACCAAGATCCACACATTGATCATCAAGACCTGATCTTGCATTATGGTGACCTAACGGACACTAGCAACTTGGTGCGGATTATTCAAGAGTGTCAACCTGACGAGATTTACAACTTAGGGGCGCAGTCTCACGTAGCAGTTTCTTTTGAGTCTCCAGAGTACACAGCGGACGTTGATGCGATCGGGCCGCTGCGTATTTTGGAGGCTATTCGTATTCTGGGTCTGGAAAAGAAAACCCGTTTTTATCAAGCGTCGACTTCTGAGTTGTATGGTCTAGTACAAGAGATCCCACAAACAGAAACCACACCGTTCTATCCAAGAAGCCCTTATGCAGTAGCTAAGATGTATGCCTACTGGATTACCGTGAACTACCGTGAAGCATATGGCATATATGCATGTAATGGCATCCTCTTTAACCATGAATCTAAACGTCGTGGCGAGACCTTTGTCACTCGCAAAGTGACTCGCGGTCTAGCAAACATTGCTCAAGGCCTAGAGAAATGTTTATACATGGGCAATATCGATGCGCTGCGCGATTGGGGTCATGCTAAAGACTATGTACGTATGCAATGGCTCATGATGCAGCAAGATCAGCCAGAAGACTTTGTGATTGCTACTGGCGTACAGTTTACCGTTCGTGAATTTATTACCCGCAGCGCCAAGCAATTGGGCATCACCTTAAAGTTTGAAGGTAAGGCAGAAAATGAAAAAGCGATTGTGGCAGCAATTGAGGGTGATAAAGCCCCAGCTTTAAAAGTAGGTGATGTGATTGTGCAAATCGATCCACGCTATTACCGTCCTACTGAAGTGGAAACCCTATTAGGTAATCCAGCAAAAGCTAAAGCCAAATTAGGCTGGGTTCCAGAAATTACGCTCGATCAAATGATTGTAGAAATGGTCGCTAATGACCTAGATCAGGCTAAACAACATGCACTCTTACAAAAGCATGGTTATTCGGTGTCGGTTGGTAAAGAAAATTAATCTAAAACTTAAAAGATCATCGTGCCTACCGATTTAAACCAAAAGATTTATGTCGCTGGCCATCGTGGCATGGTGGGTTCTGCCATTGTCAGAAATTTACTAGCAAAGGGCTTTACAAACATTGTGACCAGAACGCATGCCGAGCTGGACTTAACCAATCAGCTTGCGGTCAAAACATTCTTCGAACAAGAAAAGCCAGATCAGGTTTACCTAGCAGCGGCAAAAGTGGGTGGTATTTATGCCAACAATACTTTTCCAGCTGAATTTATTTACCAAAACCTCATGATGGAGGCTAATGTGATTCATCATGCGTTTGAGAGTGGCGTTAAAAAACTTCTCTTCTTAGGTTCAAGTTGCATATATCCCAAGCTTGCTTCGCAACCGATGGCCGAGAATGCGCTTCTCACAGGAACTTTAGAGTCCACTAATGAGCCCTATGCGATTGCCAAAATTGCTGGCATTAAGTTATGTGAGAGTTATAACCGTCAATACGGGCAGAGTCACGAGATTGATTATCGCTCTGTGATGCCAACCAATCTCTATGGGCCTGGTGATAACTATCACCCAGAAAATAGTCACGTAATCCCAGCCTTAATTAGAAGATTTCATGAGGCTAAGGAAGCTAATGCTCCAGAAGTATTCATTTGGGGAACCGGTACGCCAAAGAGGGAGTTTCTCTATGTTGATGATATGGCGACTGCTTCAGTCTTTGTGATGGAGCTTGATAAAGATATTTATGATCAACACACTAGCCCGATGCAAAGTCATATTAATGTCGGCTTTAGAGAGGATGTCACGATTGCCCAATTAGCAAGTGCGGTGGCAAATGCTACTGGCTTTTCTGGCAAGATTAGTTTTGATACTACAAAGCCTGATGGTGCTCCGAGAAAATGGATGGATTCAAGTAGATTAAATCGCTTAGGCTGGCAGGCCAAGGTAGATTTGGAGTCTGGACTCAAAGTGGCATATGCAGATTTCTTGAAAAATTATTCAGAAAAATCTACAGGTAGAGCGTCTTGAGGATTAGCTTTCATGCCAATAATCTTTCCTTTTGGGGTGCTAAGATTGCGGTATTTGATCACCCCTCTTATAACCAATCGCTTTTGCAAAATGAATCCCTCATTTTTTATAAAAGTAAATTACCAAGCGAGCCCACTGTAGTTAACAAGTTTCAACAGCACTTCAAAATATTTGCATATCAAGATACCAATCATCCAGCGCGCCTAGCTGATCAAGAAAAACTCGATTTGCTGTATTTCATTAAATCGGGTGAGCGTGATGGCGACATTATTAGCAATGTGCCTTGCGTAGTACATGCAGTATTTTCAGCCAAGGTTGAGCAGTTTCATGGCGATAAGCTCGCTTTTGTTTCGCAGTGGCTCTCGAAAGAGTACTCCAATGGTAAGGTACCTTTTGTGCCCCATATGATTGACTTGCCAATCGTTGAGGGAGATCTTCGCAAAGAACTCAATATTCCAGAGGACACCACAGTGCTGGCTAGCTACGGGGGATCAGACAGCTTTGATTTGCCCTTTGTGCATGAAACGATTCTCAAGGTACTTGCTAAGCGTAAAGATCTGTATTTTGTCTTTATGAACTTTGCCCCATTTGCCCAGCATGAGCGACTCCTGTTTTTGCCAGGTAACTCAGACATGAGCTACAAGATGCGGTTTATTAATACCGCTGATGGCATGATTCATGCTAGAGGCATTGGTGAGAGCTTTGGATTAGCATGCGGCGAATTCTCAATTAAGAATAAGCCGGTGATGACCTATGCCATGTCACCTCAGCGCAGTCATATTGAAATTCTGGGTGATAAGGCGCTACTCTATAAGGATAAAAATGATCTAGAGCAGTTTTTACTCAGCTTTGATCGCAAACTACAATATGAGCAAAACTGGGATGCGTATAGCAAAGACTTTTCACCGCAAGTAATCATTCCAAAATTCGATCAGGTATTCATCAAAGGTAAAAATTTTGATCCAAAGTCAATTGGGGCTCTTGATAAACTCACAATCGAGGGCTATCGGCTTGGTCGCAAGCTTAGAAATTTGTCTATAAAGATGTATTTATGAGTAGCCTAAAATTAAACTTTATATCTTCATCAAGAAGAGTCAACATCTTTAGTGTTTTTATCTATACACAAGCAGTTTGCTTTGCTTTGCTTTATGCAATCTGGATTCTGCCCAATACAATTTTAGTTCGCAATGTTTGCTTAGCCCTTGGTGCAATTATTGGGGCATATCAAATCTACTCCTTTCGAAAAGAAATTAAATTCTCTCAATGCTTTTCTATTATTCTTTTATTAGCCTTATTTGGTTGGATGACTCTGCACCTAATATTTTTAAGTAACAACTTTACAATTCAGTATGAGGAGTATGTGAGCGTTTGGAAGCGTAGTTTTTTAGCTCTTCTTTTTGCATTCGGGTTTGGGGTTGGACTCTCTAAGGTCGAATCTAATACTAGAAGCTCTCTGTGGACTATTTTTTATATTGGTTTACTAGCACCTACTTTTATTTATTTAATAAAGTATTCCTTAGTTCAGTATGGCCAAGCATTTGAAGTTGCAATTCCAGATTATTGGAATTTGTATCAACCAGCCTTAAACCCTTCTCCTTATTACGTTGCAAAGACTGCATATGTGGGATTTTGTGCGCCAGTTTTAGCCATCTCTCTTGGACAACTTTATATAAAATTTAAAGACGGCAACATTCTTAAGTGGACTAATGTGCTTTACTTGATCTCAGTGATTGCAATTCTTTTTGTTTTCTACAAGGAGAATATAAAGAATGGAATAGCTTATAGTTTTGTCTTCATTTTAGTTTTGATAACGTTAGTACTTCTCAAGGGTTTTAAGTTCGCGCCCATCAGAAGCCTTACTTTTGCTATCGTATTACTAGGCTTATTTACTGTTTTCGGGGTGAAGCATATTGAAAATAACCCATCCTGGAAGACGCTTTTTGCAGATGCAAAAGTTGCTGCTCAACTAGATCAATATGAAAATTGGAAGTGTGGAACACAGCTTGGCTACCCCAATAATGAATTTGGAGAGACGGTTTCTATAACAAACTATGAGCGTATTGCATGGGCTACTAGTGCGGCTACTTTGGTGGTTCAATATCCAATTGGGTATGGATTGATAGAGCGATCTTTTGGTCAGCGGGGGAATAGACTATGGCCGGGTAGTTGCCTAAGTCAAAGCCATAGTGGATGGCTGGATCTAACCTTAGGCATAGGAATACCCGGAACAACACTTCTCTTGGGCTCAATCTTGATTGCGATAAGGAGGCTACTTAAGCAGAGCCATTCTTCAGAATCAAAAGTTGAACCCTGGAGGGAAATGTCGGTTTGGGCATTATTTAGTTTTCTACTTATATGGTTTACAACTGAAATAAGTCAAAAAGTATTTTTTGAGGAATTGATATTTTTTATTGCATTTGCCTGCGGGGTGCAGTTTATTTTTTTTAAAAATCAATCACCTCACCACACTACAGATGATGTAACCCTATGAATAAATATTTTTTAGTTAGTATTTTTAGGCTAAGTTTCCCATATCATCAAAAATTAACATTAGCTGTATTTATCTATCCCAAGTTATATTATTTTCTCGGCAAAATAAAGCCACTTGCATGTTTAATAGTGTGGAGTAAAAAATTTAAAAAGAGTAAAACGGGTCCTAGTTATGAATGAAATTTATGATTTGAGGTTTGATTATGTCTTTTATTAAAAACCTACAAATAAAATTTTTTTCACACAAAGGTTTTAGAAAGTATTTCGTCAATACAGCATGGATGCTTACTGAGCAAATATTGCGTATTGCGGGAGTTTTGCTAGTTGGTGTATGGGTTGCAAGATATTTGGGGCCCGAGCAGTTTGGTATTTTTAGTTATGCTATTGCATTTACCTCAATCATTGCTGTCATTGCGAAGCTGGGATTAGATGTTATTTTAGTGAGGGATTTGGTAGGCCATCCTGAGATAAGAAATGCATACCTAAGCACTGCTTTCTGGTTGAAATTAGCGGCCTCGCTTTTAATGATTTTTTGCCTCGCTGCCAGCATATCTTTGATTACAAGCGATCAGAATACAAATTTTTATATCTTGATTTTAGCAGGCGGTATTATTTTTCAATCATTCGAAGTTATAGATTTTTATTTTCAGTCTCAGGTACTTTCAAGATATGCATCAATTTGTAAAATAATTCAGTTAGGCATTTCTACAATTTTAAAAATCGTATTAGTAAACGTTGAAGCCCCACTAATTTATTTTGTTATTGTTATAGTATTTGATCAGATAAGTCTTTACTTGACACTTTTTGTAGCCTATCAGCGACAAAAACTTGGCAGTCTTTTCATTCATTTTAATATTGCGTTAGCTAAAGAGCTTCTCAAAACAAGTTGGCCCTTAATGCTAAGTGGACTGACTGTTGCTCTTTACATGAGACTTGACCAACTTATGCTGAAGGAGATGATGGGCGCAAAAGAGGTTGGGCTTTATTCTGCAGGGGTCCGGTTGAGCGAGGCGTGGTATTTTATACCTGTAATGTTAACTAGCTCAATGTTCCCGGCAATGGCAAATGCTAAGAAAATAAGTCGAAAGCTCTATCTTGAAAGATTGCAGCAATTTTCAACCTCCATGACTTGGATGGCAATTATCATTGCATCGCTTGTAACGTGCTTTCCAGAGTTGATTATCCACCTACTTTATGGCGATGCTTTTCAAGATGCAACTCAAGTCCTTGTTATACATGTTTGGGGGGCGATATTTGTATACCTTGGAATTGCTTCGGGAGTATTTTTTACTTTAGAAAACTATACTTATAAAGTCCTGTATCGAACAATATTAGGTCTTGCTTCTAATATTGCCCTAAATTTAATACTAATACCTAGATTTGGAATTAGTGGTGCCGCATATGCAACTGTAATCAGTCAATTTTTAGTTAATTTTCTCATTGACTTTTTTGACACTAGCTTAAAAGAATTATGTGCTGTTAAAACAAAATCATTGTTTCCAATCGGCTATTTAAAATTTTGAAATGAAAACTTCGGTAGCTATTGCATTAATCCATAATAATAACAATTTACGAAATGATTACTTACGCCCCAAAATTAATGACCTCTTAAGCGATATGGGCGAAGAATTTGCATGCGCAAGAATAGAGATTTCTTTTCAGCCTGAAATAGTTGCACATAGTCTAACCATGGCTTTTATTAGAGACTATTATTATAAATCTCTTGATCGCAGATGGAGTAAATATCGCCTATTAAAACAGCGCCTATTACCTTTTGACTGGATGATTTTTTTTGGCAAAGTATTGCTGAAATATATTTTTAGTTCCAGGGATAGAGCGGCAAAATGGGCAAAAAATAGTTATATTGAAATGATTGTTACAGCCAAACATATAAGAGCATGGGAACAGTTCTTGGAGATGGACTCAGATTATTTAGTTGTGTTTGAAGATGATGTAGTTTTTAAGAACAACAGTGCGCTAAACTTATCACATTTACTAAGAACTTTATCTGTAAAAAATAAATTATGTTACGTAGACTTGGGTGGCGGTGCAGAATTAAGTGACTTAAAGATTGATAAACTTCTAAAATTTTGGGAAAAGGGATATAGGCATTACAAGCTGCCAGTAACAAATACTGCATGTGCTTATTTGATCAGTAGAGAGTTAGCTGTGGTTTTCAGCAAAACTCTTATTTCTAGACCGTGGCTTCGATTGGTTGGAATTGATTGGATGATTAATAATGTCTTTATTTTGAATAAATATTTAATGCGGGATTGTTTGTGCATGCATGCTGACCCAACTATTTTCAAACATGGTACAACCACTGGTGATTATATTTCGTGGCAACATAATAAACTGTCTTAATTGTGAGGTTGGTTTGTATGCTTTTATTGCATATTCAGAGCAATAATCTCTCGAGCTAAAGTTTTAAAGACACTTGGTTGCGGTAGTAAAAAATAAGTTTTCAGTGATAAATTATTATGAATCTATTGTGGTGAAGTTGGGCCAATAATGTAATATCCGATCAAAAAGTAGCCTAAGTGCCTAAATTTACTTCAGAAGATAATTTAATGCTAACCGATCTTCAACTGAAGGACCTTTTAAATGGCTGATTTTCAGCTCATCACGCCCGTTGCCTTTTTTATTTTTAATCGCCCACGTGAGACTCGGCGTATTTTTGAAGAGATAGCGAAAGCAAAACCAAAAATTCTTCTTGTGATAGCCGATGGACCCCGGCCAAATGTTATCGACGAGGATAAAAATGTTTTCTTAACGCGGGAGATTATAAAAAATATAAATTGGGATTGCGAGCTCCTAACAAATTTTTCTAATGTGAATTTAGGATGCAAGGTTCGAGTTTCTTCAGGTATTGATTGGTTATTTGAGAAAGTAGAGGAGGCAATAATATTAGAGGATGATTGCCTTCCAGAGCCAAGCTTTTTTCAGTTTTGTCAAGAATTACTCGAGCGCTATAGATACGATTCGCGCATTGGCATGATTAGTGGCGATAATTTTCAGTTTGGATATAGGTTAAATGATGACAGTTACTATTTTTCAAACATAAGTCATATCTGGGGTTGGGCAACTTGGCGAAGCCGCTGGCAAAGTGATTACGATGTATCGATGAAGCATTGGCCAAAAGAACGTGATGAGAATAGGGTTTCAGATTGGACGGCCATAAAGTCAGAGCAAAATTCTTTAATTCGTAATTTTGAAAAGACATATCAAGGAAAAATTGACACCTGGGACCATCAGTGGAATTTCTGTAGTCGACTTTACGGAAGGGTATCGGTTATGCCAAATGTTAATTTAATTTCTAATATTGGTTTTGGTACTGGTGCTACACACACTATTATGGATAGTGAATTAGCCAACATGACTCTCGAAGAGATGCAATTTCCTCTCAAACATCCTGTTGGTATATATGCCAGTACTATTATGGATGGTAGATTTCATAGGCAATTTGGTCGGAGCAGGGTATTCTCATTTCTTAAAAATAAACTAAAAAATATTCTAGCGAGCTAGAGTATCTAGATGGATATGTTAAAAATTAGTATTTGCAGGTGCTGTGGAAGCTCTGCTCCCTATATTTTGTCTGGTACTTTACTGGAGCAAGATATTGAATACTTTGAATGTATTCTCTGTGGTTACGTTCAAACTGAGGATCCACAATGGTTGCATGTCGCCTATGCTCAGGCTATTAATGACAGTGATACTGGCATCATGCAACGCAATCAAGCAAATTCTAAGATTGTTTTGAGCACCTTGTTACTGCTTGGGCGACTGCATGGAGTTGTAGTAGATTGTGCTGGTGGATACGGCATATTAGTTCGGTTGTTGCGGGATTACGGTGTCAATGCGCTGTGGTCTGATCCGTATTGTGCAAATATTTTTGCGAAGGGATTCGAGCGAACTACTGAAAAAGCTGACTTAGTAACTGCTTTTGAAGTTTTTGAGCACTTTGCTGACCCAGCAGCTGAGTTAGATAAGTTACTGTCCATTGCCCCTAATGTTTTAATTTCAACAGTCCTTATATCTGACCCCGCCCCCAAACAGGATGACTGGTGGTATTACGGGAGAGAGCACGGTCAACACATTGGGTTTTTTAGAGTAAGAACATTAGAGAAATTGGCTTCGTCTCGAGGTAAGTACCTGGTAAGTAATGGCAATTCCTATCACTTAATAACGGATTTAAAAATTAATCGTTTATTGTGGAAAGTAATGATTTTAGCTAATCGCCTTATTCCCCTAGTAGTAATAGGCAGGCTAAAGTCAAAGGTTCGATCTGACTACAATTATTTGATTAAGGCAGATGATTTTTAATGAATAAGGTTTATCGAATATTAGCAGCAATTGTTGTTTGGTTTGCCGACTCTTTTTCAATATTGAGCACGCCTTTACCCTTTAGGAAATTAAATCGCATTCTAGTCATCCGTTTAGATCATATTGGGGATTACTGTCTCTGGGCGCCACAAGTCGAATCTTTAAGAAAGCTGTACCCCCGCAGTCAGTATTCAATGACCTTGCTTGCAAATTCTTCTTGGGCGCCTTTGGCGCAGAAAACAAATAAATTTGATGAAGTAATTACTGTTGATGTAGCTCGGCTTAAGCGGTCGCTGCATTACCGATTTTTAATGTCAAGAATCATAAGAAAAATTCGGTTTGGTTTACTTATTAGCCCAGTGTATTCAAGGGATTTTTATGTCGTTGATTCTATCGTTCGATTGTCAGGTGCCTCAGTAAAGATTGGCTTTAGAGGAGATGCCTCAAATATATTGCCATCTCTGAAGTGGATAACAGATCGCTGGTACTCAAAATTAGTTGAGGGGGATTTTGCTCATTTATCTGAACTTGAAAAAAATGCTGAGTTTATAAAGGGGTTGGGCGGTGAAGCGGCACTTGGATTGCCAAAATTATGCTCTTCTACTTCTGGGTTTAAAAATTCTTTTGTGCATAACAATTATTTTGTAATAGTACCTGGAGGCAGTTGGAGAGGCCGGTGTTGGCCCATTGAAAAATTTACTGAACTCTCTAGAAGGATTCAAAATAAATATAGTATTCCAGGGCTTATTTGCGGAACGAGGCAAGAAAAAGCTCTAGGCGATGCTATCAATGAAGATTTAGAAATACCATTAACGAATTTGTGTGGACAGACCAGCATAACTGAGTTAATTGATGTTTTGGAAAATGCTCGATTACTCGTCACAAATGAAACAGGCTCAGTCCACATTGGTGTAGCAATTGGCACGCCAACGGTTTGTGTGATGGGCGGAGGTCATTTTGGAAGATTTTTTCCGTATCCGGGTGAGTTAATGCCCGATACTGCAGATGCAGTATCTTTCCCAATGGATTGTTATGGTTGTAATTGGGACTGTCGTTTTAAGATTTTAGAAAATGAAGCAGCTCCTTGCATCCAATCCATTTCGGTAGATGCAGTTTGGCAGGCAGTCTTGATTCAATTAGAAAAAACAAACAGCACCAGCACTTTCAATATAATTTAGTTGTATTAAATACATCAAAATTAAATGAAAATTTCAATTATCACTGTTGCTTATAATGCACAAACTACTATAGCCGCGACTATAGCATCTGTCACCGGGCAAACCTATGCCGATATTGAATACTTACTTATTGATGGCGCCTCTACCGATCAAACCTGTAGCATTATTTCGTCTCATTCTCAATATAATAAAATTAATCATTTTATTTCTGAGGCTGACTGTGGTGTCTATCATGCAATGAATAAGGGAATTAAAATTGCAAGCGGTGAGATTATCGGACTTTTAAATGCGGATGATATTTATTTTGATGATTCTATTCTGACTCAAGTTTCTCAGGTTTTTTCAGACCCCACAATTGATGCCTGCTATGCTGATTTAGTCTATGTTAAGGAATGCGATATGTCTAAGATAGTCAGGTATTGGAAGTCTAAAGATTATTATGCTGGATTATTCGAAAGAGGGTGGATGCCAGCCCACCCCACTTTCTTTGTCAGGAGGCACATTTATGAAAAATATGGTGCTTTTAATTTGAAGTACAAAACTCAAGCAGACTTTGAGTTGACAATGCGTTTTTTGAGTATTCACCACATTAAAACACGATACATACCAAAAATATGGGTGAAAATGCGTATGGGAGGAATTTCTAACCGCAGTATTTTAAGAAGTCTTGTTGCAAACATGGAGGCATACAGAGCTTGTAAGGAGCATAGGCTTCCCATTTCAATTGCACCTATCTTTATTTTTAGAAAAATGATTTCTCGTATTCCACAATTTTTTTGTCGCATTAAATAACTTATATTCGACAAGTGCACAAAGCCGCTTTGCCTGTTGAGATGTCCAGTATGCGATCTACGCCCCTAATTAGCGTTATTACTTGCGTACTTAATGACGTTCAATCATTAGAGGTCACCATTCAAAAAATGGCGACCCAAAGTTATGCGAATATAGAATATATCGTTATTGATGGAGGTTCAATCGATACAACTAAAGAGCTTCTCAATAGGTCACGGGGGGTAGTTTCTCAATGGGTTTCTGAGTGTGACAAGGGAATATATGAAGCTTGGAATAAAGGTCTCAAATTAGCCAAAGGTCAATATATTGCGTTTTTAGGAGCGGGTGACTATTACACGTTTGAGGGGCTTCAAAATTTGGTAAGTTTGGCATTAACCGATTCCGAAGCAGAATTTATCTCTGGAAGAGTTGGGATAAAAGGTTTTGGAAAAAAAGCAAGATTTATTGGAAAACCCTGGTCGTGGAGTGTATTTCGCCATTACATGTGTACTCCCCATGTGGGAGCTTTGCACTCTCGTAAACTATTTGATTGTTATGGCTCATTTGATTCAACTTACAGAATTTCTGGAGATTACCAACTATTATTGAGAGCCGGGCCGCATTTGAAGACCCTTTTTTCGAATGACGTCGTAGCAATTATGAAGTATGGTGGCATTAGCCAGAGAAATGAACGTGTCTTAATTGAAGCTATGCGGGCTAAATTAGAGTGCCAGGCAGTCCCCAAAATTACAGCCAATTGGGATTTTTTAGTGGCATACTTTAAGTTAAAAATTCGTAATAATTTTTTTAATTAATTCCCGTTGTAATGTTAGCAGGCCAAAGATTTCCGAAGTAAAAGTTAGAGAATAAGTTCCTCCAACATTCCTCCACTAATAATTTGATCGAAATAAGAAATTTCTTAGAGATTTAGCCCTATATCTGCTTAATTTTTATGCCTTGTATTTATCAAGGGGTAATATTTTTTCTTGCTACCACTTGTATCTGAGCTAAAGCATTCCGCATAGTTTGGTCAATGGGTATTTTATGGCTTAAAAATAGTTTATTTTGCAAATTCTCGAGTAGTGAGTTCCTCATCTTTAGTTTGTAAGCTAATTTTCTAAAAACTCGAAACCATAAAGGTAATTTTTTTAAGAGTAGAGGTGGTGGGTGCTTACTTTGAAGTTTATAGTCGTAGTTTTTATCATGAATTTCTACAGAAATTATTTCAGAATTTGGTAGCGAGGAAACTAGATCAAGAACATTATATGAAACCGGAGACCAACTTTTGCCTTTCTTTAGTGTAAATGTTGCCTTATGGTCATCATTAAAAAGACTAGGCCAAAATCCTTGCTCAAAAAGATCCTCATCTGGAACAACAAGCACCAAGTGGCCACCTGGCTTTATAATTTTCCACCACTCAAGTAGTGCTTTTCCTGGTTCATACATATGCTCTAAACAATGACTGCTATGAACTGTATCGTAAGTATTTAGCCCCCGAAATTTTGTAATCTCATTAGCGTCCCCGTCTTCTTGATCAAACCTTTCAGCCCCAACAGATACCAAATCATTACCTGCGCCAATATCTATAACTTTTCCAGATAAATATTTATTGATAAAGGATTCTCCCCGGATTTCATTTGTCTTTTTCGCTTCGTTCATACCACATCCTTTTTGCTCTATTCGATCTATCTTTAAATAGGAATGTAACATTTAGTCGTCATTAATGAAATAATAGGATAGGGCAGTCTATTTAAGTTAAATCATTGCACATAAATGCAAAACATAAATATAAAAATCCCATACTAATTACTTTTTGAGTGTTTATTACTAGAACTCAATGGCCTAAGGTAGTTCCACGCCTAAGACTAAAGGAAAATCATTATTTTTTACTTCTTCTAAGTGCAAGAAAATTCTTCTATTTGAGTCAAGCTACTTTTCCATAAAATTACTCTTCCAAGCGTAGCTGCATTCAACACACGCTCTTTTCTCGTTATTCAAGAAAAAATTTTAACGTAGGGATTAAGTATGAGTGCTCTAAAATCACTTAATAGCTATCTACCCCACTTAGGAGTCTCGGGCTAGTGCTATAAAATAGTCTTATTATTCTATCTCTAGAAATTATGAACGTTTTAACAGTTTCCTTTTTAATTTCTCTGCTGGTTATCTTCCTGATTATCCGCTATGGCAATTTTCACGCTCGGTTTACAGCTGACTCGGATATTGCTGGCGTGCAAAAATTCCATTCTATTCCAGTTCCTAGAGTTGGTGGATTAGGTATTTCTCTTGGGCTCTTAGCCGCTTTTTTATTTCGTTATTTCCAAAATACCGAGGTAGGTAGTTTTGGGCTTTGGTTACTAGTGAGCTGTTTGCCTGTATTCATTTTTGGCCTTGCTGAAGATTTTACTAAATCTATTGGTGTTAAAGTCCGCCTATTCGCTAGTATTGTTTCAGCTTTACTAGCAGGTTATATATTGGGTGCATGGCTAACTTCGGTGCAGCTATTAGGCATTGATAATCTGATGCTTGCCTATCCTCTCGTTGCTATTGTAATTACATGCTTTGCAGTTGCAGGCGTTTCAAATGCTTTTAATATCATTGATGGCTATAACGGTTTATCCAGCTCTGTAGCCGTGATGATTCTGGGTGGTATAGTTTACGTCGCCTTTCAAGTGGGCGACACTTCCATCATGATTGCTGGCATAGCCTTGATTGGCGCTTTATTCGGATTTTTGGCGTGGAATTATCCCCGTGGCCTTATTTTTCTTGGTGATGGTGGTGCATATCTCATCGGTTTTTGGATCGCCGAACTCTCTGTTTTGCTGACCTCTAGGCACCCTGAAGTATCGAAATGGTTCCCGCTGTTACTTTGCATGTACCCCATTTTTGAAACAGTTTTTACCATCTATCGTAGGGTTATACTGAAGCGTGTCCATCCTGGAATGCCTGATGCATCACATTTACATCAACTAATATATCGTCGCATAGTTCGTTTTTCTTATGAAGCCGGAGATGTAAAAGGGAAAACCTATCGCAATTCGATGACTTCGCCATACTTGTGGTTACTTTGCCTATTGGCAGTTATTCCTGCCGTTCTATTCTGGCGGTCACATTTAATTCTGAAGACCTTTTGTTTGATATTTGCTCTAAGCTATATTTGGATTTATTGGGCTATTGTTCGTTTTAAGGTGCCTAAATTTCTCATCATAAGAGGCGATGACTAGAGTCTTGGGTTATTCATTCTATGGTTTTTTCTTACGGCACCAAACTCAAGAACAAATACTCAAAGAAGATGATCAGATGAACCACGCCCTGCAAAAGGGTGGTTCTACCAATGGCTAGGGTGAGCGCCCCAATAAAGAAGGTCAGATACATGAGGATTACATTTAGATTGCTAATCCCCAGGCTAAGCGGCAGATTAAAGTAAATGGCAATGGCTGCAATGGTCGGAATCGATAAGCCAATACTGGCTAAGGCAGAACCTAAGGCTAAGTTCAGACTACTTTGCAGGCGGTTGGCTTTAGCTGCTCGTACGGCTGCAAAACCTTCCGGCAAAAGCACCAACATGGCAATTGCAATACCGACAATCGTTTTTGGCGCTCCCGCTGCTTTAACTCCTACTTCAATCGCTGGACTCAATAATTCTGCTAAACCGACAACGACGATCAACGACAGAATGAGCAATGCAACACTAACACCGGTCTTAAGGTTGCTTGGCTTGGGCGCATGAAAATTCACATCAGTCTTTTTCTCTTTCACTTTCGGTAGGTAATAGTCTCTGTGACTCACTGTTTGAAAAAATAAGAAGGCGACATAGAGTGCAAAAGAGGCAACTCCTGCAAAAGCCAGTTGACCCTTGGTAAAGTCTGGGCCCGGCGTACTCACGGTCACAATCGGCATCACCAAAATAAAGGTGGCAAGAGCAGTTAAGACTGCCAGCGCCGAATTAGTGCCTTCATTACGAAAGCTCATTTCATGATGGTGCAGGCCACCTATAAAAATACACAGGCCAATCACCCCATTAAGGACAATCATGACTGTGGCAAATACCGCATCACGGGCAATAAATTCTGATCCTTCATGGCCCGAGAGCATCATTGAAATAATTAGAGAGACCTCAATAATCGTTACGCTAATAGCGAGAATCAGGGCGCCATAGGGTTCACCGGTTTTATGAGCAACCACTTCAGCATGATGCACGGCGGATAGAACCCCGCCAATCAATGTAGTTGCCATTAAAGCAATAAACCAAGTGTGCGTTGCTAATTGATGAAGAAAGTCGACCATAAAGGGGTATGCGCTAAAAAGTGAATGCCATTAATATTGCCTAGATTATCCGATTATCATGTTCATTTAAAGAAATTCACTAAATATGAAAGCCATAATTCTCTTTGGTCATGGTGCCCGTGATGCCCGCTGGCGTGAGCCTTTTGACCGCTTAGCCGTTTTATGGCGTGAGCAGCATGTAGGCACCCCCGTAGAACTCGCTTTTTTGGAGATGATGCAGCCTTCATTAGAAGAGGCGGTTGCTGCTCTGAGTGATAAAGGCGCTACGGATTTAACTGTAGTGCCGGTCTTCTTTGGGCAAGGCGGTCACTTAAGAAATGATTTCCCCATTTTGCTAGAAGAGTGCCGGGGTAAATTCCCCAGCATCCAATTAAGCGCGACGCCTGCCGTTGGGGAGGATTTGGCTGTCTTGCAAGCCATTGTTGATTACGGAGCTAAAGCTCTTTAAGTTTTCTGTTGTATTGAGCTCTGCTGCTTTGATCATAGTTCTTAAAGCTTCACCAACCATAATGAGTGCTGGCGAGCTGCTGTCAAACCAAGCATCTGCTTTGCCTAAAGCGAGTTCACCTAAGGTGCTTGACCAGTGGCGCTCACGCTTTGTACTCACTGCTTCTAAAACATGCACAGGCGTATGGGCATGGTGATTATTTTGCTCATTACCTTGCCTATTTATTAGCTGCTGCGCAATCTTGGCAGCGTCTTTGCGACCCATGTAGTACACCAAGGTATCGGCATTGGGGTTACTAATAGGTTGTATTTGCTCTGCACCATTATCTTTATCAGCTTGAGCTAGTGTGACGAAAGCTACACTTCTGCTGACTCCGCGCAGCGTTAAAGATTGCTGAAGGCTAGCAGCGCCAGCCAATGCTGCGGTAATGCCTGGCACTACTTCTACTTCAATACCTAATTTTTTGAGGGCTTGGATTTCTTCATCAGCTCTACCAAAGAGCATAGGGTCGCCACCTTTAAGACGCACAATAGTCTTATATTTTTTTGCAGCATCAACTAAACGTTTATTGATGAAGTGCTGTGCTGAGGACAGCTTGCCACAACGCTTTCCTACCGAAACCAGCTCGGCTTGTGAGCATAGAGAAAGCATCTCGGGCTCCACCAAAGCATCATGAAAAACAATATCTGCCTTCCCGAGTAGCTTAGCACCACGCACGGTAATCAGATCAGCAGCACCAGGGCCGGCACCAACTAAATAAACTTTACCAAAGGCAGATAAATTATTTTCCATGGAGACTAACTGAGTTTGTGGCCAGTAAAGTGCGTTTACTACGCCAGCTGTTTTGAGTGGTCACGCTAAACAAATCAAACTGCTTTAAGGCAACATCTATCTTTTGATCAGGGCGCAGTGCAAAGCTATCAAAGCCTACACGCGCACCTTGTAATAATTGATCGATCAGCACATCACCAATCATGCGAATTTCACCAGTCCATTGAAATCTATCTCTCAGCAAAGCAGCAGTACTAAAACTTCTACCATCGCGAAAGATCGGAAAGTCCGCAGCTACTACAGGCCAGACTGCTTTACCGGCCTCAATGACATCTGCATGTTTAAGAATGTCATCATCCGCAGCAAACCACACGCTAATTTGACCCTTATTGACTTTGGCGATAACATCAGACTCATGATGGTGTTCTAGCCACCAAGCAAAGGGTACCAATACTTTTTGCTCTACAGGCAATCCACCTTCCTCATGAGTAACCCAAACTTGCCACGCATTGGGAGCAATCGTAGGCTTCCCACCCTTAGGAAAGCGCAGGATTTGTGGGCATGATGCGGAATCATTCATGATGCATCCCCTACAGTTTCAGCCTTTTCTTTTTTCTTGGCATTCTTGTATGCGGACTCCTTAAAGGGCGCTACTCCAAGACGGCGATAAGTTTGAATAAAGGACTCATCATCTGCTCTTTGCTCAACATAGGCATTGATGATGTTGCTCATCACATCGGGGATTTCATCGGCGTAGAAAGAGGGCCCAATAACTTTACCAATGGCAGCATTGTTACCTTGCTCACCACCCAAAGTAATTTGATACCACTCTTCACCATCTTTATCAACGCCAAGAACGCCAATATTGCCAACATGGTGATGGCCACAGGAGTTGATGCAGCCCGAGATATTTAAACTAATATCACCGAGATCAAATAAGTAATCCAAATCATCAAAGCGTTCTTGAATGGCTTTAGCGATTGGAAGTGATTTGGCATTGGCTAATGAGCAGAAGTCACCACCAGGACAGGCGATGATATCTGTGAGTAAACCTACATTGGGAAGCGCTACCTTTTGTTTCTTGGCTTCCTGCCAGAGTTCATACAGCTTAGCTTGTTCAATATCTGCCAGCACTAAGTTTTGTTCATGAGTGGCACGAAGTTCACCAAAGCTATATTGATCTGCTAAATCAGCAATTGCTAACATCTGTGCAGTGGTCGCATCACCAGGAGCTAGAGAGCCATGAGGTTTGAGTGACAAAATCACGCTAGCATAACCAGACACTTGATGAGGTCTGACATTGCGCTCTAGCCATTTTGTAAATGCTGTTTTTTCTATATCGCTTGCAGTATTGATGACTTGCTCAACAGACAGTTTTGGCAAGCTCTTGTAAGCTGGTTTCGTGAAATGCTTAGCAACGCGATTCCACTCCGCTTGGGTAAAGTTATCCTCACCATCTTTATTGAATAGCCATTCACCTTCAACTTGGCGAGCAAATTCTTCTGGGCCTAAAGCTTTGACTAAGATCTTGATGCGAGCTTTGTACAAATTGTCGCGTCTGCCAAAGCGGTTGTATACGCGCAGAAGAGCAGTGAGATAGCTCGGCAATAACTGCCACGGCAAACCAGTCTTGATCAATGATCCAAGAATCGGAGTGCGGCCCATGCCGCCACCGGCATAGATGTCAGCGACTAGTTGACTAGACCCGTCACCCTGCGTAACTTTCTTAAGTTCAATGCCTACGTCATGACAAAGGAGAATCGTACGGTCTTCTTTAGCGCCATTGATGGCAAACTTGAACTTACGTGGCAGGTGGGCAAACTCGGGATGTAGTGTTGACCATTGGCGGAGTAATTCACAAACGGGGCGAGGATCAACGTATTCATCGCCAGCTACACCAGCAAATGCATCGCTTGTAATATTCCGAATACAGTTGCCTGATGTTTGAATAGCATGCATTTCAACTTTGGCTAATTCAGCCAAAATGTCGGGGGTGTCTTCCAGTGTGACCCAGTTGTACTGGATATTTTGACGGGTTGTGAAGTGGCCATAACCGCGGTCATATCTTTCAGCAATGAGCGCCATGGTGCGCAACTGTTTGGAATTGAACAAGCCATAAGGTATGGCAACCCGCAGCATATAAGCATGGCGCTGGTGGTATAAGCCATTTTGTAGGCGCAGGGGACGGAATTCTTCTTCGGCTAGAGTGCCATTGAGGCGTCGGGCTACCTGGTCTCGAAATTGGGCAACCCGTTGATTTACAAGAGTTTGGTCAATGTGGTCATATTTGTACATAGACAAGGATTGTCGAGGCTTTTTGATATTGCTACAAATACTCAAAAATCCATCTTATATAACTAAATTGATATATAGACTGGCAGACCTTCGATAGAGCTAGGTTATATTCTTGCTATGAAAATGAGTCAAGATACCAATCCCTATGAATTAGAGTTTTCCGCATATCAGAAGATCCGTAAGCAATTTTGGGATAAGGTTAGTGGCTCACCCTCTCACTCTTGGGGCTCTTACTACCAAAAGAAGTTAGCGCACATTTACCAAAATATCGTGCCGAGCGAATGCAAAGTCTTGGAGCTAGGTTGTCGTGGCGGCGAGTTATTGCATGCCCTCAAGCCTTCCTTTGGGGTGGGTTTAGATTTCAGTGAGGAAGCTTTGATTCAAGCGCGTAAAAGTTACCCTCACTTACAATTTATTTGTGCCGATGCCCATCAGCTCAAGCTGGGTAATCAGGTATTTGATTACATTGTGATCTCAGATTTAGTCAATGACCTGTGGGACGTGCAAACGATGCTAGAGAGTATTCATCCTTATTGCCATACTGAGACGCGCATCGTATTTAACTTTTTTAGCCATGTCTGGAATTTACCTTTGCGAGCTGCTCGCTCATTAGGTTTAGCAACGCCAAATCTGCCTCAGAACTGGCTTACTCGCCATGACATGAATAATCTTCTTGAGATATCAAGGTACGAGAGTCTACGCCATTGGCGTGAAATTATCGCGCCAATTCATATTCCTTTAATCTCCAATTTTTGCAATCGCTACCTAGCTAAAATCTGGCCATTTGAACTATTAGCTATTACTAATTTTATGATTGCGAGACCTTTAGGTATGCAGGAGAAGAAAAATCCAAGCGTTTCGGTCATCATTGCTGCTCGCAATGAGTCCGGACATATCGCTGAGCTCTTTGAGCGGGTTCCCCATATGGGTTCTGGTACTGAAATTATTTTTGTGGAGGGCAATTCGACTGACGATACCTATGATGTGATAGCTAGTGAAATGGCTAAGCGTCCACAGTGTAATTGCAAGCTACTGAAGCAGACCGGAAAAGGTAAAGGTAATGCAGTACGCAATGGTTTTGATGCAGCCACTGGCGATATCTTGATGATTTTAGATGCGGACATCACCGTCCCGCCTGAGGATTTAGTGCGCTGCTACACCATTATGGCCAGTGGTCTTGGTGAATTTGTAAATGGTGTGCGCTTGGTGTATCCAATGCAAGATGAAGCTATGCGCTTCTTAAATCTGCTCGGTAATAAGTTTTTCTCCTGGGCCTTCAGTTGGTTAATTGGCCAACCTATTCGAGATACCCTATGCGGAACTAAGGTGCTTTGGAAAACGGATTATGAACGCATTGCTCATAACCGCAAGTACTTCGGCGACTTTGATCCCTTTGGTGATTTCGATTTGCTCTTTGGGGCAGCTCGCTTAAATCTCAAAATCGTTGAAGTGCCGATTCGGTATCGCGCAAGGCGTTACGGTGAGACTAATATCTCCCGCTGGAGTCACGGCTGGCTACTGCTGAAAATGGTAGCTTTTGCTGCCCGGCGAATTAAATTTACCTAACGCTCTGAAGAAGCTTGAGCACATTCAAGCTCAATTCTTTTTACGTCCATTCTCTGATGATAGTCAATGAGGCCGGACTGACAAAATGGATGAGAACCCTTCCGTATTAACCAATTGTAGTAATTGGTGTAAGGAACTAGATTTGTGAGTAAAGTTAAGAAGATCAAAATACCCAAAGTTCTTTTTTGTACGCGTTGTGGCATCTTATGGATAAGCAAGAGTGCAAACGTAAAGAGGAAAAACTCCGAGAAGATACGGTAGTGGGGGTTGTCTAAATAACGAATTTTATTCACTAAATTGACAATATAAAAACTCACCAGGCTAAATCCTGCGAACCACCATTCTTTTTGGCTGATGGCGCGTCGATGGTAAATCAAATAGCCCACGCAAAAAAGAATAAGCAGCGTAGAAGAGGTGAACTTGCTAAAGGTCTCGACCAATGGGCTAATCATGAAGTTCAAAGCATTGGCCATTCCTTCAGCTGAAGAAGGATTTGCCATTAGCACACTTTCAGGACTCTTTAAGAAGCGGGTCATGCTCATTGGGTCAGCAATATTGCCAAAAATAGAGATACCTAAATTGAGCTGGGTGCTTACAAACTCTACGGCTAGAAAAGCAAGTAAATAGCAGGCATTAAAAATAGCGATAGCTATTAGGGCATCTCTGTGGCGAATCTTCAGTGCTATGAGCGCGACTAAGAGATTAAAAAAGCTCACTAAGGCCACATTAAATAAAAAGCCAATGCCCACCGACTGAGTAGAATAAAAGTAAATCAAGATGGCATAGGAGAGGGCCGCTAAAAACGCGTAGGAAATATTCTGAGAAATCTCTTTTGTAGTGATATCGGCCTTGGAAATAAAGTAGGTTGCCCAGCAAAAGTAAAACGGGGCGAGCACAATAATTTGCGCTTTGTTGAGTGCGGCGCAGAAAAAACAAATAAGACAGAGTTGAAGTAAAGCGTAAGAATATTGGGAGGTATTTTTATAGCTTGCAACAAAGTAGTACAGCGCTAACATCAAAAAGAGAAAGGCAATAGGCTCTGTGCGCGTGGCAGTGAAGTGATAAAAAACACCATTACTTACAAAAGCTAAGAATGCTACTAGCGGTGCAACATTAGTGCTCTTAAAAATTTGCTTGCTCACATAGTAAATGCCAGAAATTAATACAACGGTAGTAACTAGCGCGGCATGTCTAGCAGAAATCACTAGGTAACGCATTGCATCAAACATCGATGAGGCTTGATTGAATTGCGTAATATTGTTGATATCGCTTAAGCCTAGTAGGCTGCTCACTTTAAGCAGAAGAGCAATTAGATGGATCGAGAAGAAGCCTGGGTGATCGATATATTCTTGATTGAGTCCAGAGTTAATTAAGAGGCCGTTATACCCCAAGGTTAATTCTTGATCAGCCCAAAAAGACCAATTGCGGTTGTATCCCGCACTATAGAAGAGCGCAGTCAGTACGCTGCCAATAATGAAATAAGGGATACATTGCTTAAGAAGGGATTTCATCATGCCACTGACCCGCTATTTGGCTGGTTACTATGCTCTGATTAAAACCTAAACTCTCGATAGTGCCTATATAGATTGGCAATCGAGGCAAACCCTAGAACAACAATCAAAATTGCAAAAACGTAATCGATCGACAGATAAGTAAAGATGCCTAGCTTAATCAGTATGGCTGCACCAACAAAAGCGGCAATACTGCCTAAGGCAACTAATTTAAAGTTCGGAATAAAAGCGCCAAGAGTAATGGCAATAAATACGATGTATAGATCCGAGACAAGTTGATCTGCTGTTACAAAAACGGTATTTGTAAACTCTGGGTTAGTAACCTTACCCACAACAGCAAAGAGCAAAATGACAGCTAAGATCACAAAGTTAAGCTTTGTTTTATTGAAAATAATCTTGAATTGCTCGTTCATGGGGCTGGTTTTTCTGCTTAAGAAGCGCTGCCGTTAAATACGAGACTGATGCCCAGCCAAAGGGTGACAAAGGCGACCAAAACAGCAGAACCAATTTTTTTGAGGAAGTACTCTAGGCTATCCATATACGCCTCATCATTACGACCAAAGTATTGATCAAAGCGTTTCCACACCAAGCGACCTACTACGATTGGTAGGAGCATGGCAACAATGCCCAGAATGACGGTCAGAGTGTTATCCATGAGAAAATTGGCCCATACGTAAAAGAAGTAAGAATACTCGTTTTTGTAAGTGATCTAGGTTTGTGACTCACCTGGCCGCCCTCCCCAGTGATCGCTGCAGTATTTACGCTGTTTTGTCAGGGTTTGTTGATACAGTAGAGGCTTCTTGGTGTATTAATTATTTAGAGAGCGTTTATATGACTGAACTGAACACAGCCCAAATTAACGAAATTCGTAGCAAGGTATTGGGCGCTGCAGCCAAAGTTCCCGGCGCACTCATCGGCCTTGGCATTCTGTTTATTGTGTTGGGCATGATTGGGATCGCTGGTCAAGTGATGTTTTCATTTGTCTCTGTCAATGTTCTAGGCATCTTCCTATTTGCTGGCGGTGTATTGCAGGGGATTCATGCTTTTCAGTCAAGTGGTTGGAAGAGTGTTGGCATTCAAATCATTTTTGCTATTTTGTACATTGCCGCAGCGCTTTATGTTTGGGCTTTTCCAATACCAGCCCTTGAGGTAATCACCTTGTGGCTAGCTGCAATCTTCTTTGTAACTGGTGTTCTGCGCTTGATTTCTGCTTTTCAGCATCGTCACTTTAATGAGTGGATTTGGCTCGTGCTTTCATCAGCCATTTCAATCTTGATGGGTGTGCTCATAATGAATAACTTCCCAGCATCCAGCCTATGGTTGCCAGGTTTGCTCATCGCTATTGAATTACTCCTACAGGGCTGGTCATTGCTCTTCTTGGGTTTTGCAGCACGTTCGCTGACTAAGTAAGTAGCGTGGTAGGTAATTTACACAGAAAGGATTTTTGATGCCCATGAAAAAAACCG
>Ga0209188_1000492_pt1 | contig 38218 bp, 24 predicted proteins | sample C_130625_EF_Meta_FD_187307 | JGI IMG/M metagenome (GOLD analysis project Ga0209188, IMG submission 187307) | Freshwater microbial communities from Lake Croche, Canada to study carbon cycling - C_130625_EF_MetaG (SPAdes) (version 2) | ecosystem: Environmental > Aquatic > Freshwater > Lake...
CCTTATAGTAATTCTAATCCAAACGGTTATATTACGGGTATTACCAGTGGTCAAGTGACAGGTGCTTTAGGTTATACACCTTATAGTAATTCTAATCCAAACGGTTATATTACGGGTATTACCAGTGGTCAAGTGACAGGTGCTTTAGGTTATACACCTTATAGTAATTCTAATCCAAACGGTTATATTACGGGTATTACCAGTGGTCAAGTGACAGGTGCTTTAGGTTATACACCTTATAGTAATTCTAATCCAAACGGTTATATTACGGGTATTACCAGTGCTAATGTTTCAGCTGCATTAGGATATACTCCAGCCAATGTTGCTTTTGATTACGCACCTAGGTCAGATGTTGTTACTTATGTGTTTAGTGTTAGCCTAGGAAAATCACAAACTTACCAAGATGTTTCAGGAAGTCGAGCAAAAGATACAAATTATTATAATACAACAGGTAGACCAATATCGGTGTGGTTCACTTCAACAAATGCAGTATCTGCCGCACAAACTACGGGTTATGTTGATGGCCAACTTGCCTGTGTTACATTCATGGACTTATATCCAAGATGTTTTAGTACATTCATTGTTCCAAATGGTTCCTATTATCAGATACAATCCCATGGTAATTTTGGTTATTGGTTAGAATTACGTTAAGGACTAAAAATGAAACACTATCTATCACCAGACAATAAAATTTGGGCTTATGAATTGGATGGTTCTCAAGACCATTTGATTCCTGAGAATTTTACACGAATTAGTGATGCTCAGGTACAAGAAATTCGGAATCAAAAAGAACAAGATTATGAAGATTCTTTGACATATCAACAAAAAAGATTCCGTGAATATCCAGCGATTACAGAACAACTTGATGCATTATATCATCACGGATACGATGGATGGAAACAAACAATTAAGACAATTAAAGACAAATATCCAAAATCCTAAAATTTCGAAATTTTGCGTTCCGGCCCAAGAATTTTCTCCGACAGCTTCAGGATTCCAAAAAGCGAATCCACTCCTGGACTAAATACTAAAATAACTATAAGAAAATTACCATGGCAGCAGGATATCAAGAATTATTTTTGGAAAAAGGTGCAGATTTTACCACAACCATCACATTAGATGGTACAAATGGTGAACCTTTTGACCTTACTGGAAGTACAGCTAAAAGTGCAATGAAAAAATCTTATTATTCTAGTAATAATACGGCTCTTTTTACAGTTTCAATACCTACTCCAATTGACGGAGTAATGTTACTAACATTGGATTCTGCTAATACTGCCAATATATCTCCAGGTCGATATGTTTATGATGTTTTACTAAAAAATAGCTCCAACAATGTCACAAGGGTCTTAGAAGGAATTGTTAACGTCACACCACAAGTAACAGTTCTGTAAAAAGGAGTACATAATGGCAAGAGTAACGGTCAATACTCCACAATCAATCAAAGTAGAAGTCAACAAACAACAAGGTGGAACAGTACAATCTACAGGTACTGGTATTACTAGAATCAAAGACGCCAAAGACTTTACGATGCCAGTCGGTGCGCAGACCGGTCAAGTTATGACATATAATTCTGTCACCAATTTATTTACAATTTCTAATGTAAGTGCTAATGCCATTACAGAAATAGACGCAGGGTTCTTCTGATGGCAAATACAATAATCCACATCAAACGTTCCTATGTAAACGGTTCACCTGGAGCATTAAAGGACGGTGAATTAGCATATTCCTTTGCGTCTAACACATTATGGATTGGTAACCAGAGTAATACACCAGTAATTATTACTGATGCTTTAGCCAGAATTAATTCTACGTATGCTTTCATACAGGCCAATTCTGCCTATAGTTCCCAAAATACTACTGGAATATATGCCAACTCAGCATTTGCTCAGGCGAACCTTGCATTAAGTGGTTCCAATAGTTCATCACAACAGGCCAATTCTGCTTTCACCCAAGCGAATTCGGCTTACGCTTCTCAAAATACTACTGGAATATATGCCAACTCAGCATATGCTTCTCAAAATACAACTGGCATATATGCCAATTCGGCTTTCTTACAAGCAAATTCTGCTTATGCTTCTCAGAACATAAGTGGTAGTTATGCTAATTCTGCTTATGCACAAGCAAATAGCGCATCAATTTATGCTAATGGCGCTTTTGCTCAGGCTAACGCATCATATGGTTCTCAGAATACTACAGGTAGTTATGCCAATTCGGCATTTACACAAGCCAATTCGTCATTTGGTATAGCAAACTCAGCATCAGTATATGCAAATGGTGCCTTCATTCAAGCAAACTCTGCTTATGCTTCTCAGAATGTATCAGGATCATATGCCAATTCAGCTTACTATACTGCGAATTCAGCATCAGTATATGCAAATGGTGCCTTCATTCAAGCAAACGCTGCCTATGGTTCACAGAATACAACTGGTAGTTACGCAAACTCGGCCTATTATACTGCCAACTCCGCACAACTGTATGCAAATGGTGCATTTATACAAGCCAATGCGGCTTACAATTCACAAAATGCAACAGGATCATATGCTAACTCAGCATTTGGTGTAGCAAATAACGCTTTACCTAAGGCTGGTGGTACAATCACTGGTTCTTTAGTAATTAACCAAGATTTGACTGTAACTGGTAACGCCACGTTTTTAGGCAACTCAACCATAATCAATTCATCAACTATTGATATTTCAGATCCTTTAATTTTCTTAGCCAATAGTAATTATACAAGTGATGCAGTTGATATTGGTTTCGTTGGTCATTATAACGCTACAGGCAATGCACATACTGGTCTGTTCCGTGAACCAAATTTAAAAGAATACATTTTCTTCCAAGGTTATACACCTGAAGTTCAGAGTAATAACTTAATTAATATTGCTGATCCTTCTTTTGCTTATGCGAACGTAAATGCAAATACATTTAAGGGTAATGTAATTGCTAATACAGTTTACATTAAAGGATTTGATGCACTAGGTCAAATCAATGGTGCTTTTATAAAAGCCAACTCTGCTTATGATTCACAGAATACAACTGGTAGTTATGCTAATTCAGCATATGCACAGGCCAATGCGGCTTATCTAAGAGCAAATAACTCAATCAATGCAAATACAGGTGGTACTGTTACTGGTAATTTAATAGTAGCAAATACATTTGTTGCTTTCTATAATCCATCATATACAAACTGGTTACAGGCAACAGGTTCAAATACAGGTAATGCCGTAATATTTTCTGCTGTTGGTGGTGATACCAACGTAAGTATGTTGTTGCAACCAAAAGGAACTGGTGCTATTGACCTAGCGGCTGGTTCTAGCGGTGTGAACATAAGTAATGGTAATACTGTTACTGCATATACTAGAACAAACCCTGGAACTAATTTGTGGCTTGGTGTGCTTCCAACAGTTACAGTTTCTGCGCCTACAACTGCTGGCGGAGTACAAGCCGTTCTTTCAGTTCAAGGCTATGCGGCTAGTGCAACCATTCAGGCTGGGGGAACAGGTTATACAGTAGGTGATACTTTGACATTGGTTGGTGGTACTGGTGGTTCTGCAACTTTTACTGTTGCAACAGTTTCATCTGGTGTTATTACATCTGTTACTCCATTAAACTTTGCTCAATATTCATCTGTTCCGACAAATCCTGTATCTGTTACTGGTGGTACAGGTTCTAGTGCTACCTTGAATATAACTTACGGACTTGGTACTTCTTATAGCATTACAAACGCTGGTTCAGGTTATGTTGAACAGCCCACATTAACCATTTCTGGACAAACAAGTGGCTCTGGTGCTACTGCTTATGCTACTGTGGGTAGTGATGCAACTATTAGAAGTATTGGCGCAAACCTTTTATTAAATTCTGTATCTGGTACGCAATTACAAGCAAGTGATTTAGGTGGCGCATCGTCAATAGTGTGGTGGGGGTTTGCAGGAAGTGCAAGTTCTAATGGAACAATGACACAGCGTGTTGTTGGTGGCGGAACAAATATTGCAATGGGTTTAATTGCTAAGGGTACTGGAACTATTGATTTTGCAACAAACAATAGTATTTCGACATTGCAAATGCGTGTATCTCCAACAGCCTCTGCTGTTAATTATGTACAGGTGACGGGTGGTGCTACTGGTAGTAATCCTATAATTAGCACTCAAGGAAGTGATGCCTCAAGAGGTTTGGGAATTACATCAAAAAGTACTGGAAATATTGGTTTTTATTCTGGTGGGGCTGCTTATTTGCAATTGTTAATTAACGGCTCTAACAGTGCTGTTAACTATATGCAAGTGACAGGTGCAGTAACAGGTGCTGCCCCTACTCTTAATGTAGGTGGCACAGACACAAACATAGACCTTAACATCATAACCAAAGGCACTGGTAATACCAAATTCCAAACGGCCAACGGTACACAACTTGTTATTGCTGATGCAGGTGCTGGACAAAATTCTGTCAATTATTTACAAGTACAAGGTTCAAATACAGCAAATGCTATTGTAGTTTCATCACAAGGTTCCGATGCAAACATATCAATGGTACATATTACCAAAGGTAACGGTTCATTTGACATTCAAACTACTGGTGGTGCTGTTGTATTAAGTAGTGGTAATACTGTTACTTCTATTTTCGGAACTTCAACTGGTTCTGGATACACAACAGTTCCAACAGTTACAATATCTCCACCAACAACTCCTGGTGGAACTCAAGCAACAGTTACTGTTGCAATGCAAGCAGTTACAACTGTCTTAGCTAATGGTGGTTCTGGTTATGCTATTGGTGATACGATTACATTTACGGGTGGTACTTTTACCACACCTATTACCTTAACTGTTGCAACACTTTCGGGCACGGCCGTTGCAACTTGGACTGTTTTTAGTGCTGGTACATATACAGTTTTACCAACCAATCCAATATCAACAACCACATCTGGTTCTGGTACTGGTGCAACATTTAACGTAACATCTTGGGGTGTTAGAACAACAGCATATACTATCACGAACGCTGGTTCTGGATATGTGGAACAACCAACAATAACATTCTCAAGTGGTAATGCTGTTGCTTATGCTGGTGTCGGTGGTCAAAATATTATTCGTGGTTTAAGTGGTAATACATCTTTCTATACACCAAGTAGTGAACTATTCCGACTAGTTGATTCGTCACCAGGATCAACAACATATTTGGCATTAGATTCTTCATCGACTTCACTTAATTATAGAGCACAGGGAACAAACTCTGTTATCTCACATAACTTTGTTAGTAAATCAACTGGTAGTTTTACTTTCAGTACAAATAACACAATTGGTAATTATCAATTTCTAGTGACTAATACAACATCTGCTGTCAACTATGTACAGGCTACAGGTGGTACTACTGGAAATGGTCCAACAATTTCTTTTAATGGTTCTGATGCTTCGGTTGGTGGTTTTATAAGTACCAAAGCTGGTGGTGGCTTAAGCTTTATGAGCCAAGGTGGTGCAAATAGACAATTTCGTATTGAAGGTGGTGTTGCATCTGTTAACTACCTACAAGTAGTTGGAAGTCTTAGTGGTTCCGGGCCATCGTTATCATCTTTAGGTACAGACTCAAACATTGACCTATCTTTAGTTGCCAAAGGTTCAGGTAATGTCACCACATCATCTGCATTTGTATCTTCCAATACTGTAAGTTCAATAGCAAACAATACAGGTGCCATGATTATTGCTGGCGGTGTTGGTATTACAGGTAACGTTTACGTTGGTTATAATAGTGTGATGGGATTCGCAAACTCAAGCAGTATCTCTGCTTCGTATCAATACTATAACCAAGCCACGAATAGTCTTGATACGGTATTTGCATAATGGCCAATACAGCAACAAGAATATCAGCAAACGGTACTTTATTTTTAAGTGGTAACTTAGATGAAGTTACTTTTAATCCTAATTCTGGTGTTAAGAAAAACTTAATTTATAATAGTAAAACATTAACGGATATTTTTGTTTTTGGTGCCGGTGCTGCCGGACTAACTTCTACTTCTATATTAGCACCAGATGGTACCAATACAGCATATGTTTTAACGGAAACGGCAACTGGTCCAAGCAATCATAATTTTGTAAGTTCTGGTTTACCAAATGGCCCTATTAAATCCGTTTCTTTATTTTCTCCTTTTACAGTTTCCGTTTATGCAAAAGCAAAAGAAAGAACCGCATTTCAACTCATTATGCAAAGTTGGACTACATATGACAAATATTATGCCTATAATTTTGATTTAACGGCAGGCACAACGTCTTTTGCATTTTCAACAGCAGGTTCTACAATTAGTGGTGCTTCGATTACACCCGTTGGTAATGGTTGGTATCGTTGCTCATTAAATGGTGTAATTTTAAATAGTTTAAATCCAACCGTAACATTTATTTGTCATATGATAAGTGCTGGTGTTACCTCATACACAGGTGACGGAACAAGTGGAATGTATTTTTGGGGTCCACAATTTGAATCCGGTACATCACCAACCATTTATGAACCAACAAGTTCAAATGCTATACCTTCTCCAAATGCAGCATCAAAAACAGATATAACTGGTTCAGTTTATGTTAAAAATTATTTCGATGAAATAACATACAATCCAAATTCAAATGTAACACCGGTAAATATCTTGTCTTACACACAAGATTTGGATAATGCCTATTGGGGAAAATACCAAGGTAGTATAACACCAAACGTTACTGTGGCTCCAGATGGCACATTAACTGCCGATAAATGGGTCGAGAATACTGTTAGTGGTGTTGAACATTTTTATTATAAAGGTTTGGCATTTGTTAACACAACTCTAACTGGTTCTGTGTATTTAAAAGCCGCAGAACGAAATAGAGCCGTTGTTGGATTTTCAAACTTCGTTAATGCTACAGCAGGTGTTTCATTTGATTTAATTGCAGGAACAATAATCTATACAGTACCAAACAATTTTGATTTTATCAATATATCAGGTACAATTACAAACGTAGGTAATGGTTGGTTTAGATGCACGGTAACTGCCACAAAAATAGGTTTTACCAACACAGCGGCAAATTTTCAAGTTACATTGATAACAACCGGAACAACAACAGTTTATACAGGTGATGGAACATCGGGTTTATATGCATGGGGTCATCAGGTTGAATTTGGTTCTGTAGCCACAGATTACATACCCATGAATGCAGCTGGAGTTATGGCAACACCAAGGTTCGTTCAAAGATTGACTGCGAACGGCACAAACTATGTTAAAGCAAACTATGACGAATTTACAGGAATATTACCAGTAACAAAAGGTTTAATTTTAAATTTGGATCCTGCCGTATATGACAGTTATCCAGGTTCAGGAAACACATGGACCAATTTAGCTAATAATGCTATTAGTGCAACATTTGTAAATAATACACCATCTTATTCTACGGATAATGGCGGTGTTATAAGAATGACAGGAAGATTTGAAGGTAATACATATGCTAATACTGCATTACCATCAAATACATTTACACCAACATCAGAAAAAACATTTAGTATTTGGGTTAAATTTAATTCCAAAATGAAAAGTCTGACCGAATATAATGCAAAAATAACTGGTTATGTTTATGGTACATTAGCAACAGCCACACAAAATACATATGGAAGTACCGGAATATTAGTAGGTTGTTCGTATTTTGGTGATTATGGATTAAATTGGATTTTATACAGAACTTCAGGATCATATTATATTAGTGTACAGTCACACAACCGTGTAAATCTTCCAACATATCAAGAAAGTACATTGGGTTACGATATAGGTTATTCTTCAACATTTGATTCTGCGTTTGATAGGTGGTACAACATTACAAGTACATACAGTTCATCGTTAAACTCACATGTTCTTTATGTAAATGGAAATTCGGTAACATCAACGACAACAATTACCAACGGAAGTCCATATCCCTATTCTCGTCCAACAATTACGATAGGAAAAAATGACATTTATGGTGGTAATGGTTTTGACTGTACATTTAATGGTGATATTGGACAAACACTTATCTATAACCGTGCTCTGACTTCAGCGGAAGTACTACAAAATTATAATATATTTAAAAATAGATATGGTCTATAAACGCATAACATAAATAAACCATGGCAAAGTTACTCTCAGGCACAAGAATTTATGGAACGGCAAACGTTGACAGCACATTGGCTGTCGGCACCACAGTTTTCGCCGATAAAGTTACTACGACCAGCATTCCTCTGGTTCTCAATGATATTTCACCACAATTTGATGGAGCAAAACAAGTTTTTGCTTTGAGAACCGACCAAACGGATATCAATAATACGAATATCACAGACTCAAAGAACCTGGAACTTGTATTAAATGGCCGTAGACTTGCACCTTATGTTAAACAGAATACATATCCTTGGTTGACTCCTTATGATTCCTATAAAGGTTTTCGTGTGGTCTCAACTTCTTCCACAGCCAATGTGATAATTTACAATACACCTGGACCTGGAGACGAAGCTGTTTTAACTATCATAAATAGTTCATTGACAGTACAAACCAGAAAATACCCATATTCCGCTACCACGATAGCATTAGGAGATTAATTCAAAATGGCAAAACACGTAATATTAGAAGCGTATAGCTTTACACCTTCTACCAAAACTATTGTGGTGACTGGTAAGAACATTCGTAGGGAACAATTATTATTGATTACAAATACCACAACAGGTACAGTAATCTATAACTTCTCTGACCCTGCGTTACAGGCCACAAGTTATACTAATGCTGTTAACACAACAACAGGCCAAGAAACAACTACGATTGTTTTGAATTATAACACAGCAACAATGTCATCAACTGACAAGTTGGCCATTTTAACAGAAGAAACTTATCAAGAAATAACTCCTGCCGAAACAATGAGGGATCCTGTTGATAAGTTACGTATGTCAGCTCCAGAATCTTTGATTGATACCGACTTTGAATATGGTATGCAACCAACAAAGTGGGAAGGTTTGAATCTTTTAAACAACCGTCCATCAGCTTTCTATGATGTAACAAATCCTATTACAATCACAGGTATCTCCGCATCAAGTAAGGTTGTTACTGTACTGACTACAGCATCTTTCGCTGCTGGTACTCCTGTTTTCGTTCAAGGTACTTTGGATGACGCTAATGCTGGTGGCTGGTGGATAGTTGAGACAACTTCTGGTACACAATTTACATATACCACAACCAATACTCCTGCTGCAACACTCTATGATGCAACTAAGACGTATGTATTTGGAGCAAACTTCTTTACTGGTGCAGTGATTCCTGCCGGTACAAGTGCTATCTCTTTAAGTGGTTCAGTTGGTACAGTCACAACAACATATGCTCACGGTTTACGTGTTGGTGATGGTTTCTATATCGTTGGTGCAACAGGTATGACTGGTACACTAAACAGTTCTTGGGTCGTTGCGACAACACCAACAACAAATACATTCACTTTTGCTTGTACAGCAACAGGTACAATTACAACTGTATCAAACGGTTCAATCTATCCACGTTCACTAGGTTATATTCAACATCGTGCGTTTGATGGTGGTGTACAATTTACTAACGTATCTCCATACCACGGTTATCAAGTTATTCGTCAGACACGCCGACAATTCCGTTACCAATCCGGTAAAGCAATGCAATTCTCAACTGGTTCTATTATGAAACCAGCTTTGAACGTAGATACAATTACAAGTTCTGGTACAACAGTTACGGTAACTTCTAAGTATCCACACGGTATGCAGACTGGTGCTTTTGTACAAGTTTCTGGATGCAATGAAACTGCCTATAACGGTATATTTTTAGTTACAGGTGCACCATCAGCATTAACATTAACATATACTGCACTTTCAACACCATCAGCCTCACCTGCAACTGGTTTTCCATTAAACGTAAATCCATATTCATGGTATGGTTCTGCTAATCGTCTTGGTTTATTTGACCAGCAAAACGGTCTCTTTTTTGAACACGATGGTCAAACCTTGTATTGTGTAAAAAGAAACAGTACAAACCAAATTTCAGGTGTAGGTGCTGTAACTTCTGGCTCTAACTCTGTTGTTGGTACATCTACAAAATTTAGTACACAATTAAAACCAGGTGATTATGTTGTTATTCGTGGTATGAGTTATCTTGTACAAACAATTACAAGTGATACACAGATGTACATCTATCCAGAATACAGAGGTACAACGGCAACCAACTGTATCATAAGCAAAACAATCGATACTCGTTATGCACAAAGTACGTGGAACATTGATAAGATGGATGGAACTGGTGCATCATTATTCAACTTAGATATGACTAAGATGCAAATGTTCTACATCGACTATACATGGTATGGTGCTGGTGCAGTTCGTTTTGGTTTCAAGAACAACCGTGGTGAAATTAATTACTGCCACAGAATTCCAAACAATAACGTTAATACAGAAGCATACTTACGTTCTGGTAACTTGGTTGCTCGTTACGAAACAAATACATTGCCAATAAAAACATATTTGACAGCAACATTAACAAGTGGTGTTACTGCATCAATGACTGTTGCAGATACAACATTCTTCCCTTCTTCTGGTACATTACTTATCGCAGCGGCAGCAGACACAGGTGGCGCTGTTGAATACATTTCCTATACAGGTAAAACAGCAACTACATTTACTGGTTTGACTCGTAATGCGACAGGTGGTACAAGCTCAGCAACAACATTTACATATTCAGCAACAGCACCAATTGTTGTTGAATCTTATAGTCCAGCACAGGCATCCACAATTTCACATTGGGGTTCTTCTGTGATTATGGATGGTGGTTATGACAACGACCGTTCAATTCAGTTCAACTATGGTCTAAATTCACCTTCAACATTTACTACTGCTGGTACACGGTATCCAGTTTTTAGTATTCGTTTAGCACCATCAGTTGATAATGGATTAACTGGTTTATTAGGTGCAAGAGAAGTTACTAATCGTATGCAGATGCAGCCAGTTGGTGCTGACGTTTATCCAACAAATGCTGGTGTTAAGATTGACCTAATCTTAAATGGTCGTGTATCGAGTTCTTCTGGTGCTTATATAGCAGTTGGTGGTTCAAGTCTGGCACAATATGCCAATCACGGTACAGGTGCATCCATCGCCGGCGGTGAAAGCATCTACACGTTCTTTGCACCTGCTGGTGGTGTTACTCAAGTAGATATTGCCAAACTACGTGACTTAGGTACAAGTATTCTTGGTGGCGGTACAACATTGAGTGTACCAACAACAGCAAACAATATCTATCCAGATGGACCAGATATTTTAACTCTTTGTGTAACGCCATTAACATCAAACGCAGCGACAGTTGCTCGTCTTAGCTGGACAGAAGCACAAGCTTAATCAAAACTAAGACGTTAAATGTCATCTAGAGACTACATAAGACACCTAGTTGCAAACACAACACCAGGAACAACAAATCTTGGTGATGAGGTTTTTGATCCGGTATCAAATCGATTATACAAAACCATAGCGGTTGACGGCACAGGTGTTTCTAGCATTGAAGTACCTGTATATGTACCAAACCGGCCAATTAAATTCCCACAGAGTGCAAACAACTATCTTCAAATAGATGGTTCGAACACCGGTAATACAGTAATTGTTTCTACACAAGGTGTTGATTCTAATGTATCAATGTCTTTTGTACCAAAGAATGCTGGTGCTTTTAATATACAGGCAGGTGGTAATGTAAATATCTCTAATGGTAGTGGTGTTACTTCTATTACTAGAACAAATTTTGGTACCGGATATACCGGAATACCTTCAATTACAATTTCTCCACCTACAACTGCTGGCGGTGTTCAAGCAACCGCATCGGCATTTATGGCTATTTCCAACTACGTACTCACAGGTGGTGGTACTGGATATAATGTTGGTGATGTGTTGAGTGTGGTTGGTGGAACTTATACTTCAGCACTTCAATTTACTGTTGCTACCGTTTCCTCTGGAGTTATTCAAACAGTAACTACTGGCCCAAGTTTTGGAATTTATTCTGCACTACCAACGAACCCTGTATCTGTAACAGGAGGCACAGGATCTGGTGCAACATTTACTCTACAAATATGGGGTTTATATTCAGTTAACATTAACAATCCAGGTTCTGGATATGTAGAACAGCCAACCGTAACATTTAGTGGCGGCGGTGGTAATAGTGCTGCTGCGTTTGCCACTATAGGTTCAAATTTAAACTCATTACCAAAAATAACGAGTTTATCTAGATACTTGGACGTATATGCAGCAGGTGGACAAGCCGCTCGTTTTGATTCTGGTTTTTATACTAATGCACCACTAACAGATTTTGTAAGCATTATTCCTTCAACATTTGGTGGTCCTACTTTACTTGGAACTAATTACTCTAGCACAGGTGTTGTGAACCTACGTTTAAGTTCTCAATCAACAGGTGCAATTGATTTTTTCACCAACTCAACAGGACAACGACACCTTCAAGTATCACATACAGCTTCTGCTGTTAACTATGTACAGGTAACAGGTTCAACTACTGGCAATCCACCGATAATTTCATCACAAGGCAGTGATGGCTCTCTTGGAATGAAAGTTCAATGGAAAGGTACTGGCAACTTCTTTTTACAGAGTGGTTCTGGTTCATATACTCAATTTAGGGTATCTGGAATAAACAATGCAGTAAACAATTTTGCAGTTACCGGCAATACTACTGGAAATGGACCAATTCTCTCATCGGAAGGTTCGGATACAAATGTAGATTTAAATATTATAACCAAAGGTACAGGTAATATCAACCTCCAAACTGCCAATGGTATACAATTCAGAGTTGCTGATAATGGTGGTGGTTTAAATGCTGTCAACTATGTACAAGTACAAGGTTCAAATACTGGAAACACACTAATCGTTTCTGCACAAGGTACAGATGCAAACGTAGCGATGACATTCTTACCTAAAGGTAACGGTGCATTTAACATCTCTACGGCCAACGGTGTTAATATCAGTTCCGGTAATACAAGTATCACAAACATCACCAGAACATCTTTATCTGCTACTTATACAAGTGCACCGACAGTTATTATTTCTCCACCAACAACTGCCGGTGGTGTGACTGCTACAGCAACTGTTTCAGGAATGATACAATCAGGTGTTTCACCAACAATCAATGCTGGTGGTACAGGTTATTCTGTTAGTGATGTACTGACTGTTGTTGGTGGTACACCAATAAGTGCTGCTGCCACATTGACAGTAACCGCAGTTTCTGGTGGTGTAATCACTGGTGTTAACTATACAAACTACTCAACATATTCTGCATTACCAACAAACGCATATACTGTAACTGGTGGTACAGGTACAGGTGCACAGTTCTCAAGTACATGGTATCCATCTGCATATAACATCACAAATATTGGTTCTGGTTATGTAGAACAACCAACGATTTCTTATAGTGGAGGTGGTGGTACTGGTGCTGCTGCTTATGCTACTGTGGGTAGTATTCCTAAGATTCAGTCTTTAGGCTCTGGATTGTTGTTTTACACACCTTCTGGCCAACAACTTCAAATCCAAGATAGTGCGTCCGTAACCACAACAGATTGGATTCAAGTTGTAGGTTCCAACTTTGGTCGCCCAGTAATTCGGTCAAACGGCACAGGCAACCCAAGTTTGGGGCTAAGTTCGTCTGGTACTGGTGCAGTTCAAATTTACACAAATGCAACAGCTCAAGAACAACTCCGTGTAGCACACACAGCCTCTGCTGTTAACTATGTTACTGTAACAGGTTCAACTACTGGTTCTGGCCCAACAATTTCTGTGCAGGGTAGTGACTCAAACGTGGCTCTTAACTTTTCAAGTAAAGCTGCTCAGAACATTAACTTTAGAACTGGCGCATCTTCGCTTGCACAATTTACCGTTGTTCATAATGGCGCAACCATTGTCAACCAAGCTACTGCAACTGGTTCTGCCACAGGTGTTGCTCCTTCTTTTGGCGTACAAGGCACAGACGCAAACATAGATGTATCTTTAGTTACCAAAGGTACCGGTGGTATTAACTTCCAAACTGGTGTATCAACAACAACACAATTTAAAGTGACCGATACATCATCTGCAGTTAACTATCTGCAAGTGTCGGGTTCAATAACCACACAAGTTCCAATAATTCAGCCACAAGGTTCTGATACCAACGTTGGTGTGGAACTTCGTACAAAAAATGCTGGAACGTTGACGTTCACAAAGTTTCGTGATGCTACAACTCCAAATCAATACTTATTTCAATATGCAGGAGGTTTAAATAGTGATGGTAGTGGCGGTGCTTATTGGCGTGGTTTACACATTGGTGCACCAAACTATACAGTCTCAGCAGCAAATAAATTTCCTCGTACTAGTCAATTTTTTGAACTACAAAGTTTAACAGATCCAACATATGTTAACTCGTACTATGCTTTAAGTAATAGTAACGGCGCAAACATCGAACAATACTTTGCAAATGATACTGGTGGTGGTTATACTTTTAAAACTCAGGCAGCAAACAGTTCAGACAAATCATTTAGAATTGCACCATATTCTACACATGTAAACTATTTACAAGTCGCTGGTGCAAATACTGCTAACGCTGCAATATTATCATCACAAGGTTCTGATACAAACGTAAGTCTTGCAATTCAAACAAAAGGAACTGGTGCTATTGACCTAGCGGCTGGTTCTAGCGGTGTGAACATAAGTAATGGTAATACTGTTACTGCTATTACTGGAACTGCTACGGGTTCTGGTTATACAACAATTCCAACAATAACAATTTCACCTCCTACAACTGCTGGTGGAACTCAGGCTACTGGTACTGTTGGTATGCAAGCATTAACTGCGACCATTGTTTCTGGCGGTACTGGATATACAGCAAATGATGTATTGACTGTTGTTGGTGGTACTGGAACTGCGGCTCAAATTACTGTTTCTACTGTTTCTAGTGGAGTAATTACTGCCATTACAGTTTCTTTAGGTGGTACATATACAGTTTTACCAACAAATCCAATTTCCGTTACAGGTGGTACTGGTTCAAGTGCAACATTTAATTTAACAAGTTATGGTGTACGAACAACTGCATATACCATTACGGGTGCTGGCTCTGGCTATGTAGAACAACCAACAGTAACATTCTCAAGTGGTAGTGCTACTGCTTATGCTACTGTGGGGTCAATACCAAAGATTCAGACATTGGGTAATGCCATGTCTTTTTATACGCCAAGCGGTGAGGCATTTAGAGTTTCAGATATTGGTGTTACTTCTGCGGCATATTGGCAAGCATTTGGTGGTGCGGCAGTTCCAGAACTTCGTGCAAGTTCTTCTGGAATTATTACTGCGACTGGCGCAAACAGTTTGCAATTTAGAACAAACACCAACACAGAACAATTCAGAGTTGCGGCCACAGCATCTGCTGTTAACTATGTACAGGTTACTGGTGCGGCTACTAGTGGTAACCCAGTAATTTCACCACAAGGTTCAGACACAAATATTTCATTATTATTGTCAGCTAAAGGTACTGGAGGTATGACCTTCAATACACAAGGTAGTACAACATATGGTACCAACACACAATTTGCAATATTTAACCTTCTTAATTCCGCAAACTTTATTGCCGCACAAGGCGCAGCTGCTGGTGCTGGTCCAACATTTAGTACACAAGGTTCAGACACAAATATTGATATTTCACTAGTTCCAAAAGGTGCAGGTAGAGTTACAACAAGTGCAACATTAGTCGCCGGATTAATCTCTGGTGGAACATTCTAAATAGAGAGTAACAAACTTTTTTTACAAACAGGAGAAAATAAAATGGCTTTGATTAAATCAATTGATACTGAATTTGGTATTCCAGCAACATACTGGAACATTGGTGCCGTTCAGGAAGACTTTAAAGGTAAAGGTACAGAAATAACATTCTATGGTTATGCTTCTAAGGAAGCTCGCCTGGAAGGTAAACAACCTTTGTCTGCTGGCAAAGTTCAAATTGCTGGTGAGGATTATGTTGCTGGTGCTGACCGTGCAACTCTGTATGCTATCATTGCAAGAAAACCAGAATTCGAAGGCGCAACAAACGCTTAATTAATACCGATTTAAAAAGAAGGTTAATTAATGGCGTCAGCCGGTAATACCCCTATTCAATTATATTATTCCAATACGGCTGGTAACGCACCTCTTGATGCCAACCTTATTTCTGGTGAATTGGCCATCAATATGGCCGATGGATTACTATATTTCAAGGATAGTACAAATGCTGTTTCAATATTGGCATCACGCAATACTGCAAGTGGTGCCAATGCAGCTTTTATTCAGGCTAACGCTGCCTTCTTACGGGCAAACTCGGCATATGCTCAGGCAAATGGTGCCTCGATATATGCCAATGGTGCTTTTACTCAAGCAAACGGTACCTCAATATATGCCAATGGTGCCTTTGCACAGGCCAATGCTTCTTTTATAACAGCCAATGCAGCCACGGTCAACGTATCATCGGCTGCTGTTTATGCCAATGGTGCTTTCATTGCAGCCAATGCAGCTACGGTGAATGTTTCATCAGCAGCCATATATGCTAACGGTGCCTTTGCTCAAGCCAATGCAGCATACGCAAGTGATAACGTAACTGGTATATACGCCAATACGGCATTTGCTTATGCCAACTCTGCTGGTTCATACGCTAACTCAGCATTTGGTGTTGCAAACAATGCTCTACCTAAATCAGGTGGAACAATCACAGGTTCGTTGACTGTAAGCCAAGACGTTACTGTACAAGGTAACTTGGCTGTTCTTGGTACAACAACATCAATTAACACATCATCATTTGTGGTTAATGATTCGTTACTTGTTTTAGGTTTAGGTAACTACACATCCGATTTATTAGATATCGGTTTTGCATCACATTATAATAATGGTGTAAATGCTCATACAGGTCTAATACGTGATTCTGTTTCAAAAGAATGGATATTCTTTGAAGGATATACACCTGAGGTTTCTCCAAATAATAACATTGATATTACCGATTCTTCTTTTAGATATGCAAACGTATATGCCAATACCGTTAAAGCAAACGTAATTGCTAATACAATTTATATAAGTGGTTATAATGTATTTACATATATAACAAATGCATATACACAAGCAAACTCTGCTTATAGTTCTCAGAATACAACCGGCAGTTATGCTAACTCAGCATTTCTACAAGCCAACTCAGCATATGGTTCACAGAACGTAACTGGTTCATATGCCAACTCAGCATATTATACAGCCAACTCGGCACAGACTTATGCCAACGGTGCATTCTCTTATGCTAACTCATCATATACATTAGCAAATACAAGTTTAGCCAGAGATAGCTGGATAGCTAACACAGTCATTACTGCCAACAGTACAGGTACTCTAGGCAATTCAGGAATGACTTACAACAGAGACACCAGTACACTAACATTAGGTTTTACTGGTCCTGTTGGTAACCTTACGATTGGTACAACAACCGCACTTGCGCCAATTACTATAAACAAAACATACACAACCGTAACAGCTGGTGAACAATATGGTTATTATGGTACAACCAACTATAATATTGCAGATGGTAGTTTAAAACAAGGTCTCAGACTTAATACTGCTGCTAATCACACCACAGGGATAATGACCAACACCATTGGTGTTTTAAGTTTGATGCAAGCTGGTGGTGTTGGTGGTGTAACATCCTCAACAATGGGATTTTGGGCCAGAAATGATGTTGTTGTCGGTTCATATGTAACTAACGCATACAACTTTGTTTCAAATGATGGTGGCAATACGGGTGGCGCAAATACACAATTTGGTTTTTATACAACAAACTTAACTAAAGGTTTAATTAATAACTTTGGTTTCTACGGATCCGTGGCACCAAGTTCACCAACATCCAATGGTGCATACAACTTATACATGTCAGGTTTGGCACCAAACTATTTTGCTGGTAGTTTAACTATTGCTAACAACGTACCATCAACAAGTGTTTCGTCTGGTGGATTGATTGTTAACGGTGGTATGGGTGTATCGGGTAACGTATACTCTGGTGCTCATTATATTGTAGGTGCTGGTAATGGTATAACTTTCCCTGATGGAACATCACAAAATACATCACCAGCTGCAACAGCGTCTTATGCTAACTCGGCATTCCTACAGGCAAACTCAGCATATGGTTCTCAGAACGTAACAGGCACATACGCCAATTCAGCATATTACACAGCTAACTCAGCGCAGTTGTATGCTAACGGGGCCTTTGTCCAGGCCAACTCAGCATATGGTTCTCAGAATACTACAGGTTCGTATGCTAACTCGGCATTTGCTTTTGCAAACTCTGCCGGTTCATATGCCAATTCGGCATTTGCAGTAGCTAACTCAGGCAGTTCTTATGCCAACTCTGGTTTTGCCGTAGCAAACTCTGCTAGTATCTACGCAAACGGTGCGTTTACGACTGCCAATAGTGCCTTACCTAAAGCTGGCGGTACGATAACGGGTAACTTGGTATTATCTGGTATTAATACTAATATTACTTTCCCTGACGGTACCAAACAGAATACTGCCATAACATATATTGCAATTAATAATCTTTTTGAAAGAAAAACATATATTGCAACGGCAGGTCAAACTGGTTTCAACATCAGATATACACCAGACCCATCGGGTAATAACGTATTCCTACATATTAATGGTATATACATTGACCCAACAGAATTTACTGCATTAACTGGTACATCAATTTTATTGACAACTCCAGCATTTGCAGGTGATGTTGTTGATATAGTTGGTTACACAATATTAGGAACATCTGTAAATAACCAAATAATGATGACTTCTGTACCAACAATTAACATACAATATGGTACATCAAGTGATTATACTGACATAAAACTGGTAGCTTTAGCACAATCTTTTATAGTATAAATAAACCATGGCAATAAATTACAAAAATTACTTAACAAGCAATATCGGTACGACATTCACTACCGTATTTAATCCGACCGCCACGGGTGCTCAAACCACGGTCATTGGATTATTTTTATCAAATAATACGACAGCACCAATTACCGCTAATGTTACGTTAACATCAGGAGCCACTACAGCAAACGTTGTAAGAAATGCAGTAATTTATGCTGGCACATCATTAAATGTTATAGATTCTGCCAAACTGATTGTTGAACAAAATGATGTGGTACAAGTAAATTGTTCTGATACTGGTGCTGGTGCAGATGTTATCGTTTCTACTGTTGAGGTGACATAATGAGTTTTATTGGAAATACACCAGTTATACCGGTAGATGCGTTAACGCCAATCACAAACACTTTAACTACCGATGGTCAATTATTATTGGTTGATACAACAGGATATAATTCCATTTCGGTACAATTAACTGGAACATGGGGTGCAACTTCGGCGTCAGTTACTTTTCAAGCAAGTAACGACAATGTTAATTGGGTAAACGTACAAGGTTTTGGTTTTAATAGTGGTTTAAGTGGTACGGATACAGCATTATCAAATGACATTTATATTTGTGCCACTCCAGGAAAATATTTTTCTGCTGCAGTTATAGGATTAAACGGCAGTACATGTACTGTTACTGCTTTTTTAAGGTCACAAAGCACAGCAGGTTATAGCGATTCAGCAATAACTCAAACATTAGATGATTCTTCTGGTATACAACAAAACATTAAGTTTCCTGGTTTTGTAAACTCTGGTCAACAAGCAGCAGTGAACTCGTTACCTGTGGCCATGGCCAACGAACAAATTCTAGATAAAATAATTACAGGTAAAAACTATGTCGGTTCTGTAATAGTAAACACCGATTTGGCTTTAGAAGTTGCGTCTGTTGGTAATAGTCCAGCACAGCCATTGGATTGTTTACAATACAGAAGTGTTGGTTTTCAAATTTATCAATCTGGATCAGTAACAGCCGGCGGAATTATATTTGAAGCCTCTAATGACGGCATAACTTGGACTGCTTATCCTATGTATGCTGTATCACCAACAGTCTCTGGTGCACAATCAACTGCATTAACATTATCAACAACTGCCGGTCAAACTCTTTATTTTGAGGGTCCACTTTATTTAAGATTTTTTAGACTTCGTGTAAGTACGGCAATTTCTTCAACAGCCACACAAGTACAAGCTTGGCTAAGACTTAGTATGGCTCCGTATACAAAATATACACAATCACAAATAAACGTTTCACAATTTGGTGCTAACGGTATTCCGACCAACACCACACAGACAAACTCATCCGCAGTTGGTTCCAACTTTGTTTTACAAACTATTGGTGGTATAGATAGGTCCGTAACTCGTTCAGAAGTTTTAGGTGCACCTTCACCTCTGTTAACAACACAGTATACAGGAGGTCCTTATACCCGTCTTGCTTATTTTGATTTGGCCGGTAATATGGGTGTGGCTGGTCCACAACCATTCTTAGCGGAAGATAAAACATATCCAGTTAACGTGCGTTTAGAACGTACTACGGCTGGTCAGGAATCAGTACAAGATTTATTACAACAACTATTGACTGAAATTAGAGCAACAAACTACTACATGAGAGAATTGCCAATGGCAATCTCTACATTAAACCAGACAGCCAACCCATCATCGGTAGGTAATCCGGCATCAATGAAGGACGAACCAGAATCATTCTATTATGATCCTAACGTCCTAAATAATAAAAACGGTTAATTATTAAAAATTACTAAATATAGTATCAAACAAAAGTTTTGAAAGGAAATTAAAACATGTTAATCCAAGGATCCGTAGGTCAACCATCACTTACCTCTATTCAACCAGGTACAACTCCAACCATTCGTCAAGGTCAACTTGGTGATGTGATTGTATCTGAACTTCATGGCCGTTATTACGAAACATCATATCGCCGTAACGGTTTTAACGCTGCAACACAGGCTGGTGTTACAACCTCTGCTGGTTTGGCTACTACTACAACAGGTTTAATTTTGACAAACCCAACCACTTCTACCGTTAACTTGGCATTGAACAAAGTTGGTTATGCATTTACTGTTCTACCTGCCGCACCTATCGTAGTTGGTTTGGCATATAACACATCAACAACTGCTGTTACACAAACTACCGCAATTACTCCACGTAACAACTTCTTGGGTGCTGTTGCTCCTCAAGGTTTGGTTGCTTCCTCAGTAACTTTACCAACTGCTGGTATCGTTTCACACATCTTTGGTGCAGTTAACTACATTGCTACTCCTGCTAACATCTACGCAACTACAATGACTATGGTTGACTTGGAAGGTTCTGTTATTATGCCACCAGGCTCTTATGTACACGTTTACACATCAGCCGCATCTGGTGCATCTGGTTTCTTCGGATCATTCCAATGGGAAGAAGTTCCAGTCTAATTTATTAGTAACTGGTATAAAAAAGCAGGTGGTCTTTGCCATCTGCTTTTTTTTTACTCTTATAAATATGGAATAAAACAATTAATTTAGACCATGGCCACATCATTACCACGTTCACACAGTCAGTTTCCTGATTATATTACAGTCAATACCACATCAAATACTGTAAATATAATCAGCAACACAGCATCCACATCCAATTCAACTGGTGCGTTGTTGGTTAAAGGTGGCCTTGGTGTTTCAGGTAATACATACACCGGTAATATAACAATTACTGGTGCGACAAGTAACGGTATCATATTTGTTGATGGTACATATCAAATTACATCACCGGCAGCAACAGCATCTTATGCCAACTCAGCATTCTCAAAAGCAAACTCTGCCTATGCACAAGCCAACAACGTAACAGCAGCAAGTTCCTATGCCAACTCAGCATTTGCTTTTGCTAACTCGGCAGGTTCATACGCCAACTCAGCATTCTCAAAAGCAAACTCTGCCTATGCACAAGCCAATACGGCACTAGCAAACACTGCAGGTGTTACTGCCGTAGGAACCATAATCGTTTTAGGTTCTTTACAAAGTAGAGGAATTTATGCATCAAGTAATATACAGAGTAACGTTTACACAACAACAGCAAACATCAACTCAACAATCACAGGAACATATTCTGTTGATATATCATTAGCCAATTATTTTAAATATACAATAACAGGAACAACAACATTCACTTTTGTTAACCCACCAGTAACATCAAATACTGTTGTCTTTGTTTTAAATTTAACAAATGGTGGTGCTTTTAGTATTACATGGCCAGCTTCTGTTAAATGGCCAAGTGGAACAGCACCAACATTAACAGTTACTGGTACCGACATTTTAGTTTTTTCCACAGATGACGCAGGAACAAACTATCGTGGAATGTTATCACAAAAAGATAGTAGATGAGGATTTCTTATGTCACAATATGTAGTAATAAATGATAATAAAATTGTAGAATTATATGATGCTATACCACAAAATTGGAAAAATATTTCTGGTTTTAATTTATTGAACGATAAACAAAGAGAAGATTGTGGTTTTTTTAAAGTAGAACAACCAAGCCAAGAATATAATCCCGTCAAACATAATTTAATTTCAAGAGATATTAAATTAAATGAGCAAGGTTTACCCTATGTAAACTTGATTGTCGAAGATAAAATTAATGATGTGGAGTATCAAGAATTTTTATATAATGAATCTATGTCAATTTTAAGAAACATAAGAGATTCATATTTAAATGCTTCGGATTGGGCATTAGCAACTGATGTTGTAGAATTGAAAGGTGAAGAATGGAAAAATGCTTGGTTAGATTATAGGAAAAAATTACGTGATTTAACTGAATCATTTAAAAATGATAAAACGGTTTTTGATCCACAAAAAGTACCATTGCCAATAAAACCAAATATTTAAAATGTTACATTTATATTTGTTAGAATCTAGTACACCATATACACCACTTTCAGGCTATTCTTTATATACTTGGGGATTAAATAATAGCGGCCAACTTGGTGATGGAACATATGCCACCAAAAGTTATCCAAATTTATTACCATCTTCTTGGGCTCAAGTAAAAGCCGGATTTTCACACACTTTAGCATTAAAATCTGATGGAAGTTTATGGGGTTGGGGAAATAGTGATTATGGACAATTAGGTGGAGGAAATTCCTCAAAAAATATAACCGTTATACCAGGAACATTATACTCTTGGACACAAATAGATAGCGGACAGTCACACACTTTAGCAATAAGGTCTGATGGAAGTTTATGGGGTTGGGGTCTTAATGCAAATGGTCAACTTGGTGATGGAACTTTAATATCCAAATCTTCACCAGTACAAATTGGATCATCATCTTGGAGTCAAGTTTCTGCTGGTTCGATACACTCATTAGGTATAACCACAACAGGAGCTCTATATGCTTGGGGTGATAATATTTTTGGTCAACTTGGTATAAATGTATATTTGGTGCCAATTTTGTCAAATGGTTCTTGGACAAAAATAGCTTGTGGTCTCTCACACACTTTAGCATTAAAATCTGATGGAAGTTTATGGGGTTGGGGAGCTAACAATTATGGTCAACTTGGTGATGGATCAGTCATACAAACTCCTTACACCAGACAGTCACCAGTACAAATTGGATCATCATCTTGGAGTCAAGTAGCTGCTGGTTTGAATACATCTTTTGCAATTGATTTGAACGGTTCTTTATGGGCTTGGGGAGACGGTAACCAAGGAGTGCTTAATAATAATTTTTCTAATTATTATGCAAACTCAATTTGGTCAGGTGATTCTTGGGCAAAAGTATCTAGTGGTATATCGCATTCCGTTGGAATAAAATCAGATGGAAGTTTATGGAGTTGGGGTTATAATGCACAAGGTCAACTTGGTGATGGAACAACAACAGATAGATATTCACCGGTACAAATTGGAACATCATCTTGGAGTCAAGTAGCTGCTGGTGGTTTCTTTTGTTCAGGAATAACTATAGATGGCATTTTGTTTACTTGGGGTTTTAATGCAAGTGGTCAACTTGGTGATGGAACAATATTTAATAGATATTCACCGGTACAAATTGGAACATCATCTTGGAGTCAAGTAACTAGTGGATCAGACCATTGTTTAGCAATAACTACAACAGGAGCTTTATATGGTTGGGGTTATAATTTTAGTGGTCAATTTGGTGATGGAACAACAATATCCAAATCTTCACCAGTACAAATTGGAACGTCATCTTGGAGTCAAGTTTCTGCTGGTGCAAATCATACTTTAGGAATAACTATAGATAGCGGTTTGTTTGCTTGGGGTTATAATCTATTAGGACAACTTGGTGATGGAACACCAACATCCAAATCTTCACCAGTAAAAATTGGATCATCATCTTGGAGTCAAGTAGCTGGAGGTACATACCATTCTTTAGCAATAACTACAACAGGAGCTTTATATGGTTGGGGACTTAACACCACCGGTCAAGTTGGAGATTCAACAACAACATCCAAATCTTCACCAGTACAAATTGGATCATCATCTTGGAGTCAAATTGGTGCTGGAACCAGCTTTTCGATAGGACAATTAACAACAGGAAGTGTTTATTCTTGGGGTAATTATATTTCTACAGGAATAGGCACAAATCCAGCTTATAGTACTGCAGCAATTTCTTCACCAACTTTGATATCTGCTTCCGATAATACTACATTAAGTTCTTTAAATTATATATCAAAAAATCCGATGAGTGATGGTGTAAATTTAATAACTTCTTCAAATTTACTTTATAATACAAGTAGTAATTTTTGGATAAACAATTCAATTAGAAGTGTTCCAACAAAATGTAATAATAATTATTCATGGAGTCAGGTGTCCGCTGGAGTTTCTTTAGTATTAGGAATAACCACAAATGGATCTTTATATTTTTGGGGAGGAGGATTAAATCCTTCTGGACAAAACGGAGACGGAACAACATATTCCACTAAATTATCACCAGTACAACTTGGATCATCATCTTGGAGTCAAGTAGCTGCTGGTTCTACACATTGTTTAGGAATAACTGTAGATGGTGCTTTATTTTCATGGGGTTATAATGCACAAGGTCAACTTGGTGATGGAACTTCAACATCCAAATCTTCACCAGTACAAATTGGATCATCATCTTGGAGTCAAATATCTGCTGGATCAGACCATTCTTTAGCAATAACTACAACAGGAGCTTTATATGGTTGGGGACTTAACACCACCGGTCAAGTTGGAGATGAAACCTTCAACACATACAAAAGCGTACCCGTACAAATTGGAACAGACACAACATGGACTGGTGTAACAGCAAAATCAACAATTTCAGGTGGAGTTAAATCCGATGGAACTGTATGGGGTTGGGGATATAATAATGCGGCTGCAGTAGCTTTTTCAGCAGCTGGAAATAATTTTAGTTCACCCGTACAGATTGGTTCTTATATAAACAGAACACAAATTGGTATACCTAATGGTACTAGCTGGATTAATGTAAGTGCAAGTTCAATTGGATTTGCATTATTAACAAGTGATTATAAAGTATATAATAATAGTCCTATGGTTTATCATAATTTTTTAGGACCTATAAAAGTTGGAAATTCTTCCTGGAGTCAAGTATCTGCAAGCAGTTCACATTCTTTTGGAATAACTACAACAGGAGCTTTATATGCTTGGGGTAATTCTAGATCCGGGTTGAATGGCTTAGGTTATTCAAGTGTATTCCTTGTTAGAAATGAAACTTGGGGTAATTCTTGGTCTCAAATATCTACGGGTTTATCATATGTTGTTGGAATAAAATCTGATGGAAGTTTATGGGGCTGGGGTTATAATTTATACAAAGTAATTGACGGAACACTCAAAGATAAATCTTCACCAGTACAAATTGGATCATCATCTTGGAGTCAAGTAGCTGCTGGTTGGTATCATTGTTTAGCAATAAATACATCAGGAGGTTTATATGCTTGGGGTTATAATGCATTTGGTCAACTTGGTGATGGAACAAAATTAGATAAGGCTTCACCAGTACAAATTGGATCATCATCTTGGAGTCAAGTAGCTGCTGGTTATTATTCATCTTTTGGAATAACTGTAGATGGTGCTTTATATGCTTGGGGTTATAATGCATTAGGACAACTTGGTGATTCAACAACAACATCCAAATCTTCACCAGTACAAATTGGATCATCATCTTGGAGTCAAATATCAGCTGGCGAGTCACATAGTTTAGGAATACTTACAACAGGAGCTTTATACACTTGGGGTTATAATACATACGGCCAACTTGGTGATGGATCTGTATCATCCAAATCTTCACCGGTACAAATTGGAACGTCATCTTGGAGTAAATTGGCTGCTGGTAGTTCACATAGTTTAGGAATACTTACAACTGGAGCTTTATATGGTTGGGGCGCCAACTTTCTGGGACAACTTGGTGATGGAACATCATCAGATAAATCTTCACCAGTAAAAATTGGGTCATCATCTTGGAGTCAAGTAGCGGCTTCACAATCAAATAGTTTAGGAATAACTATAACGGGAGCTTTATATGGTTGGGGAATCACTAGTGGTCCAATATCTGTATCATCATTAAGCACATCCACAATTTCACCAACATTAATCGGAACAGATTTTTCATATACTACATTAAACAACAAATTATCAATAGGATCAGCTTGGACAAACATAATTGATTCTGGTGGTTATATCGTAACAACTGGAGTTTCACTAATTAATTTGATAGATATAAATGGTGCTTATGCAACTAATATGTCACCAATAAAAATTGGATCATCATCTTGGAGTCAACTCTCATCTAGTTCTTCACATTGTTTTGGAATAACCTCAGTTGGAGCACTGTATGCTTGGGGTTCTAATAATATTGGACAACTCGGTGACGGAACAGTAAGGAGTGGATCCGGTTCACCAATAAAAATTGGATCATCATCTTGGAGTCAAGTCTCTGCTGGTGGTTCACATAGTTTAGGAATACTTACAACTGGAGCTTTATACACTTGGGGGTATGGTTACTATGGCCAACTTGGAAATGGAACGTTTGCAATTAGTACAGCATTTTCAACACCAACTCAAGTTGGCCTTTCTAGTTGGAGTCAGGTGTCTGGTGGTGCGCTTTTTAGTATGGGATTGACTGTAGGTGGAACTTTATACACTTGGGGATATGGTGTCAGTGGGCAACTTGGAGATAACTCATCAAATTTTGGTCAAATTAGTCCAATTTTAACACAAGCCGGAACATCAAGTTGGAGTTTAATTTCAGCAGGAAGAAGCTTAGCGTTTGCAATTCCTGCAAATAAATTTTCTATATATGCTTGGGGTGATGTTACTTTTGGCCAATTAGGTATAAATTATAACTATAATTCACCAATACAAATTGGATCATTATCTTGGAGTCAAATAGCAGCAGGTGGAAATTTTTCATTAGCAATTAGAACTGATTCTAAACTTTTTGCTTGGGGTGAAAATATATACGGTCAACTTGGAAATAACACAACAAATTATGTTTCTTCACCAGTACAAATTGGAACATCAAATTGGATCAAAATATCAGCTGGCGAGTCACATAGTTTAGGAATACTTACAACAGGAGCTTTATATGCTTGGGGTTCGGCTAGTAATGGTAAAGTTGGTGATGGAACTTCAACATCCAAATCTTCACCAGTACAAATTGGATCATCATCTTGGAGTCAAATTGACGCTGGTGGTAATCAATCTACAGGAATACTTACAACAGGAGCTTTATACACTTGGGGTTATAATACATACGGCCAACTTGGTGATGGATCTATATCATCCAAATCTTCACCAGTAAAAATTGGATCATCATCTTGGAGTCAAGTCTCTGCTGGTCTTTTTCATACTTTAGGAATACTTACAACAGGAGCTTTATATGCTTGGGGTTATAATACATCCGGTCAACTTGGTGATGGAACAACAATATCCAAATCTTCACCAGTACAAATTGGATCATCATCTTGGAGTCAAGTTTCTGCTGGTAATAGTAGCTCTTATGGAAAGTTAATAGACCAATCGTTATTTGGTTGGGGTTATAATTCAAGTTATGAATTGGGATTAGGAACTACTGGTAACGTATCTAGACCATTTATAATCAGCAGTAGTAGCTGGACTGGACCAATAGAGGCTGGTTCAGGTTTTGTGGCAGCACTACAATAACAATGTATTAAAAAGAGTTATATATATATCATATTATAGATTATTTTGGAGTTAAAATGCACGATATTGACAAAATGTTATTATTATCTTTAGAAGGTAAACACGCCGAAGCTTGGGAAATTTCTGAAAAATTGGAAAAAATAGGACCAGAAAAAATACTGGACAGAGAAGGAAAAAACACTCAAGATATTTGGTTAAGACATTGTTTTAATAGAGGTTGGCATCTTGTACAAAAAGGCGAATTCCAAAAAGGTTTTCAACTTTTGGAATGTGGCAGATATTTAAATACTTATGGTGGTGGTTTATTAAAAACCGACAAGTCAATCTTTAATCCAGAAGTACACAAAACAAAAAATAAATCTGTTATTCTATCACTAGAAGGTGGTTATGGTGATGAAATTATTCATGCCAGATTTGCAACTCACATTAAAAGAATATTTAAATTTTCAAAAATTTATATTGCATGTGACCCATCATTAAAATCTTTATTTTCTAGAATTGAAGATGTTGATGGAATAATTACAAGAGCTGAAGCTGATACTGTTAAACACGACTATTGGATTCCAGGTTTTTCAGCAGCATGGATTTGTGGTTTTGATTATGAAACTTTACCAAATAAACCATATATTATGCCAAATGAGTTGTCTGTTAATTTATGGAAAAGCATTATTAATTCCGAAAAGAAAAAAGTAGGAATTAGATGGGCTGGTAATCCTAAATTTGAACATCAACAATTCAGAACATTTAATGCACAATGGTTGTTAAAAATGGCTGAAGCTTTTCCCGATGTTCAATTTTATTCTTTCCAAAGAGATAACAATTTGGAAGAATTACCCGAAAATATAACTAATTTAGAAAATTTAATTATTTCTTGGGAAGATACGGCAGCTGCAATTATGAATATGGATTTAATGATTTCTTCTTGTACATCTGTTGCACATCTTTCGGCAGCTCTAGGTAAAGAAACATGGGTAATTACACCTATATTACCATACCACACTTGGGCACACGGCGCACCAGAAAATCCAGGTGAAAGAGGTTCAAAAACATCGGCTTGGTACAACTCAATCAAAGTTTATAGACAAATATACAAAGAAAAATGGCAAGATACATTTGAAGAAATTTATAAAGACTTTGAAGAAAAATTTGGTTCAAAAAGAAAAATTGAAATAGGACCTTATGAAAAAATCAATAAACGATTGAACTTAGGTTGTGGTTTTAAAAAGTTAGATGGATTTTTGAACATCGATAATTCTGACTTGTGTAGTCCAGATATGGTTGTCGATTTGGAAAAAACACCATGGCCATTCAAAGATAATGAGTTTTCACATATTGTGGCCAAAGATATTTTAGAACATCTGAAAAATGATTTTTCTGAAACCATAAAAGAAATGTATAGAATTTCTGACAATGGCGCAGTCTGGGAAATTCAAGTCCCACATCCACGGTCAGATTTATTTTTGGATGATCCAACACATGTTAAAGCCATAACAGCAAAGACATTGAAAATGTTTGATATGATGGAAATAAAACGACTGGTTGAAAATGGTTTTTCAGAATCTTATTTGGCATTTATGCACAATGTTGACATAAATGTTTTAGAAGTAAAGTATGAATTCCATGATGAATGGGTTAAAAAAGTACATAATAAAGAAATTACTGAAGAAGAACTCTATTATGCTTTGAATCATTATAACAATGTATGTGGTTCAATTATCATGTTAATACAGGTAAATAAACCTGGTAGAGTCTCAGAGAAAGAATTTATGAGTATCTTAGAGAATATTAAGGATGCAAAAGAAAGTTTGATGGTTGAGGATCAGGAGGAAGACGAGGAAGAATGACCTTATAAATACCCGATATAGGGGAAAAAGATGGCCACAACAACAACAAGAGCAGCATTTAAAGATTATTGTTTACGTAGACTTGGATTTCCTGTGATTGAAATCAACGTTGATGATGACCAAGTGGAAGACCGTATTGATGACGCACTTCAATACTGGCAAGATTACCACTTTGATGGTCTACAAAAGGTCTTTTATATCAAAGCAATTGACCAAACAGATATCAACAACAAGTATTTGGATTTAACACAGGCCAAAGATTCAGCCAATAATACATTAGAAATTACTGGTATCACAAGAATCTTTCCAGTTACCGATTCACAATCATCGGTCAATATGTTTGACCTAAGATACCAACTCCGTCTAAATGAGTTGTATGACTTTACCTCTGCGTCCTACATCAATTACACATTAACTCAACAACATCTTCGTTCGCTTGAGTTGATGTTCTCTGGTGAAGTTCCAGTTCGTTTCCAAAGACATATGCAAAGATTGTACATTGATTGGGCATGGGGTTCTTCGGAAGCACCAGTTGGTACTCATGTAATTGCCGAATGTTATGCTCTGATTAACCCAACTACATTTGGTCGAGTTTGGAATGACCGTTGGTTAAAAGAATATGCCACATGTTTGATTAAGAAAAACTGGGGTGCCAACCTTAAAAAGTTTGCCGGTATTCAATTACCTGGTGGCGTAGCAATAAATGGTGATAAAATATATGATGAAGCGGAAGCAGAAAAGATTCGTTTAGAACAAGAGATGATTACAAATTATGGCGGTCCGCTAGAAATATTCATGAACTAACATGGCAACCAGCACGTATTTTAATAACTACAACTCGCATGCCGAGCAAAGAGTTGTAGAAGACCTCATCGTTGAGTCCATAAAAATTATGGGTTTTGACGCATACTACTGTCCAATTTTTAATTCAGAAGACCGAGACATTTTGTACGGTGAAGATCCGGTTAAAAAATTCAAATCGGCATTTCCAGTTGAATTCTATTTGTCTAGTTCAATGGAATACGGTGGTGAAAGAGAATTTTTCTCCAAATTTGGACTTGAAATCAAAAATAATGTTACGGTTATATTATCGAAGCGTTCGTTCTCTCAAAGAGTTCCACAAAATTTATTCACCCGTCCACGTGAAGGTGATTTAATTTATGTACCTTTTCTAAATGGTACTGGTGAATTGTTTGAGATTAAGTTTGTAAATCATACAAAGGACTTCTTTACATTGGGTCGTAAAATACCATTTTTCTATGAATTAGAACTTGAGAAATTCAAATACTCACAAGAACTTATCGAAACTGGTGTGGCAGACATTGATGATGCTGCAACACAATCTAGTTATACATTAGACTTAAATGTTGTTAGTGGTTCTGGTGATTATGAAGATAAAGAAATTGTATATCAAGCACCAGATAATACTCATGCCAATGCAACAGTTGTGGCTATTGTACAGAATTGGGATACAACATCTAACACATTGAGTGTTACAAATATTGCTGGTGAATTTGTTGATGGTCGTGCAATTATTGGTGCATCAAGTAATACAAGTCACGTATTAGTTTCTTATGACCCACTAAAAGATTCTACAAGAAACGAAACATACGATAATCTTTATATTGATAATCAAGCAAACAATATTATTGATTTTACGGAAACTAATCCGTTTGGAAAAATCTAATGTCAACACCACAGTACAATCGTGTTATTCGTAAATTTGTTGTAGGTTTTGGTAACCTATTCAATGAAATTTCTTTGGTCAGGTATAATCCTGATTTGTCTGAAGCTGAACGTTTTCTAATACCAATTGCTTATGCAACTAAAGAACGATATGTAATGCGTTTGGAAGATGATTACACATTAGACAAAAAAGTTCAAGTGGCATTACCAAGACTATCTTTTGAAATGACGGGTCTATCCTATGATTCAAGCCGAAAACAAAATACAAACATTAAAAACTTTGCGCAAACTTCAACTGGCGTTGTGGCTCAATACAATCCTGTACCTTACAATTTTGATTTCTCTTTATACCTGTATGTAAGAAACATTGAAGATGCCACACAGGTACTAGAACATATCATTCCATATTTCACACCAGACTATACAATCAAACTGAATATGATTCCAGAGATGGGTATCGTCAAAGAAATACCAGTTATTTTAAATACAACTTCTCATGAAATTCTTTATGAAGGTGATAGAGACCAAGAAACCAGAATGATTATCTGGACCTTAAATTTCACGGTCAAAGGTTTTATATTTGGCAAATCTTCTACAACTGGTATTATTAAAACTTCTATTACGAATATTTTAAATGATATTGGTCCTGATGATGTAGTACAATTTAATATGAGTCCTACTGGTTTTGGTGATTATCAAATTGGTGAAACTGTATATCAAGGTTATACATCTACTACAGCAACAGCATATGGCAAAGTTATTTCATGGAATAATAACATATTGAGATTGACAAACATCAATGGTAATTTTGTTTCTTCACAACCTGTTTATGGTGTAAATAACAACGCAAGTTATACCTTCTTGTCATATCAAATTCTACCACAGAAATACATACAAATTATTTCGACTTCAAGTCCGACTGATGCTAACGCCAATACTTCTTATACATATACCAATACAATACAAGAAACTCCAAACATTTCTGGTACAGTTGTTACAAATACAACATTCTCTGGTGATATGCAAGGTAACATTTTTGGTAATGATGATTTGTCAAACCAATTAGAAAACCCAATAGATTTAGGATCCTAAAATGTCAAGAACATTACAGTTTAAAAGATATGCTAACACGGTTGTTGCCAATACAACTGGTGCTGCAGGTGAATTAATTGTCGATACAACAAATAGTATTTTAACTATACATGATGGTGTGACTCCAGGTGGACGTGCTGCCAACGTTGCTGGTGCAGATACAGTTGCAAGAACAACGGCACAGGCTGCTTTCACTCAGGCTAACGCAGCATTTAATTTAGCAAACACCGAATCAAGTCAAACGTTTGCTAATGCATCATTCAATACTGCCAACTCAGCAAGTCTGTATGCCAATTCTTCATTCATACAAGCCAATGCTTCTTTCATTAGAGCCAATACACCGGATGCTATTGCTAACTCATCTGCTGTGTATGCTAACGGTGCCTTTATTGCTGCTAACACGGCAGATACAAAAGCAATTAACTCTGGTTCATATGCCAACTCTGCATTGGCATCTGCCAACTCTGCTTCTCTATATGCCAACGGATCATTCGTACAAGCAAACGCAGCGTTCTTAACAGCAAATACACCACAGGCGGTTGCCAACTCGGCAGCCTTATATGCCAACGGTGCTTTTACACAGGCTAATGCGGCCTTCTTGATTGCTAATACACCAGTATCTATTGCTAACTCTGCTTCTCTGTATGCCAACGGTGCTTTTATACAAGCAAACGCTGCATTTATAATTGCCAATACACCAACAGCAATTGCAAACTCAGCAGCCATATATGCCAACGGTGCTTTCATTGCAGCCAATACAGCAGCCAATACAATACCACAAAATAGACAAACAACAAATTATGTTTTACAATTGTCTGATGCGGGTAAACATATTTATTATACACAAGCATCAAATGTAACTTTATACATTCCAACAACATCAAACGTGGCATTTGCAAACGGTGCAACGATTACAATCATTTCACAAACAACATCAAGCGCTAACGTAACGGTGTCACCAAACACAGGCGTATCAATGTATCTTGCTGGTAATATAACAAATTCTTCACGAAATGTTACAACATATGGTATGGCCACGTTAATTCAAGTTGCAGCAAACACATGGTTCATTAACGGTACAGGAGTTTCGTAATGAGTGGTATGATGGCCATGATGGCCAATAATGTGAAATCAACAGTTGGTACTAGCATATCAGCAACATTAGTGTATGATTTAGATGCAGCCAATTTTTCTGATGTGCCGACCAGTGGTGTATCAAAAGATGCAACTGGTACTTATACCTTAACATCAAATGCTGGTTCTTCTTTAACATGGAACAGTGCTAATGGCGGAACATTTGTTAAGTCAAACTCTACAGGTACAGATTATATTTACGGTGGTCCAAATTATGCTACTGGACAAAGTTATTCAGTATTCATGGCATATAAACTGTCCGCAACATCGGCTGGTAGATTATTAAACACTCAAAGTGAAGCAAGTAAAGATTGGTTAATGGGTGCTTATAATGGTAACCCAAATACTTTCTATCCAAATTTCTCTGTTAATTTACCATCAACTGGTGATGATACAGTTTGGCATTTAGACTGGGCGACATGGAATACTTCTACTAGCACTGGTAATCTATATACTTCTACTAGCACTGCTCCATCAGCAGTAGCATTCACATCAACTAATGCTGGCGGTGGTGGTTTTAATCAACTAAGATTATTCAGTCGTGCAGCTGGTACTGAAGTTCAATCTGGTAATATTGCATTCGTAAAAGTATATAATGGTGTATTGAGTTTATCAGATATACAATCATTACACGTAACGTACAAGGCAAGATTTGGATATTAAAATATGAATACATTTGATAAGAACATGGAAAAAATCTTTGATGTGACTCCTGTACCTGAAGAAAAGAAATCTTTAGTATCAGTTACAAAAGAACCAATAGACACCATTGATTTAAAAACAGATTTGGTTGATGCCTACGAACAATCTAAAAGTAATCTACAAGATTTAATTGACAACGGCAAAGATGCAATGGAAGAATTGCGTCAGATTGCCAGCGCAGGTCAACATCCAAGAGCATTTGAAGTATATGCTACATTATTAAAGAATGTGGTAGAAGCAAATGACAGATTATTAAAAACACAAAAAGAAATGCGTGAGATGGATGGTAAGAAAAGAGAAGCTGATACTAAAATCAATAATGCTCTCTTTGTAGGTTCAACTGCCGAACTAAGTAAGTTTCTCAAAGGCAAAGAATGACCGGTGATTTAAGATTTGGTGAAGCATATCGTGACAATCCTTTATTAAAAAAGGCAGGTGTCAAGGTAGAGTATACGCAAGAACAGGTTGACGAATATATTAAATGTTCTAAAGACCCAATCTATTTTGCCAAGAATTACATTAAGATTGTGAACGTGGATGAAGGTCTAATCAACTTTAAGATGTGGAAATTTCAAGAAGAAATGCTTAGGTTGTTTGCCAAAGATAGGTTTGTTATTACTAAATGTCCTCGTCAGGTTGGTAAAACTACCACAACGGTGGCTTATATGTTATGGGCAACCATTTTTACTGAAACACAAAACTGTGCTGTTTTGGCAAATAAAGGTTCATTAGCCAGAGATATTTTATCTAAGTATCAACTTGCTTATGAAAACTTACCAATGTGGTTACAACAAGGTGTTGTTACATGGAACAAAGGTAATGTAGAACTTGAGAATGGTTCTAAGATTATTGCTGCCTCTACATCATCATCTGCCATCCGAGGTGGTTCATTTAACATTGTATTCTTGGACGAATTCGCTTTCGTACCAAACAATATTGCTGAAGAATTCTTCAACTCTGTTTACCCTGTAATTTCATCAGGTAAAAAAACAAAGATTATTATTGTGTCTACACCGAATGGTATGAATCTATTCTACAAGTTGTGGATGGATTCTCTGAACAAGAAGAACAACTATACCAACTTTGAGATTCATTGGTCTATGGTACCAGGTCGTGATGAGAAGTGGAAAGAAGAAACAATTCGTAACACCTCAGAAAGACAATTTAAGCAAGAGTTTGAAACAGAGTTCTTGGGTTCAACCAATACGTTGATTTCTGGTTACAAGTTACAACAGATAGCATACAAAGACCCTATTGCCAATCATGACCTGTTGAAAATCTATGAACATCCAGTCAAAGAAGGTGTTGATGAGGCAAAGTCAGACCACCTATATTGTATCTGTGTGGACGTATCTGAAGGTAAGAACTTAGACAGTTCCGCTTTCTCGGTCATTGATATCTCACAAACACCATACAAACAGGTGGCAACATATAAGAGTTCGTCAATTACACCAATACTTTTCCCAACAGTCATCTATAATACCGCCAGGTACTATAATGATGCCTATGTTTTGGTAGAGATAAATAATAATCCACAAGTGGCAGATTCGTTACATGCGGACTTTGAGTATGAGAATCTATGGAAGATATTTACAGGTAACAAGAAACCACAACAACTGTCTGCTGGTTTTGCCCGTGGTATTCAAATGGGTCTAAAAATGTCAGTTCAAGTTAAGGCAATTGGTTGTTCCAACCTTAAAACTTTGATTGAAGGCGACAAATTAATCATTAATGACTTTGATACCTATTCAGAATTAACTACTTTTGTTCAGCAAAAGAATACTTTTAAGGCTGAAGATGGTGCCAATGATGATACCGTGATGACTTTGGTTATGTTCTCATGGTTAACAACTCAACAATATTTCAAAGAAATTGTCAATCACGACATACGTAAACAGATTCAGTTGGAAAACATGAATCAAATAGATGATGATGTATTACCAGCACCTATTATTGAAGATGGTTTAGAACATGATTTTGAAGTTTGGGGTGGTGATTTATGGGAAACAGCAAACAGCGGTGATACCTACGCAAGTTTTACAAAGAAGATGATTGAGAGGATGTAAATCCAGCCTTTCATAAATATAGAATATGGTATAACTGCCAAAAACATAATAATTCAAGGAGAATCAAATGGCATTTCAAATCTCTCCAGGTGTAAATGTATCAGAAGTAGACTTAACAACAGTCGTTCCTTCAACACTTACAACTTCTGGTGTATTTGTTGGAACATTCACATGGGGTCCAGCAAACAAAATTAAATTAATTGATAGTGAAATCACCTTAACTAAAACATTCGGTAAACCGGACGCCAATTCAGCAACGTCTTTCTTCACTTCTTCAGGTTTCTTGGCATACGGAAACAATTTACAAGTTGTTCGTGCGGTTGGATCATCTGCAAAAAATGCAGACTCTAATCCATCACAAGCAAATATTTTGATTTCAAATGAAGATACATATGAAGCAACTTATTTGGCAAACACTTCATCAGGACTATATGGACCTTTTGCAGCCCGTTATGCTGGTGCATTAGGTAATTCAATCAAAGTTGAAGTCTTTGACTCAGCAAATACCACATTATTTAATTCTTGGACATATAAAGCTTATTTCACCTCAACACCAAGTACTTCAGCACAAGCAACTACTGCTGGTGGTTCTAACGATGAAATGCACATTGTTGTTGTAGATACTGGCGGTTTGATTACTGGTGTAGCAGGTACTGTTTTAGAAACATATCCATTTATTTCTAAAGCATCTGATGGTGTACTGAATGGCTCAAGTACATACTATAAACAAGTAATTTTTAACAATTCAAAGTATATCTATGCAATGGACCCAGTTGATTATGCAACCAACTCTGGAACATGGGGTCAAGCATCATCAACAGCATTTACTAGAATTTCTGTTGGTACATATCCAGGCGGAAATTATTCCATTACGTTAACAAATGGTATCGATACTGTACCAACAGATTCAGACAAGCAAACTGGTTACGCTTTATTTTCAAATAAAGAAACAATTGATATTTCTTTGGTTCTTACCGGTGACGCAAGTGTTACAGTACAACAATATGTTATTGATAACTTGGTAACATCACGTAAAGATTGTGTGGCATTTATTTCTCCGCCTTCTTCTGCTGTTGTTAATCAAGCAGGAAATGAAACATCAAATATCCAAACATGGTTAACTTCACTTGGTCGTTCATCTTCTTATATTGTTGCAGATTCTGGTTGGAAATACCAATTAGACAAATACAATAATGTATATCGTTACATTCCATTAAACGGCGATATTGCAGGACTTTGTGTTTACACAGATACAATTAAAGACCCATGGTTCTCACCAGCAGGTTTCAACCGTGGTGCTATTAAGAATTGTATTAAACTGGCATGGAACCCAACCAAGACATATCGTGATACATTGTATGCAGCAGGTGTTAATCCTGTTGTGTCATTCCCTGGTCAAGGTACCGTGTTGTTTGGTGACAAGACTTTACAATCTAAGCCATCAGCATTTGACCGTATCAATGTTCGTAGACTATTCATCACACTAGAAAAGTCTATTGCCAAGGCAGCACAATACTCATTGTTTGAATTGAACGATGAATTTACACGTGCTCAGTTTGTCAGTCTGGTAACTCCATTCTTACGTGACATTCAAGGTCGCCG
>Ga0209188_1000496_pt1 | contig 38100 bp, 59 predicted proteins | sample C_130625_EF_Meta_FD_187307 | JGI IMG/M metagenome (GOLD analysis project Ga0209188, IMG submission 187307) | Freshwater microbial communities from Lake Croche, Canada to study carbon cycling - C_130625_EF_MetaG (SPAdes) (version 2) | ecosystem: Environmental > Aquatic > Freshwater > Lake...
CTTTTTATCAGCAGCTTTAGTATATTTACCAGCCATTTACTTGCCTTTCTTTTTAGCGGCGTTCATGTTGTCCACCAGGTTTGGGTATGGTCTTCCAGTAGCCTTGGCTTTAGCCTTGGCGCTAGACTTTTGACTTGATGTTAGAGGTTTAGATTTTGCCTTGGGGTTTGGTTTATCCCATACTTCTTTCTTCACCATTTCTCCTTATTTGCCCAGTACGCTGCAGACATTTTGCCCTTAGCAATGTTCTTTGCGTGACGTGCTTTAAACGCTTCATTGCGTTTTGTACCATCGGGAGAACCAGAGACACCTTGCTGACCAAAGCGAATGGTCTTAACTTGTGTGCCTTCTTTAGCCACAACTACATGTGACTTAGTTGGGTGATTTGGTGTACGCTTTGGCTTGTTGTAGCCAGAGACACCAGCGTTCTTTAAACGAGGATCGGGAGTATTAGCCATTACAGACCAACTTCTTTCATTGTGTTTGCTGTTGCTTTATCTATTGTCTTAGCCGCTGGCATAGTGCCTGCGTCGTAGGCCCTACCCAAAGTTTCACTAGCCTTTTCAGCCTCAATGATTTGACCCATTCGAGTACCTGCAGGCTGTATGCCTTGTGCCCTGGCATTAGCGTAAGCATCAAGTTCGCCATTCCATTTAGCATTAGACATTGCTTTGCCACTGGCAGCATCACCAGCGTTCATTTGAATGTTGGAAGCACGTAAGCAATCACCCCATGTGGCGTGGTCTTGTGTGCGACAACCTGTTCTACATGCCATTAGTTTGTCCCTTCAGCATGAAATCGTAATTATCAATGAGTCGTTTATCTGTAGGGTTTCCCTCTACGGCTAGTCGTCCCCATTTTTTAGCCGAACCTTTTTTACCTAGGTTCCAAGACGAGATAGCCAGAAGGTCGTATGCTCGCCATTTATAGATAGATTCATCTACAAGGTAATGTCCACCAGGCTTGAGTTCATTTACTTTATTAGCTAGATCAAAACATTCTTGCCAGTTTTGATTAACATAATTCCAATACGCTAGGGGAAACACCGCTTCCATCTCATCTGGAGAGGTAGCCATTCCCTTTTCGTACATTTCTTTTGCTAGGTCTTGATTACCTAACTTGTCGTAAGCATCGCCAACACCGCGATAAGCAGCGGCAAGCTCACTAGACCAGCAGTTACCCACTCTGTCGTGAGCGAATAGTCGTTGTCCTTCATCTATAAGTTCCTGCCATTTTTGTGCAAAGTAATATTCTCGTATTAGATACACGCGCATACGCATGTCATCTGGCATTTCTTTAACGCACTCTTCCAACATGCCAAGGTATTGCCCACGTGATTTTGTGTTATCTGGCCTATGGTCTATAGTTGCCTGTATGAAGCAGTATTCAACCTCAGTGCCCATGCTGGGCACTGCTACTTCATGGCAAGCGTATTTCCATACGAATCCCTGGCGCGAATGTAGCCTGTCGGCTGCCCAGGTATTGCCAGTATTCAGCCCAATCCATCCACGATTCGCTGTCGAAATCCATTGTTCACGCACCTTATCAAAGAAGTCTGGCTCTGGAACTTCATCCATGTCCAGAATTAAACAAACATCAACATCATCTGGCACTAGATTTAGTGCTGTATTCCGTGCGGTATCAAAGCGCCAAGGTTTAACACTGATTTTGTAAGTGTCAATCTTGTGTTTCTTAAGTAGTTCAACGGTATTGTCTGTTGATCCTGTGTCGCAAACTAACCTGTAGTCTGCACCTTTAGTTGCTTCTGCCCATTGAGCTACGTGTTTTGCTTCATTTAGGGCTATGGTATAAACTGCAATTTTCACACTGCAATCCTATCACACTATGGGCGTAATGACGATTTGTTAATAGCTACACCCTTACAGCAATCTGCATAAGACTCACAGTCTTGGGTGGGGCATCCTGTTCTACAAGCCATTAGTTAGCCAACTTTTCTAGGGTTGCGTATTCAAATGTGTAAGTGTTACCAGCAACACCAGAAATGATTGTTGCTTCAACTTGATTGGCAACAGTTGTATCAACTGCTACTGCCGTAGTAAATGAGTTACCGCCAGCAGTTGTTGTTACGTCAATCTTTCCAACTCCGCCAACAGTTCCCGATGCGCCAGCGGTGCGAACAGTTACTAATGCTTCAAACTTGTAAACGCCTGTGGTAAGAGATGCTGTTGTTGTAGAGAATGGTTGGTTTCCAGTTAATGTTGTTGTACCAATACGAATTCTGAAAGTTGCAGTTCCTACGTTTGCGCCAGCACGAGTTGCATAACCAGTGAATCTGAATGTATCGCCAGCGACAATACTGTTCGCGGCAGCAGTGAATCCAACAATGCGAGTTTCAGTATTAGCAATAGCGGCTGTGGCGGCAGTTAATTTTGCAACAAGTCTGTCAGAGTTTGCTTGGACATAAGCAGTAGTAGCAATTTGGGTAGTGTTGGTTGCTCTTGCAGCCGTTGTTGATAATGGTGTACCAGTTAGTGATGGGTTTAATGTGTTTGCTTTATTACCAAACTGAGTTTGTATTGAAGAAGTTACTCCACTTAGATAACTAATTTCATTTTTATTTACAGAACCAATTGAAGTTTCTGTGGGTAAAGTTACATATCCAAATAAAACAGTTTGTGAACGTGGGTCTGAATTAGGAGTACCAATTCTTATTAGTTTGTAATAAGTTCCAAGGTTATTATTAACATTACCAGTACCTATGTTTATTACATGTCTTACTGAAGTACCACTATCAACAGCCTCAAGATCTCTAACTGAATAGTTATCCTCTACGGCTATTTCACCAGAAACAGTAGCATAACTTGAGCCACCACTTAGTATGTTATTAGTTCCACCCGTTTGTGGATATACATAATTAGATTGATTTCCAAGATTTAAACCATCGGTAGTAGTAAATGCGGAAAATCCTGCACCGCCAAGAACACTTGTAGTTAGTGTTGGACTTGTAGCACGAACAATGTTTCCAGTACCAGTAGCACTTAGCGCACCAGTTGAGCCACCAATGGATGCAACGTAACTGGTAGGAGTTGAACCAGTTGCACCCGTTGCTCCTGTTGCACCTGTTGGACCCGTTACAGATGCACCAGTAGGACCAGTTACTCCTGTGGAACCAGTTGGTCCAGTTGGCCCAAGCTGAGTGTACATAACTTGTTGTGCAGTAAAAATTACTGATGGAATTTCAGGATAGGCTGGACTTGTTGAAGCGGATTGAGAAAGTAAACGAACATGAGTATCAGTAGTAAGCCACATAAGTTCAAGATAATCACCAGCGGCAACGGTAAGGACATAGTTCCAAGAAGGTACCCTACGTGAAGCAGCCGCGCCACCATCCATGGCAACTGAGCCACCTGAGTTTGCAACATCAACACCATTTTTACGAAGCCAAATTTCAACAGTATCTGAACCAGAATTAGTTCTATCTAATTGAGCAGAAAATTGCACATTATATGTACCAGCGTAAGTAAAAGTGATTCGACTATTAGATACAATAGACACTCCGTTATTTTCAGCGGTATTGTTAAGTGTCATAGAATAAGCAGTATTTATTGCTGTAGCAGTCTGAGTTGTAGTGTCATAAAAAGAACCATAGTAACCAAGCGCACCGCCAGCACCAGTAGAACCAGTTGATCCCGTAGGACCAGTAACACCAGTTGGTCCAGTAGCACCTGTGCTACCTGTGGCTCCAGTTGCACCCGTAGAACCTGTTGCGCCTGTCGGACCCGTGGGTCCAGTAACGCCTGTAGAACCCGTAACTCCAGTTGCACCTGTAGATCCTGTTGAACCTGTTGGACCAGCTATTGTAGAGGCTGCCCCAGTGGGCCCAGTAGGGCCTGTAGAACCAGTTGAACCTGTTGGACCTGTGGGTCCAGTTACAGTTGAAGCTGCTCCCGTAGGTCCAGTAGATCCAGTAGGACCTATGCCTCCAACTGCTGCAAGTTTCCAAGATGAACTAGCCGAATCCCAATACTTTAGATTAGCCATTGTCTATAACCTCATCAGGTAGTTCAAGAATTTCTACAATGTTGTTATCTGGTTTGCTTGGGTCATAGCCACCTAAACCGTAAGTAATTTGTTTTGCCATTAGGTAGCCCTTACGTATGAAAACGGGTGATTTGCACTTCCAGTAGCAACTGGCGTAGCAGTTGAAGGAAATGCACCAGTTACTGAGGATTGAGTAAAACAAGAACTAAGTGAAAGTGTGGTATTTGACATTAATTTTTGTGACCCAAGAAGATCAGTTCTTAAAGCATAAAAATTAGCCGAACCAGATTGCATATTAAATGCAAGCCAATACCAACCAGGAATTAAAGTTTGGTTAATTGTAATTAGAAAAGCAGTAAGAGTTGAATTTACAGTTACAGTTCCAGCATCTACAACTAAAGCATCTGGCGCACCATTAGTATCACTATAGATTCCAAGTCTAACAGAAGCAGTTCCTGCAGATATAGGTGTGCAACCAATTCTATCAAATGCAGTAGTTGAATTTACATAGAGTGGTGAGTAATAAGTGGTGTTAGCAACTACATTGGTTACAGTGGTTAAAGTTAAATCAGGTCTATAAAATGCACCAGAAACAAATGGTGGATATTTAGGGGTAGTGGGATTTACCCATTGTGTGTTGTAATCAGTTCCATCTATTTTGGCTAACACTTGATTAGTTGTTCCACCAACAGGAAGCATTGTTGCTGATGGGTCATCAGTGTCAAGCCATAACACATCTGTAGTTGATGGAGTTCCAGTCTGTACTGCAAGAGCTGTTGGTCCTGTACTACCTGTAGTTCCTGTTGAACCAGTTGATCCAGTGGATCCCGTAGCTCCCGTAGGTCCTGTAGCTCCTACATTTCCAGCAACATTAAAACTCCAACTAGAAAAGGTACCAGAACCTCCCACAGCATCAACATCCATGCTCATTGCGGTACCGCTTACTGCAACAATACCTTCCATGTAATTTTCTGGAAAGAAAGTATAAGCAGCCCTAACTCTTGTACCTGTGCTAAACGCACTGCCAGAAGTAATTATGAACGATTTTATGCCAGTTCCAATAGTTACAGTTGTACTAGAAGTTGCGGTATAACCTGCCCCAGTTGCGCCTGTTGGTCCAGTAGGACCTGTACTTCCTGTATTACCTGTAGGTCCAGTAGGACCTGTTATACCCTGTGAACCTGTGGCACCAGTGGCACCCGTAATGCTGTTGCCTTGTGGACCAGTAGGACCTGTAAATCCTTGAGTTCCCTGAGGGCCAATGACACCAAGTTCAATGGTTACGGTCTCTAGGTAGTTAACGTCCATAGTGGTACGTTCAACAGGGATCTCAACAACTGAAGTGCCATCATCCATTGAGTAGGTATCAATAGCCATTACTGGGTTACCTCAGCAATCACAGTAAAGCCACCAACTAAAAGTTTAGTTACAACACTGCTAGGTGAAGTTATTTCAAAATCGTATACGTAGTTGCCTGGAGGTAAAGCTGAAGTTACGGCAGGGGTAAGGGTCATAGTAAACTTACCATCAGAACCACCAGTAACAATGCGACCATTGGCAGTAGAAAGTTCTACAATTACGGAAGCGGAATTAACATCTTGGCGAACTTGCATCTTTGCAGTGTAGCCAGTTACATTAACGTAAGTGCCATTGATCTTCCAAGCAGGAGCAGTGTTAAAGGTGTCGCCCTGATAAACGCGAAAGTTGAAACGCCCAGGTTGCACTATGCCTCCGTAATGTTAGGACCGTAGCCGCCTGCAATTAGGCTGGTACGTTCTGCTTCTGTAATTTCATATTTGTGTCCACCTTGATAGAAGCGCACTGCAGCTTCAAGTTCTTCAACACCAGGGGAACGGTAGTGTGAGTAAGATCCATCACTATTAAGTAATACGGTATCTGCTCTGGCAATGCGGTAACGCCAAAACAAACGTGAAGTTCCAGCAGGACCCTCTTCAACTGTAGGTGGAATGAAGTAGTAAGTCACTGCTGTCCTTTCAAAAGTTATAGGGGTAGTGCAGTCCCCGCCCGTTATATGACGGGGACCACACTATGCTTGCCTAAATTAGGAAGCGTTGATGCTTGATGTGGATTCGATACGGTAAAGCGCAGCTTCACGGTAACGCTTCCAACCAAGTACGCCGTACCATCCGATTGGACGGAAGCGCATTAGCTTGTCAACAACTGGGCCAATGATTACATGTGGCTCTTCTGCTACAGCCTCAGCAAGTGCTTGCTGACCACAAGCGATGGTGCGGAACACGCGAGTGCTTGAAGCGCCATCAGTTGCGTTGTATAGACGTGGTGATTCAACAAACATTGCACCTTCGTAGGTACCAATGCTTCCTGGCCACAGGTTACCTGCACCAGATTCGTTGTAGACGTGAGCTTCACGCCATCCACCTGCACCAGTCTCAGCACGAAGATCGTGTGAAACTTCAGGGTGGATACCAACCCAGTATAGTTCGCCCATACGTGGGACAGCCTTGCCAGCACGAAGCTTGGCTACTGCCTTACGTACATCGGCTGACTTAAGGGTGTTTGTAGAACCAACACCAGTAGTACCTGTTGGTACAGTGCCAGTTGAGTTAGCTGAGAAGATTACGTTAGTTCCACCGCGTAGTTCGGTAAGAGCTAGTTCATCTAGGGAATCAGCCATGTTGAACGCGATGATGTTAGCAATAGCTGGATCAACATCGGACAGCGAGAACAGTTCCAACTTGCGAGTTGCAAGGGCTGCGTTGCCGTATTCGTTCAGTGTTACGGATACAGATGTGGTGTTGCCAAGAGCAACTGCATCTGGATCTGTGGTTTCAGTCAAAGCTGTGGTAGCCTTAGCCATGTCGCTGTAAAGCTGGAACACGACTGAGGAACCTGGCATTGCCTGCTGCGCTGGGCGCTTGTCTGCTACGTCGCGGATCAATGGGATCGCACGAAGCGCAAACTCTACATAGCGGTCATAGGCGGCTTGGACCAGGTTGGTACCAAGCGAGCCAGTGCTAGTATCTGTATATGCGTTAGCCATATATTTCCCCTCCTTGGGGATTAGGGTTTGTTGTAGTTGCTGTTAACGACCTGTGGACATGCCAAAGATCAGTTGATCCAGCTCTTCCTTGCTATTAGTTGCAGCGAGACGAGCACCTAAGTCCTCATCGCGACCTGAAGTTGTAGCAGTAGAAGTGGATTCCTGAATACGGCGAGCCGAATCTGGAGCCACAATGTCGTCTGATTGCTCGTTGGTCTTGTACCCAAAAACATCTGAGTATTCGTCAAGCCATAGAGCAACCTTTTCGGGTGTATCCGCATCTGCTGGGATGAACGCAGCAATCTTTGGATTAACACCCTTGGTTTCCAACACGTCTTTAACGGTTCGGGTGCGACTTTCTGATCTTAATGATGCCAGTTCATCTTTTAGTTTGCTAGCTTCACGTTCAGCACGTTTAAGTGCCTTGCGTAAGTTAGCAGGACCGTTGGCTTCTTCGGTATCGAAGTCATCATCATCTTCGTATTCTTCGTATTGGTTGGCCATAGCAGCCACTCCCTTTCTTGTTAGGTTAGTCGCGAACCACAATGCAAACAGGGGAATTTACATTGGCTTTCACTATCGGTCTTTATTACGCATACGAGGGCCGATCGATCCGTATGGAGTTTGTTAGAAGGAACCTTCTGAACTCTTTTTTAATGAGCCAGCAGAAAGACCAGACTGTCCACTAAAAGTTGAGGTTTCCATTTCACCAAGTTTTTGACGTTTACGTTTTGCGGAAGCAAGACCACCAAACACATCTTGTTCTGCAGTTGCTTGGTCGTAATTGTCACCATAAATTTGACCAAGCTGCTGTGCTGTAGGAAGTATAGAAGCAATAGAACTGAAGCCTTGCTCTGCACCAACACCACTGCCAACTCCAGCAATAGATTGTTGTGCCAGTGCTTCAGAACTACCCTGGCTGTATGACAAACCTTGACGAGCAGCCGCTGCACCAAACTCAACAGCCTTGGCTTGCTTTTCAATAAGAGGTAAAGCTTTATCTGGATCTAAAGCATGAGCAATCATGTCACCAGTAGATAATCCGTACATGTCTTGTAGTGCTTGGGTGTAGTAAGGGTCAGCGTTTTTAATCGCACCAGAAGCAGCATCAACACGTTGCTTCAAAACTGTAGGTGAAGTATCATTTTCAATAAATTTTTGAAAGTCATCTTGGCTATCATAAAATCCTTTGGGCAAACCTGAAGATTCAAGAATGGCCCTATAAGAACGCTCAGTTGCCAAGTATTCTCCAGGGCTAAGAACTGGAAGACCTACCTTGCGACGAGCTTCATTTCCAGCAAAACGCTGTTTGTATTCTGAAGTATCTTGTAGCATTAAAGCAATGGTGTCAGAACTGTAACCTTGTTGTACAAAACCAGCAATAACAGAAGCTAAAGAACTAATGCCATAATTTTCAAATGTTTTAGAAAGATTAGCAATAGCATCATCTTGATTTCCTGCTGGTCCTAAATCATTTTGTACAACTTCACCATCATCATAAGTTACAACTTGGACATTACGCCCATTGATAATTGTAGTATTGGTATCAATTACTGATTTTGCCATTAGCTAACCAACCCAAATGTAGAAAGAACTGAACGCGCGGTAGAGTCTATTGCATCGCGAGCATTTTTAGTTTTTGCCCAACGTGGATCTTTACGTAATTCAGTTTCAAATTGCCACAGAGGTTGCAATGCTGGCTTGGAGTCTTGAGTCAAATTAGTCAAAGCCTTGTTAATGTTAGGGTCATCAAGTTTAATATCTGCTGAATTTAATTCAAGTATGTTAGCCATGCTATTCATATATGGAGAAGCAATTTGTTGGACTGTGGCTCCAGCATCAATCTGGTCAGCAAAAGCGCCATACTTAGATTTAGCAATATCTTTAATGGCATTGTTGCTTTCTTCTAAAGTTGCTTTACCAGAAAGAACATTTTGTGCTTGAGTGTTATACCAATCATCATTGTAAGACACACCCATGTTGTAAGCATAATTTTTTAATTTATCAATAGTCTGTGATGCTTCTCCACCAGTGCCTGAAATGCGACCAGTATCAACAATATGGGTGCGAAGTAGACCAGTATCAATACCCTTACCCCATGAGGAAAAAGAAGTTTGATTGGCTAAATCTGTAATTTGTTGGTCTGTTAAAGAGATGCCCATAGAGGTAGCAGTTTGTTTAATTTGTGCAGACAAATCTTTAATTGATTGATCCCAAGTTTTAGGATCAGTTAATCGTGCAGTTTCTGCTTCACGCCAAGATTGTGCATGTCCTTGGTACCAACTACTATTTTGAAATTCTGTAGAAAATCTTTGTGGTGTCCATTTTTCTGCAACAGCTTTATCAAAAAGAGTTTTAAGACCTGGATCACTATTTACAAGCGCAGCTTGTACTCCATATGCCGCAGCAAAATCTATTGGTTTTGAAACAGTTTGTGGTGTTACAACATTTGTTTTTGGAGTAACTTTTGATTTTGGTTTTGGTTTTGGAGTAGGAACTGGTGTTGGTGTTGTAGGGCGTAAGCTTTCTGCGTATTCACCAGCCATTAGAACCCACCTCCTGTAGGGCCACGAAGAGCACTTGTCATGGCATCAAAGTAAGTTGTTGCTTTTTGGTAGTTAGCAAATTCTGGGTGCATCTGTGATTCGGTAGTAGCAAATTGTGATTCATCAACACCACCACTAGAAACAGATGTAGAAGTAGAATTATTTTTACCAGAACTTGTTGTGGTTTTTGTAATAGTAGGATTCTTTTTTTCTTCACTATTAAGGTGTTTTAAGAAAGTTGCAAGTTCTTCATTAGTTGCAGCACGACCAATAGCTGCTTGAAAAGCAGAAGTGGCTAAACCTTGTATTTGTTGTAAACTAAATTGTTTAATGCTTTTAGAAGTTTGACTTGTAGATTTACCAGTTTGGTTAGTAACATTAGCAATACCAAAGTTTTTTACAGCATCAGCATAAGCCTTGTCGTAAGCTGCTTTGTCAGAGTAACCACGGTATGTTTCTTTACGAGTTTCAGGATCCATTACCCAGGGAACATTATTTCCACCAAAAGGATTGTTGGTTGCTGACAAAGTTCCAGCATTAAAATAAAACTCACTATTAGCCCAAGGGTTTGTACTTGAACTTCCAGCAGTAGTAATGGTTACTGGTGTATATCCCATTTAATCCAACCTTCTAAAAACGCCGTTAATAATAGTTGTAAGGCGAGGTTCATCCTGTGACAACTGAGTTAAGTACGCATCCCAGTTATCATTTTCTTGGGTTAACGTAACCTTAGTATTTAATCCTTTGATTTGATCTTTAGTTTCTTGATGTTTTTTGTAGTCATTAAGCAAACCAGAAACTAAATTAGATTGCTCTGTATTTGGGACCATGTTATTGGAAAACAAATATTGCAAATCATCTATGGCTTTTTTAGCAATATTTCGTTTTTCAGGTGATTGAAAATCATCAGCCCAAATTGGATTAGCCAAAGCAAAATCAGATTTGTAGGCATCCCAATTAGCATTTTCAACATCAACGGCTTTTTTGTTTTTACCAGCAGCAGCAATAGTAGCATCGTGAATAGCTTTATCCTGGAAGTAAGCATTGTTTCCAGTAGCACTATAAATAGCATCTAAAAATTCTTGAGGGTTTCTTTTAGTACGCAGATGCAATTTCATAATTTCATCATAAATTGCTTGCTTGTCTCCACCACCGTTAGTGGATTGTGGAATAAGAAACGCTGCACCTACAGCACGATTAGATGAAAGAAGTGCATTATTGCTTTCTAACCAGTTGGCAACTTCATCAGTGTAAGGCATGTTAGCGCCCTTGATCGTTCCTTCTGAACGTGCGACAGTATAAGAAATTGCACCATCACCATGTTTAATTAAAAACTCATGCAGGGCTGTAGGGTAATCACCCTTTTCTTTAACAAGTTTGTAGAACTCATCGCGTAGACCAAGTTCTTCTTGTGTAACTTGTGGAGACAGAGGAGATACTGCAGAAAGCACAGCCTTAATAAGCATAATACTTGTTGCATTATTTTTAATGCGATCTAAAAATGCTTGTTTTTCGGCAGGTGATGAGTCAGGTCCAGGAACTTGACCAGAGTATGAAGCTGAAGCAATAGATGACAACATTGCATTTTGGAATGAAGCATCGCCATCACGAATAATTACAGCTTTAACTAAATTACGCAATGGTGAAGATGGTATTATTTCGTCAATGATTCCTCTGCCAAATGCTTTATCTCCAATAATGGCTTTTATTTGACGTGACCATTCAGGATGTAAAGAAGCAATGGTATTAGCCGATAGAGCCATAATTGGTGAAACACCAGGCATGCTCATTTCAGGAAGTACAGTTTTTAGTGACTCCATGTTTCCACGAACTGTAACTGGAAGCCCAGCTTGTACTGGCAATCCAATAGCAGCAGCACCAGAAATGGCTGCGGCACCAAGTTCACCAACTCCAGGGAACATTAAGTAACGATTACCTTGGTCATCTTTTTGCACAAAACCAGGATCATTTAATCCTTGTTCAATTAACTGGTATGCACGTAGCGCTTGGGGATTATCTGCAGCAAGTTTAATGTAACGCTTGGTTGCTTGTTCTTGAGCAAAATAGAATGGCAAGTAGTTTTGTGCTAACACAGAAAATTGTGTACGTAATGCTACGTTGTGAATCTGTGGAAGCATAGCATGAGTTGCACGGGTCATAGCCAAGCGCAAACCAGTTTCTTCACTAATCATGCCAGCATCAATCATTGGCTGGTATAGAGTCATTGCTTGTTTTGTATGCTGGAAAAACAATGGTTGACGTGAAAGATTACCAACAATAGGATCAATTACTTTTTTGAAACCAGTTTGAATAATACGTTGCATAACATTGTTACCAATGTAAGGTTCGAGTTCTGGGCCAATAACTGCTTTAGGTTTTGCGGCTGAATCAATACCTACAACATCAGTAACCATTGGCTTTTGGCGATCAGCAATCATGTTTAAGAAATTGTCGTGAAAAGTTCCATCAGTACCAGTAAGAGTATTGCGTAAATCATCTACACGATGAAAAGCAAATGTCTGTGGTGCTTGGTCTTTATAGCGAGAAAGAACTAAGCGTTCTCCTGCATATACATCTTCAGAAGGACTTAACTGTTCACCAAAACTATTTGGCTTTGAAGGGTCATATTGTACGCCACGGATACGCGCTTCTTCTTTAACTTGAGCAAGTTTCCATGCTTCATCTTGGCTAAGACCATTATCTAAACCTTCACGAACATCTGTAGCAATAGACTGAGCTGCTTTATTCTGAGAAGCTTTTTGTAGATTAGAAGTCCAATGAATATCAAAATGATCGTCATGTGCGGTGTAATGACTGTATTTGCCATCAGGTGCTTCAGTCATTGCGCGCTTAACACGTTGACCAGTAAGGTCCATTAGTTGACGTTGACGTTCTGTAAACTCAGCTTCAGTACCATGGCCTGACAAAGTAGCACCTGTAGCCATGTGACCATTTGTAGCAAATGTAATGCGAGCCGCTAAATCAAAATCTTCTGGATCAGCAATTTTTGTAAGTGTACGAGCAATGGTAGAACGAATAGGTTTGCCAGGAATGTCGCCAGCAACATCGCTAAGAAGTTTTCCTGCGGTGTAATCAAAATCATTTCCAGATAAAGCAAGGGCTGCATTGGCCAAAACATGCTGATCTTCACCAGGGATCAACTTGTAATTCATTTTAGCGGCAGCGCCAGCAATCTTGGACTTAGCCATTTCAAGACCGCCAAAACGAATCATTGAAGGTACAAGTTCAGAAGCAGCAATGCGTAAACCAAAACCAGTGGTTAACAAAGCTAAAGGCTTAAAAATACTATTAGTCCAGTTACGTGCAGTAAAGTCATCTACCTTGCCGTAAAGTTTACCAGCATGTCCCATGCTACGCATGGCAAGTTTAACTTGTCCAAAATCAGGATAAGCCCATTTGCCAGCTTGATGGGTGTAAAGAGCAGAAGCATTAGATCCAGATGCAGTGGTAACAATAGATGCTTCATCACCAAGAGCAAGACCATGACCGTATACCCCAGAACCAACAGTTCCTTCACCGTGCATGCCAATTTGTTCTAACAAATCTGATACAAGATGAGAATCATTTGGAAGTCCAGCGGCTTTAAACATTTCATGCAAACCAGAAAGATAAATGCTTCTTTTAGTTGCTACATCTGGAGCATCAGCAAATGCACCAGCAATGTTGCGGGCAGACTTATCTCCCAAAGAAAAACGCATAACTCGGTAAATTCCCTGCAAAGCACCAACATCATTTGGATTAAATGTAGTGGTAGAAAGATCAAGAGTTCCTTGGTCAATCACATAAGGTTTGTAACCAGAAAATGTGCGAGTCTTTTTTGCTAAAGCTGAAGCCCACTTTTCACCGCTAAATGGATTAAAAGCTACAGGCATAATAAACTTTGTAGAACCTTCACCATCTTTTGCAAGACGAGGAATAATAAAATTAGCAGCATTGCGATATTCAAATGCAGCATCATCTAATTTGTCCCAACCAGGTTGACGCAATTTATTTGAAACGCTGGATAGTGCAGCACGTGCTACAGAACGTGATGGTACAAATGGTGAACCAGATACGGCAAACTTAGTCATTAAATCATTTTCAGAAAAAGTACGCAAGAAAACATTATGCACTTCATCTGCATTTTTTGCTGCACCAATTTCAGAAGCAAGACCTTGAAGCTCTGGATACTTAGCAATAACATCACCAGATTTCATGCCAGCAAGTTCTTCAAGTGATCGGTTATACTGACGACCAGCACCAAAAGTTTTATCAGCAATGTTTCCAGATTTTGCTGTTTGATATAAAGCATCAACTTGGTCGGCACTATACATGCGAAGGCTGTTGCGTTCTAAGAAAGCTTGTGCACCAGCACTACGATAAATAAGTGGAATGAATTTTCCACTTCCTTTAACATACTGTCCAGTTTTAACAACTTTTGACAAAACTCCAAGTTTCATCAATGGGTCCATACTAATATCAAAAACAGTATCAACACTACCAGAAACTATTTTACCAATGCCTGCATCGGTATTTTCAATTTGAAGCATATGTGCAAAGTCACGGCCAGCCGAAACTTTGTAGTTTTCATTTTCAGAATCTGCAACAGAATCTTTGAACTCATCAAGATTTCCACCAATTTTACGCAAACCAGTAGCAGCAAGTTCAGCTCCAAGTACAGCACCCATTGGTCCACCAACAAGTGCGCCTATAGTTCCACCACCTGCAACAGCAAGGGTACCTAAAGTTCCCCAAATAATACCATGTTTAGAGTAAAGAGAGTGAATGTACTTGTAATCACGTTGAACTTCTTTAAGTGGTTTACCTAAAGACTCAAGGCTAGTAGCCGCACCATGCACAACACCATCCCACCAGTGATTTTGTACTGGATTTTCTGCAGCATAATCTTGTGCAGCTTGTTGTGTTGAAGACATGGTAGCACCATGTACAAGCACAGGTGCGGTAGTTAAAGGATTTGGGGAACGAAGAACATCTGTTGCTAACCCTGGAGAGTTTTGCAAATGTGGATTATTATTGAGCGCTTCGTTATAGGCCCACGAAGGATCTACAGTCAATTAGAACGCTCCGTTTATACGCTGCGCTAAAAATTTCAAAGCTGGAGAAGAGTTACTATTTTGCGCTAAAGCATGAATGTAATCTCTAGTGTTTTGATAATTAGAAACATCTGGATTTGGTAAACCTAAAGAAGCCATACCTGGGCCTACGCCAGCATCTGCGCCGTGCGTAACAGGAATACCATCACCAATGGATGGTGCGTTAAGAGGTACGATGGGGGCAGGCGCTGGCATTGCACCAGAAGCCGCCATAGGCGCTGCTTGCTGTGTAGCCATTAAAGCCTGCCCCTCACCATACGGAAGACCAGATACGTACTGTGCTGCTTGTGTGTCTGCTGGTCCACCATCGGTACGTTGCGACAATGCGCCTGGGCCTGAAACTGGAGCTGGGTTTGCTGGGGCTTGATACCCACCTTTACCTGCCATGATTCTACCGCCTTTTTAATTAAACCGAATGATTTTACTTGCAGACCAGAACACAGTTCTGGACGTTTATTTACTTAGCGACCTTTGCCGCCCTTGCGCTGAGCTGCACGACTTTCAGCCGCAACGCCCTTAAATGGTGTTGGTACTTTTGGGCCATAACTTGCGGTTGCACCTGCAGCAGTTGACTTTGCTCCATTACCACCACTTGAAGGAAGGCCTCTTCTGTATGTAACATCACGATTAGCGTTGTAAGCTTCACGTTCATTGTCATTGCCAACTTGTGTTGGTGTATTGCTACCACGGTTTGCAGACTGTGCAATCATGCCAAAGTCTTTGTTGTTGACGAACTTGTTATCGCCTGCATTTGTGCGTTCCATAGCCATTACTTAAGTACTCCTTTGCCACGGCCTGAAGTAGATCCAGTGCCTTTGGTTCCTGCTGGCTTGTTTGAAAATAGAATCTTACTTGCACCTGGCTTTGCGCCATTTGGTGTTCCGCTTGTTCTTACTGGTTGTACATTTGCTTTTCCTGCTGAACCTTGGTTCGCAGGCTTCTTACCTGATCCGAAAGCCATAGTTGTTTCTCCTTTTATCCTGCTGGCATCATTCTTGTGACACTAGAAGCTAGTGTCGGCTTACCCCTACTAGTTAAACCAGCAAGGAGATATTGAATTGGAGGCTTACCGCCTACCCCTACCTGACCAGGAGCTACACCCGTAGGTGAACCCGTCAGTGGATTAAGTCCAGAAACACCACCGCCCGCAGCAGCGGCCGCTTCTTCTGGAGAGCCAGGGACTGCAGGCTGCGATCCAGGTGCGGACGGTGGTGGCTCTGGGGCGAATACCTGAGAAACTATTGATTCAATAGAGTCACCCTTTAGGCGACCGTCAATAATTGCTGCTAGTTTTCCAATAAACTGTGATGGGTCCTGCCCACTTTGTACCAATGCTGGTAGCGATTGGGCTAGACCAGAGACTGCAGCGAGTAGCGAGTCACGCATTTTCTCTACTTCAATCTTTTGTTCTTCCATGGTTACGTTGATTTCCCATGGCATTTGACGGCGTAGGAAGTCACGTGAGATCAACTGATCTCCACGTGCCTGTAATCCAAAGACTAAAGCTTGGTTAGGGTTAAGTCCAGCCATCAAACCGTAGGTAACATCTACTACGTATTCACCTGCAATGTCTTTAGCAGGAGTATATTCTATTTCAAATGGTGAACCTGCATCCATGCCACGTACAGTTTTACGTACGTTCTTGAATATCTTTTCGTCAACCTCAAAGCAAAGTCCCATAACCTGAGTTAATGCTTGAGCAAATACGGTCTGTGCAGTCTTAACCTGTGTATCAAATCCACCCATAAGAGCTTCAACGCCACGACCTGTAACAATAGAACCTGACATGTTGCCAAGGCGACCCTCTGGGTAACGCCCACCAACACGTAATTCTTGGTCTAATGCTGCTGATTCCTGGAACAAACCAGGAGGAACATTAAGGTCTACACGACGAATCTTCTCAGGGGAAGCTGAACGGATAGTGGCATCAGGGCCAATCTCCATTACGTTTACATCTGCTGGCAATGCGTATGGTGCCTGTACAGACTTCTGTGCAGCTTCTAGGCTTAGGGTAGCAAAGCGCGAACGCGCCACTTGGACCCACAAGATATCATCAAACTGTCCACGAAACTCTGAGTTTGAATCAAGCCCTGGGCGTACAGCCATAACAGCCATGATCTTGCCAATAGGATTAGGGGTTTCTGCAAGAACAAAGTTATTACGCTCTGGCAAGAACAACATAGTTGTATCTTTGTCATGGTAGCGGTACATGTCCATGCGAGATAGGTCATTAGTGGTATTGTAACGGCCACGAATAACGGACTCATGCTCTGGGAAGTCCCGAACTAAGTCAGCCACAGTCTTGGTGTAACGCTTTGTATAGGAAACTAAACGTCCAAAGCGGTCAAAATCTGGGTATGATCCGATAGGATCATCAATATTAATGATTGGAGTCTTGCGTTCGTAGTCAATCTCAATAAGGATTGGTAACAAACCAAAGGTCACATAACGATCTGCACCTGTAAACATCTGTACCTGCAGGCGTGACTGGTCACGGTATCCTGCAGCGATCATGGTGCGCTTGTCAGCTTTCTGACGCGCGCGGTCTGATACTGAGTTAGTTGCTGAACAGTTAAACGCTGGAAGCGGGGCTATAACTTCAGATACGTCTCGAGCTGCAATGTCAATAAAGTTAGCAACCATAGGCTTAGGGTAGTCATCTGGGAATAATCCAGGGAATACTTTGTTAATATTTCCCTTACGCACCTCAAGTACGTCAGACCAACGAGAGTCCCGTTCCCGCGCTTTTTCGCGCAGTTGCTTGACACGCGCAGCGATTTGCTGAATGTCAGCCATTTAGTAACCTCCCGCAGCTAGTTGCTGCTGTAATCTTGAATACTCTTCTAGATCCACTGTCATACGCTTTGCTAGATCTCTAGGAGTAGCAAAAGGATTACGAACCCAAGTATTACCATGTGACCCCATCTGGTTCACATAATCGCGCAACTGGGTTTCTACAAACCACAGCGCCATAGGACCGTCCTGTTTGTTTTTAGTTCCAGGTGCCCATGTAATTAGTTGCTCAATGAGCGCTTTAACACCCTCGTTATCTGTACGAGGCAATTCAATAAGGCTGGATCCCTTGATGTACTTTCCTGCCTGGTCCAACTGACCAAACAAGGGTCCAAGGGAAGCAACGCCATACTCCAAATCCATTTTATTAGCACCCGTGTAGTGGCTAATAAGTCTAATACCGCGAGAAGCTAGGAACTGATTGATCTGTTCGTCCTGGGTTAAGAACAACTGAAAGGCGTTCTTTTCAATAACCCATGCTTGTGGGCTATACTTCTCAGTCCACGTCATAATAAGTTCACGAATACGTTGCGGTGTGGGTGCGGGCATACGTGACGCATCAAGTAAATACCGTTTTTTTGTCGTTCTATCAGCCGACACCACAACACCGAACGTGTCACCCGACATGGCGGGATCTAAGCCGCATACTGTGTAGAAACCATTGGTTTCTTTCGGGTGACCTGCGGCTCCCGCGATCAGCGGTCCGCAAGCTCTCATACCATTAACAGATCCACGTACTGATTCAGGTGAGAACACCGATTCAGACTGTACATCTTGCTGTTGGTAAACCATTGCCCAGGTTTTAGGGTCTAGAAGTCCTCGTCGTTGTCGGAGTCTAGTTCCATCCCACCGAGGAAAGAAGCCATCTTGGTCAGGGTCAACGGGATCATTAGCCCAAGGGCGGTCTGAACGCGGCCAAAGAGTGACCCATTTATTCGGATCATCGTTGAACTCCAAAACGGCTGGCATTGCTAGGTACGTCCAGGGGGACGCACCGTCAGGGTAGCGATCTTCGTTACGAATCTCGCGGTATAAATCTACTGGATCTACGCGGGTACCTACAACCAGGATTTTGCCTGTCGGTCCAACACGGGTAAGTACTTCTTGTTGAATCCATCTAATCTGTTTTTCGTACTCACCAGCGTTAGCAAGGGTAACCGTATCGTCCAGTATGATGAGGTCTGCGCGGGCACCGTAAATCTGTCCACCAATACCGAGAGCCTGTAGCGTCGGATCTTTTTCCCCTGAGTCACGCTCAAGGTAAATAGCATCAGCAGTCCACTTGTCCGATGTAGCTTTGAAACCATCAGCAGGCGCGTACCGCCTTTGTAGCTCGGCATAAGACGGACTTGTAAGCCTTTGCTTGACCGCATATAAAAACTCCTTAGCCATTTCCCGTGTCTTGGAAACAACCTTAATACGGATGTTGGGATCTGTACAAATACGGTAGGTAATGTAGTCAATCGAAACCGTCATAGACTTAGCGTGTTCAGGTGGCATGTTGACTAATACGTACTGCGGCAATCCTGCCTCGTACGTCATTGATTCATGTACCCAGCGGGGAGGCCGATTCTCAATCAGGTCCACCACATTTAGCTGGTGACCAAAGGTCACCGAGTTCAAATACTTGGATCTAAATTCCTCGAAGGTAATCTCTTTGTCTTCATCAGAGATATGGCCCTTACGCTGCTGTACGGCCCGCATAAGCTTAACTGCCCGATTAAACTCTGGGTCAGACTGGATGTAATAGTAATACGTCTTCTCGGACTTGTTAACTCCAGCACAAGCATCTGCTACCGAGAAGCCATCCTGGAGCAGGGAAAGTAATCTTTCCTTGGCCTGGTCAGCAGTCAGCGTACCAACGGTACGATGCTGCGAATTTCTCTTAGGGCTAGACATTGTGCCTCCATGCTTTTACTCCCAAGGGAAAGCCTGGTTAGTAGTAGTCCTAGAATAAAACTTTGGTAGTAAAAAAACCAATTTTATACGGTGAGCAAGCGAAGCTTGCGAACCGTTACGGCCCGTTCCGCTTGCGCTCCACGAACCGTAACAACCGTGAAGGTTCGGGGCTTCTAGGGGCGAAGCCCCTCACTAATACTAAGGGGGGGAAATGTATGCTTTACCACGCATATTTTAAAAAAAGTTTTATAACATTTTGGTAACAGACAATAAACCCTTTAATCACAAGGGATCTGGGTAGCTACTTTAGAAAAAATATTTTGGTGGATAGTACAATAGTACCCACGCGCGTATTAAAAACCCCTGGGTCGTTGGCTGGTGTGCCGTGCCTTGTGCCAGACACCCCCCCTACTTTCCACCCGTGCCCCCCGTGTCACTTGCAGGGCGTGGCGTGCCCGTTGCGTGGCGTGGTGTGGTGTGTGTTTTTGCCTATTGCCTGTGGTGTGTGTAGTTAATGGCAGTCACTATCAGGGGGGGGCAACACGGGGCGCAACTTGAGGGGCTACTGCCAGCCCCTTAGAGTGTGATGCACCTCACAAAATTAATTTTGAAATGTACTTGACACCAATTAATCAACCATTACTATTAGATGTATAGGGCAACACCGCCCCGTAATTGATAGGGATAATCAAATGAACATCAAGCAACAAGTCGGAGAATCAAAACTAATCGCGGGCTACGCAACCGCCCTGAACTTGGATACAAATAAAGTTCACGGCGTTATGCGGAAACTACTGCAAGCCAAGTCAATAGATGACCGCATTTATGCCTTGCAGTTCCTGCTAGATCTTGCCACCAATACAAACAAGGCGGGCAACTGATGACTACACTTATCCATAACTATGAGGGATTATTGACGCGTTACATGTCAGGTGTTTGGGCGCATTGTGGCGCGCCTACCGTGTACGAATCTCACGACGAATGCGAGAATGAATTTTGCATGAATGAAGTTTGCTCACAAGGTTGCCCGTGGGATTTTCCCGAGTGTGTACGCGACGAGGAATTTTGCGAAACTGTCTGTCATTATTGTTTGAGCGAAGTTTGCCAAGAGGGAGAGTGTGTCGTATGACTAAATGGAATTGGATGCCACGGGCTTATCGCTTGCGCGATAACCTAATTGCGGGCGCGTGTTGGTTAATGGTGGCGGGCGTGTTCGTGTTATTCTTACTAAAGGCAACTAACTAAAACTTGTCTAGAGTATGGCGCAGGGGCTAGCACCCTGCACCGTATCCGCGACAAGGCGGGCTTAGAAATAGGAGACTAAGACAATGCAAACAGAGACACAAAGCGCGCGGGATTTATTCGCTAGCGATTACCTACTTGTAGCCGACAACGATTACAACACTTACGAGACGCACCGTATCGCCTCAAAGCACTTAGGCGTAGTCAAACTTTCCGACGTTATGCGGGAATCATACGAGGATCTATGCGGGCGGGTATTTGACCTAATGGAATCTAAAAGTAAAACCTTTAGCGAATTTGAAAGACTGCTAATAATGCAACTATTAGCGGGCTGGGGTAGTGATGCTTTTGATACTATCGCCCGCGAACTGAAGTCACGCGACGACAATTAGTTATTGGATAGTGGCGCACGGCAGGCGAAAAGCTTTCCGTGCCCCGCTACCTAATCACTAGGGTTAGGAAACTTAAGCCAGATAGGGGCTAATGTAATGAAAGCAAAATGCGGACACGAAGACGCGTTAGGGTATTTTACGGACACAGTGTGCGGTAAGTGCGCTAAGGCTAATCACCGTAAGGCGGTAGGCAAATGATAATCGAACGTAATCACGCGGGCGCGTGGGTAATCTCCGACATAATCGGGGGATACCGCGTATCCCAGACTTACTACTACTACACTAAGCGCGAGGCTATCCGCCTATTTCGCGCAGATTCTAAGGCGGTGTAACTATGCTTAACCAATACACGGGTGACCCGCGCATTGTGCGCGAGGGTAATCTTTATTACATTATTGGAATGGAATACGGCTATCTATGGACACGCGCAGGCTCTCGCCATAGTTGGGCTAGTTATTCAGGCGCGTATCGCAAGTTACGCCAGATTAAGGGGGTGTAATCTTATGGCTAACTACCTAACACTAGACTTACACTTAACCAATAATGGGGTGGAATTATTCACCCATTGGATAGAGTTGGTAATACCTGCCCGCACTATCCTAATAATCTTAGCTATCTGGCTAGGGCGTAAGGCATACAAGATCCGACAGAATAGGGGCAAGTAATGAACACTAAAGAAAAGTTATGGAATACCAATAACCAATTTATGAATGTTGAAATTGAGTACGTATTCGAGAAACTAAACGAGATAAGCCTAAGCGACACGGCGGAAAGAAACTATTGGCAAGGCAGACTCGATAGCCTTGCTCAAGTTGAGCGCGCCCGCAAGAATGGGGTTATGTAATGTGCAAACACGATAAGACTATCTGCCCTGAACACGACGGGGGCTACGATTGTACGCCATTTTGCCGTACTTGCGAGGGTGAGCAAGAATACTGTCAGACTTGCGAGGGGTAATGCTACACATTAAACACGACATACTAACGTATGAACCGTACCGAATAGTATGCGACCATTGTGAATGGGTATCCGATAATTACACGAAACTATCGCAGGTATCCGTAGCTATGACCGCGCACCTAAAGGCACGGCATACGCAGGTTAAACCAAGCCGACACGCACCAATTAAACCTAGCCAAGTGCTAGATAACGTAAGCAAGATCCGCTAGACTTTCATTGTGTCATAGGGGCACAATGAATACACAATGAATGATAGGAGCAAGACAATGAAGCAATACCGATTTAGATTAGATGAAGAGCAATACGGTTACGTTTACTTTAGTGCAGAGTCATTGACCGAAGCCGAAGGTTTGTTAGGGCAGATACAAGACGGAGATCTAATGCCCGAAGACCTACCTAATGGTCGAGTAAACATTAAAAATGGTCAATGCGACTACTACGAACTAGAAGAGGTGAACCAATGAGAACAGATAAGTTAATTGAAATGCTAAGCAAGTACAGCAAGCCAGAGGAAGAAGTGTATTCCCTATGGTTTGATCGTGACTTGGTGGAGCAGTACAACGATACAGAAGTACCGTTGACGGAAGAAGAATGGGAAGAGTTCGAAGAGGCGTGGCATGACATTGACTTACAACTGGTTGATGTCTTCAACACAATCATAAGCAACATACGAAATAGGGAGGATGTTTAAACATGCTTAACTTACTATCGCTTGAACGTATGACTGAAATAGTAAAGCTATCATTAGAAACCGAGCCTTACTGGGAGGTGAGAGATGAGCAGGAAACCGAATGGACGGAAACTAAGACCGCGTGAGCAACAAGCAATAGACGCGCAAAAGTTATTCGCACACCTGACACACGACGGGTCACTATGGGACAACGCGCTATGCGCTGGTGCTACCTATCCAGATTGGTGGTATCCCGCGACAACTAATCACATCACACTTGATGAGATAGCTACGGCAGGTATTGCATTAGAAATTTGTGCTGCTTGCCCGATCCGAGAACAATGCCTAGAGGTGGGTATGCAAGATGATGACATACGTTATGGTATTTGGGGCGGTATGTTGGCAGGCGAACGCCTAGCACTACGTGCCAAGCTAACAGGTAAGAAACTAACTAACGGTGAAACAATGGCAGTAAGTGGGGCACGTATCGTACGTGAACGCTTGAATAAGATGAATGGAGTCAAGTTATGATTAAAGAACTAAAGATTAAACGTAAAATCCGCAAGGATACGGACTATTTAGACGGGCTACAGCACTTGGTATTGAATGATCCTACCCCCGTTGCTGATGAAGCTATGATCCGTTACATACTGGACAGTATCGAGTGGTTGGATAGCTTTGATGAGTAACTACGAACACACCTGGATAGATAGTGATGACGGCTATGATGTATGCAGTACCTGCAATGCCCGTATTTATCACGGCGTAGCCTATGACCGTGAAGATGACCACGATACCCGCACAATCCGAGATGAGGAATAAATGTTTCAGCTACATAACCCAGTAAAGTCTGATGACTTGCAGTATTACACGGTAACGTCACACCCCTGCCCTATTTGTAACACTACGGCATCCATAAAGATAACGCCCGACAAACTATACGCATACAACCAAGGCGCGTACGCGCAGGAAGTATTGAGTAAGTACCATCCTGGCATACGCGAGCGATTCATTAGCGGCATGTGTGATCCGTGTTGGGCAGAATTGTATGATGATGATGCAGATTGGGATGATGAGGAATGAAACTTATTACAATTTACGTAGTAGTTATGCTCACCCTAGCCGTAGTATTTAGATACACCGACTAATGCTGCAGATCCGACCAACCGAAATTAAGGCCGTATCTGATTTGCTATTGCAGGAACACGACAGCGTAGATGACCTGGCAAGATCCGTCATTGAGTTGATTGACATTATGCGATCCAAGCGGGACACCTACGTGCTAGTACAGATTGAACCCTCGCTTAGTGTGGCTAAAGCTATCGGCCCGTACGCCACGTCTAACCAAGCAATCAAAGACATACCGACCAAGCTCACTAAGTATGACGAGCGTAGCCGTGCCTATTTGGCAAAGCTGCAAGATCCGTGTATGATAAACATTAGTTAGAGTCCCTATCCTCTCACTAATTGCAAGCCCCTAGCGTACTCCTATCCGCTAGGGGTTTTTGCATTGCCCCTAATCACACAGTCCCGTATGGCTAGCTCACTTGGCAAACAACAATGCCCCGAACCAATTAAGATCCGAGGCATTGCCTAATCCGATAGCCAGCTTCCCCTCTGGTATCGGAAATCTATTTAGTTGTTATCAGATACTATAGCATTAGCTTGGGAGTTAGACATAACCCGCCGTGCGGTATACGACCACGGGCTTTCGCCACCCAGTACCTTAACCATACGCTTAAGTGATCCGTTGATCCGTCTATGTATGGTGGTATCAGATAGGTCAAACACGGTAGCTATCTGCCCTAATGTCATGTTCTCCTGGTATCTCATCTCAAGTATAAGTCTATCGTCAGGATCTAGCTTATCCATAGCAGCACGTACGTCAATAAGTGAGATAAGGAAGTTACCACCAGTTGCGGGGTCACTACCACCACCAGAGACTCGTATCTGTTGGGTAGTCTGTTGCTCATTGGCTTCATTCATGTGAGCTATCAGCTCCTCGATGATGCCTATGTTATAGAACGCTTCATCCCTGGTTTCATACCCAACGGCCTTGGCTTTACGGCTACGGCAATACTTATCTGCCTCACGCTGCATGGCCTTAGCGCACTGGCGTATGCCACCCTTGCGGTCTGCTGGTTCTTGCTCAGGATCTAACCATTCCTTAATCTTATGGGGTCTCTTGAGTGCCCAGATAATAAGCTCTTGCTTAACATCTGCAGAATCAAAGTAGACTGCGTACCTATTGTGTATCTGTCTGGCTACTGTTGCCGCTATCTCATCAGCTTCCACTAACCATTGATCAGTCACTTATTATTACCATCCAATACTTGAATTGTTGGGCAGGGATAATCAGCCCATTCATAACCAGAATTTTGACCTATTTCGCAATGGTCACACCATTCATTATTTGGTCCAAATGGCTTGTGCAACTCACGCACACGTTCAATGGCTTTAGCCATGTCCGTTGGACTTGGTATGTCTGATAGTTTATGATTTCTTTCTTCGCTATCTGGTAGCCAGTAATCTATTTTCACTTACCCCACACTTTTCCTTCAGCAAAGAAAGAACCATCACGTGCGATAGGTATGAGCTGGGGTACTACGGTCTTACCATCTACCCACAGGATACCGAATCCTTGTTGCCAGTTACTTATGCCAGCCTTTAGATAACTGGCCTGCTTGGCATCCATTAGGTTACCCACTTCCATGCCCCATAGGGTACGGGTAGGCACACCAGAGAACGATTCAGTATGGTGTACCAAACCCATTCTATGTGTATGACCACATACCACGCTCTTACCAGTCTTTTTAGCTAGGTTAAGGGCAGTAGTACCACCATTTTGAGAGATGTTACCCTCATCACCGTGCATTAACAGCCAGCCTGGTGCTAATTCGTATGGTCGCTTATGGTATTTGATGCCTAACTCAGGAAAGCGTAGGAAATTACCGATCTCTAGCTCAGGCAGGGAGATAAGGCCAGGTGCTCGCATCATTACGGTATTAAACAAACGATCGGTGTGATTACTACGTATCACATGGTCTACACGCAAAGATTCAAGCACACTAACGGTAGTATCACGGTCACGGGCAATGGTACGCTCGTATTCTAGGGGTGTGCCCTGTGCCCAGCGGCTAATGGTCTGGAAATCCATCTCATCACCAACAGATACCACGGTATCAGGCTTGAACGCACGGATAAATGTAGCTACGTTAGCAACAGCCCGCTTGTCATGGTAGGGAACTTGCAGGTCTGAGATACAGACTATTGCTTTCATTTTAGTCCTCTAGTTTGGGCCACGTGCCATCAAGCACCATGAGTGCAATGATGCCGTAGTTGGCTAGGTCAAGGAATGAATCACGAAGTGACTCATGCTTAGGGTCTTGGTTCTCGTCAATCAAATTGTTAATGCGAGAGATCTTGTCAAAGATACGTACACGTAGCCCGTTAAGCGGGCCACCTGGCGCACGTGCAATGTTAAGTGGGCCGTAGTCTTCTTGCTTGGATAGCAGTACGTTACCGCAGTTATCAATAACTTCCCACATGTCATTGGCAAATTGTTGCATACTTAGTTTCTTGTCGGTGGTATTTTGACTAAGATAGTCCCATTCGTCGTATCCACTTGGGAAATCTCCAAACCCATCGAGGTAAGGCACGTGATAAGGCTTTCCCAGTCGGTCTTTGTCACTCATCTTCTTCCTCTATTTCCCCACAGTATTCAAACCATGGATGATCTTCACACTTCTCATAATAGTAACTTACAAACTTGCCTTTGGCAATCGGACGATCAACAATTAGGTAGTCTTGATTAGATAGCCAATCAGGTATCTCAGCTCCATCTGCAGGGCCACCATAATACGTGTAAATCATAAGACCAACGTATCTACTGGCCCTTGGCACGTGGGTGAGTACCTAATAGAGGCCTTCACAGCCTCCCTAACGCGATTACGGGGACTATCCCAGTCACGGGTACTGAATAGTGACCCCATTGCATAGGCATAGCCTGAACCATTGGCTATCATGTCGTATTCTGCTACTGACCAATCCTCGGTACTGATCTCAAAGAGCCTGCCATCTACACCAACAAGGAAGTCAGCACCATTATCCTCAGAGTTAATGTCTACCTTAAATAATTCTGCTGCTTTTTGTATGGCATCACAGAAATCTATGCGTAGCCATGCTTCAAGGTTCTCATACACTGGCTTGGGATAGGTAATCAGGTGAGCAAGCTGGCCTGTACCCTGCGATGCAGAGTAACCCATAATTATGGGTCCAACTTTGTGTATCTTAGGTGTAACCATGCTACCTATGAACTCTTTGTCTGACATACCACGGTCACCAGCCATGTAGACCTTACCGTCATGGGCTATGCCCACTATGATCGTCATGCCAAGGCCCTCTCACGCAACCATTCCTCGCCACCATCTAAGTACACTTGGTTCACGTCATTGTTTTCAGGTAGTGAGATGACTACTGCCTTATCCAAGTCCTCTTTAATGCGCTTGGCCAGCTCCATGCCAGGGTTACGGCCATCCTCTTTGAGGTCATTGTCTGCAAAAATAACGATACGATCAAACCCCTCAAACATCTTAGGAAAATGTGGCTTCCACTGGCTCACGCCAGCAATACCCACAGCAGGCACACCCACAAGAGCAGACATAACCAAGGTATCCAACTCACCCTCGCAGATAGCAATAACATCTGAGCTTTCATGCAGGTCAATGACGTTATACATGCCAACCTTTTGACCAGTCGGCCACAAATATTTAGGAGTGCCTCCGTCAACTTTACGAAACTTGATACCAACAATCCCAGTGGGAGTACGATAAGGAATACTAAGACAGCCAACAGCATGCTCATGACCTGGCGCAGGATCATTTACTGTACCTAGGCGGAACGTAACGGCGGCTTCCTTTGTTATTCCTCGCCCTAGCAGGTAAGAGGCCGTTGCTTGATCCAGTGTGCCTGCGTACTTCTCTGCGGTTTCCGTTAGCAATAGCTTCTGCTCTTGTGACAGCATCCTTAAAACCTATCTCTTCCTTTTTGGATACCACATCATATACATCGCCATCAAACTGGCAGACAAAACAATGGTATCGTTGCTTGTCTATGTTTACTGTTGCACTTGAGTGCGTGTCCTCATGCAGTACACACCGCATTGAGATGTAGCCATACTTGTTAGGTATTGTTGCACCGTAGTGCTCCAGTACCGTAGCAAGGTCAGGCTTGTCGGTCATAGTAGCTTGAGCACCAGGTCGCATGGATCCCCGCCCTCATCCCATTGCTCACGCTCTTCATCAGACATGTAATCATAAGTACCATCGTGAGTAGCGCAAATGCTATCCGTTACCCATCCCTTTTGGATACCATACTGCACCCAGTCGGCACGTTCATTCCATTGTTCTGTGTTCATTGCTGTCCTATCCATTGTTCAAGGGTTTGTACTACCCATGCTTGGTCAATGCTTGCTTGACGGCGCTTAACAATGACGTAGGCTGGTGGCACTGGGGTAATACCACGTGCCTTTGCATAGTTCTCGGCCTCAACTGTAGCCTCTCGCCAAAAAGCTGGTAGGTCCAGTCGTGCAGTAGCCTTGAGTTCAAGTACGTAAGGTGAGCCTGACACAAAACAAACGATGTCACCTTCGTCTGCCTTTCCTGCAAGTCGTAAACGCTCCGCAGTAATTCCTTTATTTCGCAACCACTTGAGAACTGACGTTTCAAAATTGGCTCCTTTTGCCTTAGCTGCTGCTTGCTTACTGGCCATTATCATCCTTAAAGATTTCATTCCAGCACTCGGGATGAGTGCCACTAATTATCTGCTCACGTATTGGTGCAAGTAAATCAGGAAAAGCATCTTTAGCATCAGCACCATTAAGATACCTAGTGTAATCATGTTCCCAAATAGTTAACATGCCATGCTTCTTGCAACTTGGGCAATCTTTGGTTACGTATAGTTTGTAACTCAAGATAATCCCCTCCAGTATTCTGCATTGCTACCACCTTGACGATCATTGTATAACGTCATGCGAGAAGCATCGGCATACAACACCGTAAAGTTGGCACCACTTGCACTGTTCTTAGCAAAGCGATTCTTAACACACGCTATGCGGTACTCGTTAGTGTCATGGTCCATTGCTACAGTAAGGATCATCTCAGGTAACTGGCTGATCTTACCTTGAATAGACTTGCGTGATGGTGGTAGCTCTGGTCTACCCTCACCCTCTGACGTATGGTGCAACAGGAATACTGCTGCTTCTGTTTGTCTAGCAACGTGGTGCATAGCCTTGGCTATGTCACGCATACCAGTCCACTCATTGTCGTGTAGTGCAGCTACGTTCATCAAGTTGTCAATGATAATCAAGTGTGGGTATTCGCCAAACGCTTCACCGTACGCCTGGATAGACAAGTCAATGTCATCCAAAGTAGGTGATGGATCAAAGCTGAACTGTAAGTTCTTCAATGATTCCAGTTCGCCTTGGTAAAACTCATACCCATTGCCACTGTTAAATGATTCTTCAACACTTGCTACCTGGTTACCTGTGATAACTGCGGCAGCTCGGATCGCTGTGGTGTAGGCATCTGTATCAGCACTAACGTACAGTGTTGGTACATCTGACTTAACCGCATAGAACAAGGCAAGCAATGACTTACCACTGTTGGGTTGGCCAGCAATCATGGTTACCTGTCCCCTACGGAACCTGACACCATCATTAGCCAACGCAGGAAACAGATCAGGAAGTAGTTGCGCTCCACTCTTTTGCTTGTTCGCTGCTTGAGCGAGAGTCAACATCGTCTAATCCTCTCCTACGTTGGTGTAATACTATCTGCTGTACCCGTGATGAAGAAACATCAAGTAGATCACTGAGGTCATCGTAAGTAAAACCCCAGCGATCTTTTAACTTGAGCACTATTTCAAACGACGCAGGGTGTACCTTAGTTCCCTTGCGTACGGTCATGGACTATCGGACCCACTGTGGATCACACTTGTCTGTTGCACCCTTTGGTGCTGAACACATCCAAGCTTTCCAGTCTTTACCATTCTTGCTACCAGTCTTCCATTCCATTGCGCCGTGACGACACATAGGTGCAGATGGTGCGGCAGATGAAGCATCACGAACTGGTTGCTGTACTGGTGCTGGTGCCTGCACTGGAGCAGCTTGCTGTGATGCAGGTGCTAGTGGGATGTGCTGGGCAATGGTCTGACCTGTGGCTAGGGCTTGCTCAACGGAAGTAATTACTGCAACCAGGTCACCCATGTCATTGAGTGCGCTGATGAACTCTTCGGTACTGCTGGCGTACACGTTGTACAGTGCACCTGATGCTGTCTTGAAGTTAGCCTGGAACTTAGTGCTTTCTGGTGCGCTCATTATTTAGCTTCTTTCTTTGTGTTAGTTGCCTTCTTAGGCTTGGTTGTCTTGGTGATTACTTCTTTGGCTGTTGCTCTTGCAAGGCGTGAGCGAAGCGATGCGTTCTCTAGTCTTACAATGTACAATTCATCTTGTAAGATTTGGATTTTCTTTTTACTGTTGTTAAACATTTGTTTCCTTCGGGTGTGCGATTAGTGCTAATGGATCTACGGCATCTTTAAAGTCCCCGCCGTAGGCGTAGCAAAAGTCTTTCACTGAACAATAGCTACACATCTTGTCCAATCTTGGCAAGAAAATCTTGTTCTCTACTGCAAACTCAAACTGCCTAAACAGTTCAGTAAACAGTGGGTATGTCCAGTTGTTAAAACCTTCGGCTGGTAACAACATGACGTTACGTGCATCGTAATAATAACCCTGACTTGGGCGTATGCCAAACTGCTTCTCAATACTGCAGGCGTACAACGCCAACTGCATTGCATTGGTTGGCATGTTAGCACCAGTCTTAAAGTCAATGACTACAAGTTCACCATCAGGAGTAACGGCAACCAGGTCAACGAAAGCCTTAATGCGTATGTCACCGTAGTCAATGTTGAGCTGCAGTTCGATGGCCTTGATACCTTCAGGAGTTTCCCATACCTGCCAGCCTGACTGCTCCCAGAAGTCAATGAAGTTGGCAACCATTTCTGGACCTTTTTCAGCCCACCAATCACCGTTCTCTTTGTTAGGCCAAGCCTTGCTGGTTCTACCGCCAGCTTTCCAATCAACTGGGTTAGTGCCATGCTTCTCTTGTTCGGCACCAATGCTTTCATTGAAAGCCTGTTCCCATAATAGTTTAATGTTCAACATCAGGTAGCTCTCCCTTGAGGTAGCGTTCTACTGCTAGGTGGAAGGCTGACCCTCCGACAAAGTACCACGCTGTATCAGTGGGTACCTTTAACTCCCGTTCAAGTTGCCATGACTTACCGCACTTGACCCAGGATGTAAATGACGAGAAGGATCTATGTCCTATCGTTGTTTCTTTTATTATTCCCATGCCACACACCGTACACCCAACGAGTACACAATGCAAACTGGCTTGGTAACGCCGTGATTTGACAGGTTCCTTGAGGGTGTGAGTATAATACGAGCGACAGCGAGTAAACAGGTAGGGTGGTTACACCACCCAACAGGGCCATGGTTGGTGAAAGGGTTTAGTGTGCTTAAATTTGATTCCTATTCCCTGACTCCGCAGGAGGAAGGCTTGGTTGCCCGTATTGGGTATGAGCGCCAGCTCCCTTACCTTGGTAGACCTGAGATGAATCGCAACTATTCCGAGGGTGACATTTGGGAAATGTGGCAACATGCTATAGCCGCTGGGTCTGAACTTGCATTTGCTAGGATGTGTGGGCTTGATGACTTTGAACCGCACGTAAACAAATGGAAAACCCAAGAGGATGTGCCAGGGTACGAGGTTAGGTATTCATTTAAGGCCACGGGCCTACGGCTATCTGAATGGGATGCTGAGGATGCTACCTATGTACTTATTGTTGGTGGACCACAGCACAAAACCCGCAGAGTTAAAGAAAACAACTGGCTGTCTCCACCGTACCAAGCTCTAGGCTGGGCTTCAGGGATTGAGATTAAAGAATGTGGAGATTACAATGGTAAGTCTTGGCATTTAGATGCATCAAAGATAAATAAAATAAATCTTATGCTACAATAATCCAAGGTGAGCGAAGCAGTATTGGCGGGACTGCAGTTAACCAGCTACTAAGGCGCAATACATTCAAGCGGAAACCAGTGCTTCCTATACAGCACAAAGTTAACGAGAAGTTGCATTACGGAGCAGTTACTCCTGGGTATCAGGACGAAGGCGTGGGTTCGATTCCCATCCTCACCACCTTAGGAACGACAAAAGAGGGCCACCTGATACCGAAGTACCAAGTGACCCTCAAAGTCGCTATACGTGGCGCTGTGCGCCAGCAATGGGTATGTTATCCCACTGTTTGCTGAGTTTTATTTAGCGCTAATTATAGCTGCTGGATCTAAGCCTCCGCCTTTAACCCAGCCTGGACCCTCTTGAAGTTCCATGTGTAAGTGTGGACCTGTGACGTTTCCGTCTGCTCCAACCTTACCAATTACATCTCCAATTTTTAGGTCCTGTCCAACCTTCACGCTATTGGCTGATAGGTGGGCAAAGAGAAGGTATCCACCTGCAACCTTAACTAACACAGAGTGGCTACCGAAAGACGGTCCCCAGCACTGGCCAACTTTAACTACTTTGCCTGCAATAGGTGCAACAACCACTGCGCCAGTTGGTGCAGCATAGTCCACTCCTTCGTGGCGGCCAGAGGACCATCTATCGCCCTTAATTCCAAAGGCGGTTGTAACCTTGTACTTCTTATCTTGCATAGGTGAAGCCATTATTTAACCTTGCCGTACCGTGTGTCCATACCGTTAACGTAATTGATTGCAATAGGAAGTGCAGACCCTATGGCAACAATAAGAATTGGGTCTAAATTAAATGATGCAAGATTATCTAGTACGTATACAAGTGCAGCACCTAGCGCTGTCTTAAACATTCCACCTAGCGGGCTATCAGCTAGCCAAATACCAAACTTACTCATTGTTTCTGACATGTTCTTTGAACTCTCCTTTGAGTTGAGATAGATCATTACTTACTTTGTCTAACTTTGCATCCATGTGTTGCAAGTTATTAGAGATGTTGTTAACTGCTTCACGCAAGCCACCACCATTAGGACCGAACTGAAACTCAATGCGGTCAAGTCTTACTTCCATAACATCTGAGCGAGCAGCGCTATTGGATTGGTGTTGGTCAAGCTTTCGCCAGATCCTCCATAACGCAAACAACATGCCCCCTATAACAGATGTAATTTGTATAAGACTTGCAACGTACTGAATAGTCATTAGATTGTTCTCACCGTAACGTAAATAACTCCACCAAATCCTTGGAACCTACGGTCAGGTGGAGAGATGCGGTCAAAGGTTATTTTTTCAATTAAACCTTCTACCTGTTCACCACTTGTAAAGTCTTGAATAGTTACAGTATTTCCATTGGACTCAATGGTCTCTAAAGCAGATAGACGTGACCAGGCACGGCCATCCCAGCCAACCATGATGTTGTTTCGGTCTTGCTCAAAGTCGTAACACATAAGTGGCACTGAGATACTGCGAGTTCTTTTATTGGCAGGTAGTGCTTTAACCTGGTAGCCAACAATTCCGCCACCTTTTGAGGTGTCAATAGAACTACGGCCAAGGGTAAACCTAAAGGCTAATTGTTCTTGAGCTGTAGTTATGTTAGTTGAAAAATCTTGATCTGCCGATCCAGAGTTACCTACAGTAATAATACTTACAATGTCACCATCTTTAGCAATGGTTGAAATTGCAACCGTTCCTTCAAATGGCGAAGCTATGCGAACCTTGACCAACTTAAAGTGCTTTTTTTCCATGGTGTTGTAACGAATAGCACCAGTGTCTATGTAACCTTGAGCTACTAACTGAGTTGCATGTTCAAAGTAAAGACCACTACCTTCAACTACAAATGCCAATCTGCCAGTTTCACCAATGAAAGCTACGCCATTACAGTTACCCGTAGCAGACGAGGCAAGATCATTGGCGTATGGGTATAGCCCATCACTGTTAGGTGCAGACAAATCAATACGAATTAACCCAGAATTACCATCAATATCTTGCGTAACTGTTGCGTAAGCAAAGCGATCTTCAAAAGCAAAGCCAGTTATGTGGTCATTGGTTTTTTGTTTAAAAGTTAAACCGCCATAAGAGATGTTTCCTGCGGTATCTATTATACCAACGCGTACACCCTTGTTAGTTCCAATTAACATGTACTTGCCAAGGTATGTAGCAATGCTTGTTACGTGCTCTTCGTCTGGGAAGTCGGCTGCTGTTACGGCTTGCGAAAGAGTAGGTAGTCCACCAGTATCACTAATAGTTAACTTAAAAATGGCAGATGTAGTACCTGCATAACCCGATGCGTAGATTGCAGTTGGTCCTTCAGCAATACCAGTCCAAGTCCAGTTTGCGTTTGGATGTTTGTACGTTCCTGTTGGTAGTGTTGGCGGTACACCAGGAGAACCAGTAGCACCAGTTACTCCTATAAGTTGATACAAAGTATCACCAATGCCAGCAACTAGACGTTGCTTAACCCAGCCCATTGCAACTCTGGCTGAACCAGTGTTCCAGGCAAGAGTTCCAGTACCTACACCAGTCAGTAAACCTTTGTAAATACCAGTGCTATTGGCTGCGTAGTAGTTAGTTCCATCTTGGGTCAAGGCAACAATGTTAGATCCAGAACCGCCGTAAGTTATAGCACCCGTAGCACCTGTTGGTCCAACACGGGTTAAGTTTGCATTATCAGATACAAATACGCATGAAACATTGTTACCATCAATAGCACCAGTAATCTGGCTTTCTCCAGATACCGTTAGTACGTTAGTTGTATCTTTAAGAAGCGTTGCTTGTCCTGGAGTCCAAACATCTACACCGTTTGACTTGTTGAATCGGTAGATAACATCTTGACCTTGTAATGGCTCAAGGTAATTGATACCTGCGCCTAAATGCCAAGAAGACTGGGACCGTAGCCACCAGCCTTCAAAGGTTTGCTCACCTGGTTGTTGGGTGAGATCCAACTGTTGTCGTTTATACGACGCAGTTTCTCTGTGGTAAGGGTACTTGTCTGAAGCTGCCAAGAAGAATGGTTCTCCACCAACTGCTACGTCATACAAATTGTTTTGATTTGTGTACAGAATGGTAGATTCGGGTGGCCGACCTATTGGGTTAATTGGGTCTTCAGTAATACTCTTTGCAGAAGTTACCGTTGCACTTGGATTAAAGTAAAATGTGGTGGCTGTTCCACCGCTACTGTATGTACCAGAAACTGTTCCAGCAGGAAGCAATACAGTAAATGTTGTTGAAGTGCTAGAAACAATTTGAGCATTAGAAACATTTAAAGTAGCTGGAATAATACCAGTAATGTTTACGCCATTAACAATGTTACCAGTAGCACCAACATTAAATGTATTGGTTGCCGTAAATACTACTGACTGATACGCTGGGGGTCCAGTAACATTGGTTATTGCAACACCAGTGATGGATGCGGTTAAACCTACTGCTGTCATTACGCTGTTGCTATCCAAGCAAAGGGTGTAGCCACTGCTCCACCAGCAGTGTCATTTGCAAACACTGTGAAAGTCGTTGCCCCTATGTTTCCGACTGTAAGAACTTTAGGGTTTGTGTTGTAACTGTCAGAACGCGCACATACAACAACTGAACTAGGTGTAGTTCCAAGACCATGGGTTATGGTTTTGTTAGCACCAGAGGTAGTTGTATCTTGTCCACCAATACTTGTTCTAATGTTTGCAGTTCCATTAAAAGAAACACCGTTGATGGTGCGAGCAGTTTGAAGTGCGGTAGCTGTAGCAGCATTACCTGTTGTGGTAGTTGCAGTTGCAGCATTACCAGTCGTGCTACCTGAAGATCCACTAACATTTCCAGTTACGTTACCAGTTAAGTTGGCAGTAACAGTTCCAGCAGTAAAGTTTCCTGAAGCATCTCTAGCAACTATCGCGGAAGCAGTGTTTGCACTTGTTGCGGTAGTTGCACTATTTGAAACTTTACCAGCAGTAGAAATTGTGGCAAGTTTTGTATCGGCAATAGCAGCACTGGCATTTATGTCAGCATTAACAATGGTGTCATCAAGAATCATTGTTGATGTAATTGCACCAGTTGGAAGTGCTAGTGTTCCAGTAACCGTTAGGTTGCTAATTGTTGGACCCGATATAGTTCCACCACTAATAGTTCCGTTGTTTGTTAAGGTTGATCCAGCTTTAATATTGTTGGTATTTCCAAGAGTTTTATTTGTTAACTCTTGAGCATCAGTTGTGGTTACTGCGGGTACACCATTTTGTTGAAGCGTGGTTGGATTAACAGTGCCACCAGTAATAGTTTTATTGGTTAATGTTTGTGTGTCTGATGTACCAACAAAAGAGCCAGTAACCCCATGTGCGCCAGCTTCAGCAGCAATGTGTGCTTGAGATTCAGTCATGTCACGGGCGGAAACCACATGCTTGACAGGCTCGCCTGCGGCGTGAGCTTGGTCATTGGTACCATCTACGCCACGACCAGCAATATTAGCACCACCAGCAACGGTTGTACCTACGGTAAGTGTTGTGCCAGAAGCACTAATAATGGTTACAAGTTCTTCATTGCTAAGGTCATAACCAATGGCAAGTGTGTATGGATACGAAGTTGGAAAGCCTGTTGTTGATGCAACTGTAAGTGTTAAAGCTGAGTCTGTAATTGCAGAACTTAATTTTGTATCAACGGCAACGGATGAATAATAACGATTTACTGCTGGCATGGTTTACCTATCTTGTGTAGTGAACGCGGATGTTAAAGAATTGTGACTGGCGATTGACTTCAATAGCCAAGCGATCTTTGTATTGAGCAAAGAGGTAACGGGATACTTGTGCACCAGCACCTGATGGATTTGATTGGTCAAGTGCATCGGCTTCTACGGACATACCTGTAACTCTGGCTGCATCTAAATAAGCTGCCACACGGTATGAAGCACCAAGAATAATAACTTCTTGAGCAGAATCAGGTAGGCCCGATAAAGTAAAGTCATCTGAAGGTAATACTAATTGACTTGGGCGCTTAGAATAAACTACGTGAACAGTGCGACCAGGAACAATGCCATCATAGATGGACAATGATTTACCTGTATTAAATGCCTGTGGGTTTGCAGTATTGTCCATGCGCCAACGGCGAATAGGCAACCATTCTTTTGTAGGACCAACAGTTTGCCATGAAGCTTGCATAATGTTTACTGCATCTGAAGGCATCTGGTAAGTAGAACGTGTAGCCACAAATGGGAATGTTGTATAGAAAGTTCCAAACAAGCTAGGGTATACACCATCAATAGCGTTGTTAATAGCTTTGGCTACTACTACTCTTGGGTATGCTGGAGAAATTACAACACGTGCACCAACTGCGTGTGGTGCTACCGTCGAGTTACGGAAACCACGACCAGATGGAGCAATGTAAGCAATGTTATTTGCTCGGTCAAAGCGGTCAACCCATACAAGTTCATCATCAATTTCTACAAGACCGCGTGAAAGCACATTGCCATCTTGTACGGTAAATGTAAGCGCTGACTCATTTATAGCAGCTGTTAAGTATGTTGCTTGGTCCTGGCGTTGAGTGTAACCAGCGACATTGATAAGTACTTCATCAACCATGTCTGCAAAATTCATGCGACTATCCTTGCTGCAGCTTCATTCTCACCAAGACCAGTAGTCCCAGCAATTTTGTTTAATGCGCCTTGAATAGCAAGACCAGATGTACCAGCCTTTTTATTCAAAGCACCTTGAAGAGCCAAGCTGCTGGTGCCAGCCCAAATATTTGCAGCACCTTGAGAAGCATAACGTGGGACATCATTAGAGTTTAATGTTCCAGCCAAACGATTTAAGTGGTATTGCAATGTACGTCCGTCACCAGCAGCCATGTTACTTGCCCTTTACTTTCTTTAGATTTGGGTTTTTCTTAACAGCAGCAGGGCTAGCATTGCGAGCTCCTGCGGCCAAGATAGCACCAGCATTTTTCATAGGTATGCCTTGCTTCTTAGCAATAGATTTCTGGGCGGCCTTAAAGCCCATGCCCTTTTTTGCGACAGCCATTACTTGCTACCTCCAACGCCTTCGTAACCGCCACCTGGCTTGTCAGGCTTTCCAGTTAGTTTGTCGTTGATCTTGCCAATCTGAGTCTTGTTGCATCCACATTCAACGCACATGTTACTTACCCTTCTTTGTAATCTTTTTGACAACGGCTTTGTCAGCCTTCATGTCCTGCTTTGCAGTCAAAGCTTTTTTGTCCATAGCCTTGTCAGCCTTAACAAACTTTGCTTTTTGTGCAGAACTTAAGCCCTTTGTGACTTTTACATCTTGCTTTTTATCAGCAGCTTTAGTATATTTACCAGCCATTTACTTGCCTTTCTTTTTAGCGGCGTTCATGTTGTCCACCAGGTTTGGGTATGGTCTTCCAGTAGCCTTGGCTTTAGCCTTGGCGCTAGAC
>Ga0209188_1000498_pt1 | contig 37891 bp, 40 predicted proteins | sample C_130625_EF_Meta_FD_187307 | JGI IMG/M metagenome (GOLD analysis project Ga0209188, IMG submission 187307) | Freshwater microbial communities from Lake Croche, Canada to study carbon cycling - C_130625_EF_MetaG (SPAdes) (version 2) | ecosystem: Environmental > Aquatic > Freshwater > Lake...
ATAAAAATAATATTATTATTATACATAATGTTTCCTGTTAACCGAAGAAATCCACAAAATCAAATGAGTAATACTTTAGCTGCACAATTAGTTACTTTGCACAATTTAAGTCAAAAAATGCGCGCACAAACAATTCAAAAAAAGATAATGTTAGATAATGCAAGAGCAAGAGCTACATCGGTAGTTGAATCTGTTCCGCAGGTTGATGAGGTAACTGTAGCTGAATCTGTTCCGCAGGTTGATGAGGTAACGGTACCTGAATCTGTTCCACAGGTTGATGAGGTAACTGTAGCTGAATCTGTTCCGCAGATTGATGAGGTAACTGTAGCTGAATCTGTTCCGCAGATTGATGAGGTAGCGGTCGCTGAATCTGTTCCGCGGATTGATAACGACGTTAATCAAACCCAAAATGACTCGTCTGGCGCTACTAAGAATTTTCTTATTCCAAAGAAAAGTAGCAAAAAGAAAAAAGATAAGAAATTAAAGAAAGCTAAATCGGAAGATGGTATATCAGTTGACGGATCAGTTACAACAACTGATGCATTAGAAGTTGAATCTACGACAATAAATGATGATATTATTAATACTGATGATCATCCTCTTATATTAGATCCATCAGTATATGATAAAACTGAACCCACTAAAAATGAAAACTCAATAATTTCTACAATTGGAATTGCTGCAGTTGGTGCGGCTATTGTTGGAACTGGTGCGTATATCTTGAGTTCAGCAAAGAAACCTGAAATTAGCGAGGATGAAATTGAATTATATATTTCTGAAATTTCCGAAAAGCCTAGAGAAGAAAGTCAACCATTCTTTAAGAATATATTGAAAAATATTTTTAATAGCTCAGACAATTCTAGTGAAACGCCCATTGAAGTAAATGAGCAACCCACTGAAGTAAATGAGCAACCCACTGAAGTAAATGAGCAACCAGAAATTAAAAATATATTGAAAAATGTTTTTAAGAAATCAAATGATTCTAGTGCAACGATAACTGAAGTAAATGAGCAACCAGAAATTAAAAATATATTGAAAAATGTTTTTAAGAAATCAAAGGATTCTAGTGCAACGATAACTGAAGTAACCGAGCAACCCACTGAAGTAACCGAGCAACCCACTGAAGTAACCGAGCAACCCACTGAAGTAACCGAGCAACCCACTGAAGTAACCGAGCAACCCACTGAAGTAACCGAGCAACCCACTGAAGTAACCGAGCAACCAGAAATTAAAAATATATTGAAAAATGTTTTTAAGAAACAACAAGCTATTTACACCCTTGAAGATTTAAAATGAGACAAATTATGAGTAAATTTATTCTAAGCAACCACTATTTTTATAAATTACTATTTGCCTATCTGTTAAATTATTTATACCATATATGTGTAAATTATCTTTTTCTATTTGTTTTAACAGAGTATTTTTCTTTGTTCCATTTTTTAATATTTTTACAATTTTTTCACCGTTTTTATCGCGATAGGTAACTTTCCATGGTCTTTTATCAGACCATAAATTTAACTTTGACATTCTTTTTTTAGAAGTTTTATTATCTACCTTTTTATTTTTTTTTGTTTTTGCGGTCATGCTTTATATATATAAATAAAAAATTTATCAAGAAGCAATTGTTCCTGCAATTTATCAACTGGTTTAGACGAACCAGTAAAATCAAAATTTACACTCTTCTGTGAAGGGGAAACCTTGTTAATTTTGTCCCATTTTAAATCTTCAATGGTTAAACCTCTTGGAAAAATTAAATTGAAAACTTTACTTTTGCACCACGTTTAATATTCATTGCATCACAAGTTCCTCCAGGCATTTCCATAACAAGTTCGCCTTTACCTTGATATATATTGCATGTTTCAGAAATACACGGTGGACAATTATGATGAATTTTGCTTATTTTACCATTTTTAATGAAAATAATATCCAGTGGAATTATACATTTTTTCATCCAAAATGCAGAATTATTCGTGTTCATGACAAATAGTAAAGCATCAAATTTGTCGTCAAATTTTTTACCCATCATACCCATTTTAATCTCTTTTGGTTTCCTCAAAACCCTTGTCTTGAATATATAGTGATTTATATGCGTTTGAATGTACATATATAAATCAGATATTATATTATTATTTTTGCGTGTATTTCTGTTTCTCATTCTCTATAAGCTTATTCATTTCGGCAATTTCTTTGCTCTGGTCATTGACAATTCTTTTTGCAAACTCGCGAACTTTGGGAGAAATATTTGGTTTATCTAATATATTTTTGCTAGTAAAAAGCGCCATATCGTGATGTTCTATCATTTCCTTTAAATAATCAACCTCACTAACTGCTACTTGCTTTCTATAAAGCCACAAAGAAACAATAAAGCAAATAAATAAAGGTACGTAATAGTTGTAACTATCAGTGCCTTGCATCATATCGCGCATTAAAACCTCTAGAATGCCCATTATAAACGCCATGCAAGCGGACATGTAAACCTTGCTTAAATTATTTGTAATATTTTCACCATCATATGACATGACATTTGAAATAATAAAATAGTGCGTAAGAAAACCAGTAACAATCATATACAAAACTGCTAATCTTAAATTCATTTTCATCGTTGTATAATATAATGATATATAAATTATATTAAATTAATTATATTTAATCTCTTTTTTATACTTGCGCGTGGCGTTCTTCTTTGAATAATATCTACTGGTTTTTTTATTTGAACCCTTATTTATAAATCTGAAAATTTCAGATTTCTTGTCGCATATCATTCCGACAATATCTTGAAAATATTTGCGAAATTCTTTTCGCATTCGTGGCAATTTATCAATGCAAATCCATCGTATTTGGGCCTTTTCAAATATTTTGGTGCGTTTAATGATGGCTGGGTCAAGACGTTTTTGTAAAAAGCGCTGGTTATTATTATAATAATATGGCAACGCTTCGTCGTAATTCATTTTAAATATATGCATGCGATAAGTGCTATGCCCATTACTATTATAATCAATATTGAACGTTCCGTTACGTTTTAACATCTTTGATAAATCCAAGTCACTTCCTAAAAATCCAGTGAGTTCTTCTCCTCCTTCTCTTATAGCGGTTTGTATAAAGGTTTCATGATCGTCGGTTCCTCCTCCAAAATCACTCCATCCTGGCGTATCACAATACTCGTGCTCCTTTCCAAATAAAAAATATAATTTATTTTTATGAATGCATGTTGGTAATATTCCAGCTCCCATAAATTAATACAATATTATTTTTCTCTAGATAAATTATAAGAATGACCAAAACAAGAAAACATAATAAAAAAAATAAATCAAATAAGAGAAATAAACCTAGAAAAAATAATAAACGCAGTAAAATGCGAACAAAAATAATAAAAAGCAAAACTCCGAGAGATGTTGAACGAGTTAGTTTAGTTATTTCAGACTCGTTAAAACACAAACGCGGAGCACACGATTTAGCAAAAGGCATTTTAGATCCAATACATGGTTCAAAGTCTTCATATGCCCCAACTATTAATGAACAGTTGGTATCCTTGAAATCCATTCCAAGAGAGAAAATTGGAGACTGTAACAATGAATATGCGTTTAAATTAAGAGAACCTCTTAAAATTGCTATACCAGGTTCAATGTATGGCAAATATTGTTTTAAATATACTGAGCAAGAAGCAAAAAAATTCTTGTTACATAATCTCTCTGCAAACAAGCATATTAATCCTAATGTAGTTGTTCCACCTATTCAAATGCAGTCAAATTGCTGGTTTAATACAATGTTTGCAACCCTTTTTATTAGCGATAAAGGTCGAAAATTTTTTCATTATTTTAGAGAGTTGATGATAGAAAGTAAGCAAGCCAGCGGCGCAAAAATACCAGAAAAGCTTGCAGATGCATTTGCTCTTCTTAATTTTGCGGTTGAATCGGCTTTAACAGGAACAAAATATGCATATGAATTGAACACAAATAGCATAATAAAACAGATATATGAAAGCATTCCAGAACACTATCATAAAAAGATGCCCTATTTGGTGGGCGTGGATGAGGCCAGCAATCCCATTAGATATTACGGCAGCATCATTAATTATTTGGATGAACATTCATTACAGTTTCTCTTTGTTTCCAAGTTAGAAACGGATTGGAAGGCGCGTGTTAGCGCAGATGTAAAAGCACTTTCTCATAAACCACATATTATTATACTTGAAATTTTTGATAAGGCGTCTGAAACGTTGAATAAACCGGAGACTTTCAGAGTGGGAAATGCAGAATATAAATTGGATAGCTGCGTTATAAGAGACACAACTCAACAACATTTCTGCGCAACTATAACTTGCGAAGGGGAAGAAATGGGGTATGATGGAATGAGCTTTCACCGACTGGTTCCAATGAAATGGAAAAACACTATAAATACAAATAAAACATGGGGGTTTGAAGGTTCAAATGACACGGATGGAACGCCATTAAAATGGTCTTTTCTAAACGGATATCAATTATTATTATATTATCGTGTAAAATAATGTGGCTAATAAGGTTTATTTTTTTATTCTCATATATTAACAATGACTTTAACAAGAAAAATAAAATATAAAACCCATAAAAAAACCAGGAGACATAGCGGTGGAATGATGAAAGCTTTAAGAGGTATGTTTAATCGGGGTGGACCTCCTCCAGGGGCTCCTCCTCCAGGGCCTCCACCTGGTCCAAGACCCCCACCAATATCTGTAGATAATGTCCGTCTATTTAACGCTTTAAATCTTGGATGGCAAATTGCACCAGATTCTACTGATTATGAGATATTTAATGTTGCGCAAAATGCAGACAACGCAACAATAACAGATAGTTTTAATGCAATTGCGCGCGCAATAAGACCTTTTACAAAATCAAAAGGAAAATCACCAGACGAAAAAGAATATATTAGGTTAAGAGCATTGTTAAGAGAAAAACAAGAACACTTAATTGACCCAGTAACTAGACAACAATATGATGAATTATTGAGATATTATCCAAAGGCTCCTCCTCCACTTCCTCCACCTCCACTTCCTCCACCTCCACTTCCTCCACCAGGATCAGGTTCAGGATCAGGATCAGGATCAGGATCAGGTTTAGGATCAGGTGGTCCTCCAGTTCCTCCACCACTAGGTCCTAAGCCACTTGCACCAGGAGTTCCATTGCCTATTCCTGTTGTTGCGGCAGGAGTGGATGTAACATTTTTTAATACACAACAACCAAACCCACTACAAATTGTAAGAGGTCCTCCTCCACTTCCAATTCTTAATACGTTAGTCGGTCAACGAATACAAGCGATTGAAGCTAGGATAAATGGAGACCCAGCGCAAGCACCACTTTTAAACTATTTAAATGGTCTGCTTCAATATCCTGAATCCTCAAATTTAGAAAATTATGTTTTAATACCCAATTTCCTTCCAGAACTTAATACAAGTTTACTAATGGCTTCATTAAATGATGTTTTAAGAGAGAAAAAACGTAGAGAAATGGGGTCTCGTGTTGGTCTAGCAGGAGAGTTTGACCTATTTTCAATTGTGCAAGACCCTGGTCACCCAATAGTTCCTGATAAAATATCTGCGACAAAACTACTTTCTCTTATGATTTTAGCTTCAAGACTGTCACCAAAATACAGACTAAGAACAAATCCAGAGCCACTTTTATTTACTCAATTAAACGCATTGTTTGATAATGGAAACGGTCCAGATTTTGCATCAGGTCAAATTACAGATATACTTGCAGATTTTATAAGAACAAACCCAACAGTAACAATTAGCTACCTCACCAATTTAATAAATGGAAATACTGTTTATAGTGTTTACAAAACATATTATGCTGACGAAGAAAGAGATATTTCTCAAGGGTTAATAAAAACGAGATTGGTGTCATGGTTAAAGACACCAGTATTGGAAACGCCAATTGCATATTTATTCAATAAATATAATAATGCTGAAAAAGCAAGATTAAATAATGACTCTGCTATATGCCAACCCATATCAGATATTGCTGAAAGCCTTGGTAAACCAACGACGCCAAAGTCCTTGTTACCAAAATCCGTTTTTAATGTTGATGAAAATGATGATATAGATTTTGATAAACTAAATGCATTCCTGAAAAAATTAGGACCAGCTGCAGCAGTAAAAAAAAACAAAAAGGGTTCTCATCCACCATAAAAAATATTTTAACATGTTATTATATGAAATTGTTTTTTCATACAATATTTGCTTTATTTTGCGGCGCATTATTTGCATATAATACAGAGATTGCAAATATCGCAGTTTGGTTAAGTGGCGCGGCGTATTGCGGAAAGGATAATTATAAAACAATGCAATTATCAGGTCCTGCAAGTGGTTTCATTGTTGAAAATGAATTATATGACCCAAAAACCGACCTACAGGGTTATATTGGAATATTAAAATCAACAAAGACAATTTATGTTGCATTTCGCGGTTCATCGTCAAAATTAAACTGGATGGCCGATTTTGAAACAACAAAAAGAAATTATGAAACATATACAGAGTGTGACTGCAGAGTGCATCATGGGTTTTACGAGGCGGCAACAAATTTAAAAGAACAAGCAATTAATGCCACCCAAGAAATAAAGAAAAAAACCGGTTATTCAAATGTCATAGTTACAGGCCATTCTCTCGGCGCAGCCGTTGCGCAATTAATTGGCATGGAACTTTCAGCAATAGATATTAAAAATAAGATATATAATTTTGGACAACCGCGCATAGGAGACAAAAAATATGCAAGTTTTGTAAATAATATATCTGAAGAATTAGCACGTTTTACTCACAATAAAGATATGGTACCTCACGTGCCTCCGCGAGAGATTGGATATCTACATTCATGTGGCGAAATTTTTGAAGACAAATCAGGAAATTTAAAAGAATGTAGCTCGGCAGATTGTGAAGACCCAAAATGCTCAGATCAATATCGCTTATCGCAAACAAATATACAAGATCATATGATCTATTTAGGGCACTACTTATATTGTGAAAATAGCACCGTTTCATTATAAATGTCATTATCCAGTAATGTATAGAGTTATTTCACAAAATGTGTAAATTATTAAACCGGCGCATTGTCGTCTTTTTTATATTTCAATAGTCCTCTTATCTTTTTTGATGAAAAGAAATAAGCTGCCGCGCCTATAATAGCACCAATGACTCCGCCGCATATTACTTGGTGGGTTGTGTGGTTTTTATATTTTAAACGTTGATATCCAGTGTTTAATGCAATTAGTAAGTAATTTGCAGTAATAACTGGATCTCCTAACGCAAAGAAAATAAATCCAACGGAATAAAATGCCCCTTGAGTATGTCCGGAAGGCATGCCGTATACATCAAATCCCACTCGTTTCCCATGGGTAATAGACGCGTTAAATATATGCAAGTCTTCAGATGGACGTGGATGCTGTATAAGAGTTTTTAATATTATATTCACACCAATATTTAAAACATATCCAACTGTATAATATGTTAACAATGTTGTCTTATTTTTAAGCAATAAAAATGTTGACATAAGTAAAATAATCGGACCTAAATAACCAATAAAATCTAACAAATTTTTAATATATTGCATTGGTTCCATTGTTGTTATATAATATAAAAACATAATAAAGTATTAAGATAAAAAATGCGCAATTAATATTGATATAAATTTTCACTAATAAGAGTTACGCACCAGTCACAACCGTTTAAATTAACAATATTTCCTCTATCATCAAGTAATTTAACTCTTAACCTACTTATATTTACTGGACCAAAATAGATGCGTTTATTGTCTTGCATTGAACCGCCAAACTCTGTATTTACATCACCCATTTTCATACTTCCCAATTTAATTGGTAATATTGCAAATGTGTCTGTAACCACAGGAGCCTTTAGTTTGTAATTATAGGTCTTACCATTATTTTTAATAATTTCATTTATAGTATAAATTTGCGATTGTGTTAATATTCTTGGAGCGCTTGGTAGAACGCGTGGCGTTGGTGCATATGTTGCGTCAAATTTATCTATTATCAAGGAACCTGCGTCTGCATCATTTGACAAAGCAAAGCTATTGTATTGAAGATTAGTGCCTGTAGGGTTTGCAGGAATGCAAGTATAAGGTAAATCTCGTGAATAATAGCTAGGTAGTTTTACCGTCTTTGACATTTCAGTAATACCAATCAATCCACTATTTATATGGTTCTGATTCAAGTCATCTATAACCAATATAAAATATTTTGGACCATATAACTCTGGGATGGCTATTGCATTATTACCTGTTTTAATAACATTCATAACTGGTACACGAAACCCTAAAACCCACCCAAGTGTTTGATTAATTGCAATGGACATTGCGCAAACAGAATTACACGATAAATCTGCGGTAGGATCAAAAAATGTTATAATAGTGTTTTTGTCTATTGTTAATCCTTGATACAAACCACCCCACAAATTAAACGTTATTTTGAAATTATTTGGATTATATATGACAGGAACATGCGTTATATCAGTCCACGTTATTCCGGCATTATCTATTGCGCTTATTAACGTTGCAACAATGGATGCAATAGAATAATTTCCAGGTTCAATGGATATTTTAACATTGGCAATCGGAATTCCTTGTTCAGTGTTAAATGTTAACCAAAAACAAGTATTACCATACATAGTGTCAATGGTATACCAAGTATAAGGAATAGAAAAAGAATACAACCGCAAAGAAATAACATTTAAAAGAGGTTCAGATAAATCCAAAGTATAATCAGTTGCGGTTTCAGTTGGAGCAGCGGATTGGCGATATTGGCTATCTAATACAATAATTCTAGATGTGGTGTTTTTAAGATTTGGATTTAATACATCTTGCGCAACTGGGACTGAATATGTGTTATTTATTCCCAATTGTTCTTGTTTCATTGGTAAATGATGATTGTTGTAAACGTCAATTTTTTGCTTTCTTTCGGTATTTTTTCCACTTTGTTGTGGGTTGTTTTGCTTTAATACTTGGTTCTCAAACCACTCTGACGTTTGTCTAGCGCTAGGAGTTTTATCAACTTCATCATTATTTTCATCTTCAAAATATTGCAGTAATGTATTCTGCATGTCCTGAAAAAAATTAACCATTTCTTCATTATTTTCTGCTGTGAATTTTTCAATATAATAATCTGTTTTTTGAACAATTTCTTCGCTTTGCGGTTCATTGTCTAAATTTAAAATAGCAAGAAGCTCGGATATTGTATAATTTTCTATATTTGTGTCTGGATTGTTGGACATATACAATATTATATTAGAATTATTTATATTTATATTGAAATAACTCTGATTCCTACAAATCGTGGCGGAGGTTATTTTATTAGTTTTTCTTCTTCTATTATTCCTTTTTGAAAATAATGTTTAAAGATGTTAATCAACTCTTTTCGCACATTAATTCCATTGAATAAATTATGCTTCAAAAGTTTTTCTGGAACAGTTGTAATTCCGGAACCACGCTTCATGTGAGTCTTTCCTTTGAACAAGATGCGTTCAAGAGCTTTAATCAACTCTGGATTATATTCCATTAGAACGTTGCGAGTAATTCGGAAATCACTGCCGTAAATGTAGCGATTGTAATTACCTGTGTCGTAAACTCTATAATATTTGTCGCATTTAATCATGTTGTAAATCAGTCCGATGCCTTCAATCTTATTTGTGGTATTATTCATTTCAGAAATAAATACTAGAGTTTTGGGTAGAATTTTAGAAGATAATTGACAAGGAGAACCATATATACATCCACTCACGTTTTTTTCTCTACGATATGAACAATTTTCTTCCCAAGTTTGCTGATTAAACCGACTTGAAGCAATTGTGATTGTATTTTCCATGTTGTTATTTCTCTCATTTTATTACCAATAATACGCTTCAATTTTATTTTTAATATATTTGGCATTTATTAATGGAAATAATATCTAAAACGTTTCAAAATAGAAAACTAAAAAGAATTGTAAACGTTTACCAGCTAAAATATACGAATGGTGCGGCGCAAGGGTTAGGGGATTATATAAGAGGATGTTTTTGTCTTATGCAAGTATCTTCTCTCTTAGGACTTGAATTTGACATGGATTTAACCAATCATCCCATGTCAAAGTTTATCGCACAAGAAGTGAATTCAGTAAAATACAATGCAAATTATGAAACTATTGCAAAATATGAAAACATAAATTATATCCCAATTAATTCAAAAGTTTTCACAAAGGATTCCATTAGATTTCTTAGCGAACTTATTAACAAGTTGAATTCACTTGATTGCGAGATTTTTTTTACGTTTTGTAATAGCTTGCCAATGTTTGATAATTATCAACAAATGGGTCGTTATTTTGTTAGAAGTAAACTGGCACCAAATGAAGTAATGCAGCAAAATATTAATATTTCTTTGACTAGATTAAATTTGAAACCAAAGCAATTTGCTGTTATTCACGTCAGAAGCGGTGATAAATATATGCTTAAAAACAATCAGTTGAACCCATTTGTTATTAAAAAGATAACCAGCATTCTAGCGAAAAACATGAAACTAGGAACAAAGTATTTGGTTCTAAGCGATAACAATGAAATAAAAATATTATTGAAAAAAATTTTTCCTCAGGTAATCATTCAAATTACAAATATAGTTCATTTGGGGGAATCCGAGAATCCAAGTGAACAGGCTGTTATGGAAACTTTGTTGGATTTTTATATAATGTCAAATTCTTTTCAAATCATTAGTTTTTCTCCTTACAATTGGGGATCTGGATTCAGTCAATGGTGCGCGACTTTACATAATATACCATTTATTCAGTTTCAAGTGCTGGATTATTTGAGTTAAAACATCATTCTTTTTAATCTTTGAGAATTTGTAGTTTCACCAACATAGGTATTGTGACTTCCGTGAAAGTATTTGATTTTATCGGATTTAGAATACGAATTTGGGTGAAAAAAATAGAATAATGCTTCACCCCATAATGGTAAATCCCCCCATCTGAATGCATAAATGCAGTCCATTATTCCTACCTTTTTGATATACTTTTGAAGATGTTCGTTTTCTCTCAAAGCCTTCAAATTAAAACCAATAACATTTGTATATGGACCTGATGGAGAATGAGATATAATTTGAGAAGATGTCTGTATATTTTCTTTTATAAATTGTTGAGTAAATTTGTTTAATCCATGTGTAACAAAATCATGGTCTCTTATCCAAGTTCCATATATAGCAGTTTTATTTTGAAGATTGTTGAATAATTCTGGAATATAAAAATTTATAATACAGTCTTCGTCTATTCGCAAAATCATGTCGTATTCTTCTACAAACTTCCAAAAATCTACAAACCAAAATGAACACATGTGGCGATAGTTTAATCCAAATGCGCGCGTTGGTTCAAAAACTTTTATGGATTTTTTTTCATCCTTAAATGCATATTCTTTAATGCATTTAAAAACAAGATTAAGGTTTGGTGTAAATTTAGAGATATATTCTTGGTGATACGGCAGTATATTACCTTCATGAAATATAAGTACATCGGCGTTTTTAAGATCTCCCAAATTTTTTGCAATTGAAATATTGCGTTTTACAAGTGTGTTATATTTGCGAATATCTTGATAACCTCGCGTTAAAACCGCTACAGCAATGTTTGACATATAAATTATACGTTTTTATTAAAATATATAATTTTACTAATATTTATTTTTGTAGAAAATACTTTTTATAAACTTTAATTTTCCGAGCAATGCTTTTTGAGTTTTCTATAAAATTTTTTATTTTATCCAATTTGTTTGCGCGTATATTGTGATTTATTAGTAAGAAATTTTCTAACATGCCATTTGAGTTTGCATGAACAAAACTAACGTTTGGTTTATCATTTACAATTTGTTTTAATGGGGTTGTTATAACATTAAAAAAATCGCATTCTTTATCAATGTAAAAATCTTTCTTATTTTTTTTAATATATTTTGTTAGCTCTATTTGATCGTCATACTTGTTTGGGTTTGCATTGAGCAATAAGTCATTTATTATTATTTTTATATTTTTTGCATAACCTATGAACTGACCACTATTTATTCTATCGCCATCAATTGTATCAAATACAACTGATTCAATAAGTTCATGTATTTTATAATGCGCTTTATCATATCCTATAATCATTTTTACATTTGGATTCTTTTGTGAAAAGTTTTTAAATTTTTCCTCTAAATGAATTATATTTTTTGTTGGAAGAACATCATACGCGTCTAAAAAGCAAACACTATCATTGTCATTAACTGTCTTTAAATATTCTGCTAACAATTCATGTTTCATGATAAAACCTTTCCACTCCATATCCATTCCTAAAACAACTAAAGTTGGAATCAATTGCTTTAAATACGGAAAGTATAATTTACTTTCCGTCGCCACGCACACATAATGTATCATTCTTATAATTAAACGGAATAATAAAAAATTATAAAATTAATAATCTACTCCAAAAGAACCTCCTTTACTTTTTCCTCCAAGCACTGATACCTCGTCTTGTTCATTTGTTCCACAAGGATTGACCATGGACTGCATCCCTGAAGAGCATCCAATCCCTTCTCGCAGAAGAGGTTGAGCAGTGCAGGGCTAAACCCAGACATCATGCTCACGTTCCTTTGGGAAGAAAGACATGGGAAACCACTAGTGGACCGCAAGTTCCAGAAGAGAATGTGAGGAGGCCTGAAAGGCTTTCCCCAGATCCTGACACCAGTCTCGGCGTACTTGGTTTCCATGGACTGGTAGAAAGAGTCCATATTTGAAGGCGCCTTCACATTGGGGTCATCAATCTGCATGTCCGAGAAAATGGCAAGAATCATACCCTCAACCTGGTCAGGCGTTAACTTCTTCTCAACAATAGCGTCAAGAATTCGGTCAAAGGCACCGTGGAAGTTGGTGGAGTAACCGACTTCACCATTATGAAGAACGCGAATCATGTCCACAAAGTTGTCGCAGCCATCAAGATTATGCCAAGTGGGATTGGTGCTGAAAGACATCACGCGCTTGCCTAGTATAGACTTCTCAGCGACTCGGCAGCCAAGAGCCATTGCGACGTCACGAGGGTCGCCATCCATGGAGCCGGAAAAGTCCAACATTGCGACCATCGGACCAAGCGCGCCTGTCTGAGTGGAATTGTCGCGCCACTGTGAGTTAAGAAGGTCAATCTCTGTCTGGATATCCTCTGTTGGATTTCTAAAGATGAGGTTGCGCGCCTGAACCGTGAAGGTGTTCAGACCCACGCGCTTACCCTTCATCTCCACATCGCCAGCGATAGCTTTCTTGATGCGAGCAGTAAAGTTCTCTGCGCACTGAACGCGGTCCTCTGCATCGGATCGCTGAGTACCATCCTTCTTCTTGTTCAAAAAAGCCGTCTTCTGCTTAGAGATGGTAATGGACGTCGTCTTTGCGTGGTCAATCTTAGCCCAAGATCCGTCGCACTGGTGAATCTGAGTGGTATCAAGTTCGCGATTTATATTGGCAAGTAGCTTACGGAAATCCATCTTGGCCTTATTGACCGCTCGGTCAACCTGTACATTGGTCTTTGCAGTCTCAATATAGTTGCTATAATATGCAACTGCAAGCTCATTGAAAATCCAGCCAAATCGGTGGGACTTGGCGCGAGGCACCCACTTGGCGGCAAGCGACTTCTTCTCAGAACTAGCATCAATGCGAAGCTGACCAAGAAGGAGCTGAAATGCATGCTGCATTAGTGGGTCTGAAATGGCAACCCCATTGGACTTGCAGTAGTTGCAGAAATACTTGATATCCTTCCAAGAACCATAAGGATGACCGTCAGACGAGACAAACTTAGTAAGAACAAAACGAGCAAGATCTGGATAAAACTCATTCCAAACCAGAACCTGCATATATGCAAGGGCATACTCCCCCTTTCCGTCAATAATGTCACGAGTGTGACCGACCATTTTATATGCTACCGTCATTAACTCTACAAACTTTTCTCTTGAGACATCCTTATTCGCTGTAAGATTGCGCAAAAGATGCCTGAGCATTTGCGCGTGAGATTCAATTTTTGTTGAATCGCAACGAGTAAATTGGAAACTCAATTGAAGAATTTTTTCCTGTAAATCATTGGACCACGCATATTCGGTGTGACCATTTTCACCGACCTGCATGGGAGTATAAGAGTCAAGAGCGTTCACAAGTGCTGCCATGGTACATTATAATGCGGCCTCTTCTTTAAGCCGTTTTGCGATATGTTCTACGTTTGTTAGCGCGAATGGTCTTAATATAAATTCTCTTTGTATGATTGCACGCACCGCGATCGTCATTTTTGTCATTTATTGATTTCTCATAAAAAATAATTATAATGTCATTCAAATCTTGAAACATTGATATTGATTTATTTAATGGAATGGCATCAATATTTTTAATTAATTTTAAAAATTCATATTGTTCACATTGTTTAATATTGTTCTTTATATAATATACTACATCTGATGGATCAATGTCAATGTTATATTTCAAAATAGATAAAACAGTGTAGCTTGCGTTGTTACTTTTATTATTCTTTTTAAGTATTCCAATTAATTCTTCCCTTGAAATGTAATTTGGGGTTTTTAATAAGACAGTTTCTTTTTTTACTTTATCAATGTTATTTTCTTTATTAACGTAAACATATTGAAATTTTATATTTAGTATGTCTTCAGCATAAAACGTTTTATAATTATTATCTATTTTTTCAAATTCTTCTATCCATTTTGCGTCTAAATCTATTTTATCTGACATTTCTGATATTTCTGCATTTAAACTCATATTGAATTATGTGCATATAATTCAATATAATTTTTAACGTGTTTTTACTAATATAAATCATAGTATTGTGAATCTTCATTGCATTCTTCCTCGTTAGCATCTTCCACGGAAGCGCATTCATCATCAGAATCTGCATCAGAAAAATTGTCTTCTTCCCTTCTTGACATATAATACATTCTCTCATATTCCCCTTCTCCATACACACTGTTATATTGAAGCCTTTCAGTTTCCCATTTGTCTATGAGAGTTTGAATTCTTTTTTGCGCATATGAGTGAAAATCTTCCTGAGAATCAATATTCTCTTCATATTTTTCCATGACTATTTTACTGTTTTTATCATAATAAAGTTTAACCCAACCAGGTTTCAAATCATTTTTTTGCGAATATTCCACATCATTTATCTTTAATACGACGCTTTTATATTGTACCACACTTTCGCTATTAGTTTGAACGTGGTTTTTATTTTGTGATTGGTCTTTTTTTTCTACACATAATTCTGGAAAATCAATTTCTTTAATTTCAAATTTTTGAGCAACTCCTTTATTTAATTGTTTTTGCTCTCTCGCAAATTTATTTTCTGTTTTAAATATATTATTTTTCATAATTGCTCGCCTCTTGTTTATTTGTGTATACATTTACACTGCCTTAATCTCTAAGCGCTTATATTTTATTTATTAAAATAGCAATTCAAAATAATGATTTAAAGAAAAGGCGCAATATAATATTATCTCCTAACAGCAATATTATAGCTTTATGTCTTCAATTTCGTCTTTGCCAAGAATATAATATATTTTTACAGGAGATCGCAAAAAACATCTGTATTGAAAAGATAGGTAGGTCAATAAAATACAAAATATTAAAATCAGTTTAAATATTTTGTGCTTATATAATATATATGGAGAACGATGAACTCGGCGAGCTAAATAATATACTCAGATTGCTATTAAATGACATTGTGACAAATGAAACATATATAAGAGTTGTTCCAAGAAGACCATCCCAAATGGGCTTGCCGCCTGTTCCAAGATCACCGTCTCAAAGAATATTACAAGCGAGTTTGTATGATAGAAATCCCATAAGACGTGTTATAACGGATGAAATAAAAAACTCAATTATACCCATAAAATTTAGAGATGCAAAAGATATTGAAAATAATTTAAAATGTTCAATAATGTGCGAAACATTTCAAGAAGATGATGATATCATTCAATTACCGTGCAATCACTGCTTCTTTGCTGAACCTATTATGAAGTGGTTAACAGAAGACAGTTGTGAATGTCCTGTCTGCCGTTATAAATTTGACTCTATGGAAAAAAACATGGGAGAAGAACCCCAAGAAGAACCCCAAGAAGAACCCATAGAAGAAATTTATAACAATGATTACAATGCGATAGAACAAATAAATATAAGTAATATCATTTCAACTAACGAAAACATTAATAACATTGAGTTTTGTCCAATTACTTTTAATTATTTTGAAGATCCACATTACGTTAATTTTAATTAAATGTCGTCCACGTTGACTTCGTCGTCTTCAGTAATCGCGACCAATGATGCATTAATATCTTGCGCTGGAACTTTCTGCTTCATCAGATTGAAATACTCTTCCTCTATAGCATTATCTGTGAATTCTAGCTCATCATCGGCTTGTCCAACGGTATTTGTAAATGTGTGATCTCTTGCAATGAAATCACTGAAACCTCCAAGAGTTTTTAGACGTTCCTTATCCAAATCACTGTAAACCTCAAGTAGATCGCAGTTTTCCAACTTTTTATCATCCTTGTTTCGTTCGGCCTCAAAATCGCGACCGCCAACTAAAACCCATACACCATTTTTTACCATATTATCGCGCATGCCCCTTCCACGAAACTTGCCGCGAATGTGACAAAGACGCTTTTTTCCATCTTTGCACATGACGTGGCACATTCCATTACCCAAAGTTGCTACTACTTGGGCATAATATTCATATTCATCTTGCGAAAATCGCGTCGCCTTATTCATCGTTTTAGAACTTTCGCTAGCAAATTTGCGAGCCTGAGATTTATGACCAGAACCACCTTTTGTGTTTTTCACCATCTTGCCTTGTTTGTTGAGATTATTATTTTTGATTATTTGCATTTCAATTTTATTTTAATGAAAATAATTAACTTTTGTGCTATATTTTAAATACCAAAACCTCCGCATTATTACGTTCCTTTTTGTTTTAAAATAATTCCAACAACAAGTTTATCAATAACTTTAAAATGTAAATTATCTCCGAATAACTTATATAACATACACGTGCGATGTCTGCCGTGACGACAAATTAATTTATCATCTCTTTGTTTTATAGTTATCTTGTCTGAATTATTAAAATCAAACCCATTGCTTCTTAGATTTTTATAAATTTCACAGTAATTTTTCCATTGACCAGAAGGTTTTTCAGACTGATGTTTATTGAGTTTTACATATTTTTCAAATATTTCTTTATCATAATTAATCAAAGACAAATAATACGGATGTTCTTCCACTTTTATATTTTTGTTCGTTTTGTGATCGCGCATTAATAATTCAGTAACATTAACTATTTTTATATTTGATGACATAATATATATAAATATAATATTTTTATCAAAAATTATAATGCACAATGAAGGACGCGCACGCTAAAGAATAAAAATAGCAATTTCACAAACCCTTATATTTATATTTTATGTTTTTTTAATGAGAATTTCCAACATTTAGAAAATGAAACGCGCAAAAATAAAATTGATTCTTTTTTCTCTCACTATTTAAATATATAGACATTGCAAACATGAAAACTGAAGTTATTTCCATACCAAGTCTTAAGTGTGAAATCACATTTACCGTTGGTCAAAACGCGGAAGAGAATGACCAAATTATTGACGCAGCATGTTCAAACGACATTTGGTTTCACGTTGACAATAAAAAATCTTGCCATGTTATTGCGACGGTACCTGATAACTTTGACAGGAAAAATCTGAAATATATTATTAGCCAAGGAGCGGTGCTATGCAAAAGGCACTCATATCCAAAGGAAAAAAGTTTACCAATTGTGTTTACGCGTGTGAAAAATATTCAAAAGACAAATACTCCTGGGTTGGTTTTTATTCCGGAAGATTGTAAAAGCGTAAAGGTAATCTAACAACTTTTACAAAGGTGGTGCCAAATAGATGTAGATGCATTATTTTAATAGTTTACCTTTTCAAATTCGTCAAGATATTCTTCGTCTGGAATATATAAACCATTTTTTTTATGTTGTTCGTAAAATTGGAGCCAGGTTCTTTCACACCGAATCGTTTGAATATTTTTATTTTGTGTTTCGGTCTTCTGTTCATCTGGTTCATAATTATACTTGTTATAAAAGTCTTCAAAGCAATCGTCATCAGGAAATTCTAGACGCATTGTTTCATGATTCGCCTTTCCTTTGAAAGATTCAATACGCTCTTTCCAAACAGGTGAACCAAACGCATAATAATCCCAGTGGTAATAATATGAGTTTTTTAAATCCACATTTTCTCTCTGCAATGCAAACAATGATAGATAGTTTTCCGCGTCAATTGAGTGAGAAGTTACTAGTGGAAGAATTTTATATGGATAGAAACTATTATCATAGTCGGATTCCATAGTATCGTGTTTCTTAATTTCTTCGTCTTCCATAATAATATAAAGATTTTTACCCATAGTTATTTTTTCAGCGCGAGAGAACATTAGCATAACACGTGCAAGCGCAATGTGTTTTTCACTAAGGAGACCAATGTTTTTTGGACTCTCGTCAACCTTTACGTTTCTCTCTTTGAAGAATGTGGCGATTTGCTCCAACTTGGCATTTAACTCCGTTATAGAAGAGCATTTATTAAATATATAATCTGCAATATTAAGGTAGTTTTTTTTATCCAACCATTCAGAAAGTTGCGAGATAGAATCAGTGTCAATCTCAAAGTTTCTCGCAACATGCCTTAACAAAAAGACATCCATATTATGAGGACGTATTAATAAATTATTCACAATGATTCCAATAATCTTGTGCTTTTCAAAAGACTCTTTCGTTTTTTGCCATTCTAGTTGTTTTTTTAAGAAATACTTGTAGAATCCTGGATTGACTGAGTAATAAAAGTCAAAATAGATTTTCCATAAGTAACTAAATAACTCTGCGTCAAATCCAGAATAATACAATTCATAAGCCCAAAATAAACTTTTTTCGCTTTTATTAAGAATACTTACAAGTAGGGAAAGTTTTACTTCATCCTTGACGTATAAATAACGCGTAAATGCAAACTTGTGTGCGTTAATGGACATAATTGTGTTCTTTTTATTAATCTTTAAAAAAAATACTTGCGTCAATTTTTTTATTATTGTTGTTTTATTCTTGTTTAATTTTATTTAACTTTAGTTGAGTTGATTTCTTTTCTCAATAAAATGTATAACAATGGCAAACTCATGGATGGCGTTAGTGAAAAAGACGTTTGACGAGGGTCGCGGAAAAAACAAAGATTATTCCTATAAGCAAGCAATGTCAGATGCAAAGAAGAGTTATCATTCTTCTTCAAAGAATGCCACATCAACAAAATCAATGACAACCTCAGGCGAGACAACTTCCGAGGAGTCATCTAACAGCACTGAATCAGAAAGCCCTAAAATGGGAAAGGCTAGAGGCGCAAAGAAGACTAAGAAAACAAAGAAGAGTGCGAAAAAGTCAAAGACAAGCAAAAAGTCAAGAAAAACCAGAAAGTCTCGCAAATAACGATAAAATTTGTTCGTAATCTTGGGAGGAAGTATTATACAATATATCATTGAATAATGATATGTTTTGCAAAATACTTGGACGTTTTGACGGTTCTGGATGAATTCCCAGCGTCAAAATCTGAGTGAACTGAGAAAAGAATGAATTTTGAGGGAATCCTTCACGGCCTTTAAAATTATCTCTCAATAAAACCAAAAAAAGTATGCTTAATCCATAATTGTTCCAAGTTTCACAATTCTGTAACATTTCATTAATTATCTCGGCTTTTGGCTTGTTAGTAAGAGATTGAAGAGAGAAATGGGAGGTTTCTTTATATTGGTCCAAAAAAGATTTTGAAAAGCAGCTTAAAGACGCGATGCGGCGCGCGCAATCCTCGCATATCTCTTCAATATTTAAAAAAGACAGACTATCCAGCCGATTATCTATTAAAAAACAAATTACATGCGCCTCCAATGGCAAAAACACATTTTTGGGGTAATAATCGGAAAATAGTTGGCTTTTTCTCTCTTCATTCATCGTTGGAAAATGAAAACACTCGGCGAAATTTGTGATAACCGGTAAATTATTGACAAAAACTAGTGTTGACGGATGAAAATTTAGATTTACAATATTTGCATTATTTAATAGATTTATGCTTTCTGTCAAATGTTTGTAGCTGTTTAGTATCTTCAAAAAATCGTTTCTTTCTTTTATATTATTTATTTTATCTATTTTTTTCGGTTCATCTGCGATTTTTATATTTATTATGTTCTCTCCAATTTTGGCATTTTTTTTGCGATTAAGATAAAAAAAATTGAAAAACGATTTACTTTCTGGAGTATTTAAACGTGTTAGTAGAATATGCGAATTTTCATTGTCAATTATTTCACATCTCTCAAAATTCTCATCATCTATCTCCGCCAAATTTACAAAGGAATTTTTTAGAACAGGCGAAAAATGCCATGAATAATTTGGAATTTGCAATATTCTTTGTGATATTTGAAGCTCGTTGAGAGAAAAAAAACTGGTTTTTTTTATTAAATTTTTATATTTTTTGCAAGGTTTAGTTGAATTTTTATGCGTTTTTGTTGGTTCTTGTAAATATGGTCCTAGCAACATTACTTATAATTATTGCAAGTTATTTATTTTGTTATTGACATAAAATATCTATTTTTATAAGTCTTTTTAATTTTATTCATGATTTCCGATGAATTCATGTCATTTTCCAATAGTCTCGCAATTTCCTCCTTCAGTTGTTCAGTGTTCGTTTTACAGAAATCCACAAAACCTTCAGACGGTTTATAATCTGGAAGATTTCTTCCAGTCAAGACGTGGTCGTCCATCGCGTCTAGTAGGTCCTTGTGAACTCCCAGATATTTCTTGCGCTCCTTTGGTTCAGGCTTTGTTGTTCCCTTCTTTCTAAAGTAATACCGAGCGCTCTTGAACATCTTATCCAATATGTCTCCGTCATAACCCAGCTTATTCAGTCTAGAAATCTCGTTTTCAACCAATTTTTCCTCTTCCTCCGTCCAATTTTCCCAAGCTTCTTTGAATGACTTTCTGTCGTCATATTGATGAATCTTTGAAAACTTATGCAACTCATTCATAAAATGTTGTGTAAATTTAAAACGATAAATGAAAGAATTTATATTATCATTGTAAATAATCTTATCTGTTTTTTGGGAATTTGACGGTTCACTTCCATCCAAATAATCGTCGCGATCTCTGCAAAGAATGGTTCCATTATAACAATCGTCGCCGCGAGAATAGCAACTGATAATATTGCCATTTGTTCCTCTTGCAGCATCTATCTCCATTTTGCGTTATCCACGGCCGTGTTATAAGTTTGCCAAATATTAATTTGTATTTATCATTTCAATTTTTTTAGTATTTCAATAAAGATGGTGAGAAATCAAATATAAAAATAAATGAGAATATTTTTCTATTTATTAGTTATATGAATTATCCTAGAAGTTATATGATATCAACTCGCGTTTTTTTAGACACATTCAATCAGTGCTATAAAAACATTATTGTTATTAATTTACAACCAGAAGGGCCTCTTGGTAAAATTGTTAGACGTTTGCAAATGCCGCCATTGTCTCCATTTAATGTCCAAGGTCCATGTTGTTCCAAGAATAGCTGCGCGCTTGCATTACTTTCTTTAAGAAGGACGTGCGGTGACGGAAGAGGCGGTTGCCTTATGAGCGACGACGAAATTCCTGATTTATTCTCCTTTATGTTATCCAATGGATACAAAATTGACACTAGCTTAACAAAAATGATGAACCAAAGTGAGGTGAAAATAAACGATAATAAGATTCTCTGCTTTATCACTTATTCTGGTTAAATTTTATTTAAAATAAAAATAAAGAAAAAATTGACTTAATAATAATGCTGATTTATTATTATTAAAGAAAACACAATGTCTGATGACGATCTATCAAAATACCCTCCTGATGTTCAAGAATCCATTTTAAAGTATTTGGAGCAACTTGGCGAAAAAGAACTTATCGCGTATTCAATTGCAAAAGAGCATCTTGGTACATCTTTTAATATTGCAAAAAGCACTGGATATATAAGTTGGAAAAAAGAACAATCAAAATAAAAAATCAAGGAGATTAACGGAATCTTAATTTGCGAGATAATTTCTTTCTTAGTTTTTTGAATTTTTTTGACGCGCCACCTTTTCTAGAAATTGGAATTCTTGAAACCATATTTGATACAGGAATTGCTTTATCCACAGAATTAAATGCATTTATGCCTTGGGTTGTTCTATTTGTAATTGTTTTTGCTTCTTCCATTTTTTTCTTGAGTGCTTCCTCAGTTTTTGCTATACCATCCGCAAATGTTGTAGCAGTTTTCATTCCTGCTTCCACAATGGCTTCTCCAGCAACCGCAGCTTTATCCATATCTCTTATAAGACCAATTCCTGCACCAATTCCTGGCACCGCTTCCGCTGTATTTAATGCAATATTTACTGCCGAATCTCCTACTTTTGAAAACATTTTTTCACCTATTTCCGACGTTTGATCTATAACTTGATTTATTGCTGGATCCGCTGCTTCTACAACTGTTGCCGCAGCACTTGAAACATTTCTCGTGGCTTCTGCAAGTTCACCCACAAACTCAGGATCGTTTAATTTCTCATTTGCATCTTCAACAATATCCTTTGCTATTTCTACGGTTTTTCCAATAGCTTGATTTATTGTGTCTTTCACTTCTGGATTATCCAATTTTTTATTTAACTCGCCAACAATGAGAGAACCAACTTGGTTTGCCTTATTAGCAACACCTGATGCAATATTTGATGCAGTTGATGCCAACTCTGACGCCTTTTGTTCCATCTCTGATTTGATTTCTTCCCCTTCAGTTATACGTTTAAATCCTAGGACTCGCGCACCTTTTTCTTCTAAGAAGTTTAAAGTGCCTTTAAAAGCATTGGCAGCTGCTGCGCCAACAGTAGAAAATAAACTTGGTCTTTCTTCAACTTCTAAATTATTTTTTTGCGTGTTATTTGCTCGTCCTCCTCTCTTTTTATAAATTCTTCTAGTTTTTGCAGTCATATTTATATTATTATATCTAGTTTATTTTTTATTAGTTTTTCTGCATTTTCTTAAATTCTGAAAAACTTACCGCGTATCTTTTATCAACCACTTTTCTATCTATCTTCTTTAAAAAATTAAAATTCGCAAGTTTTCCTTCAAAAGAATATCTATTTGTCCTTTCTTTTATTATTTTTTCTTCTTGAGGTTTTGTCTGCTTGGCGGTGGTTGGACGATCTAGTGGTACAGCAGCAACTTTTATACTGTTATCTTTATTATAATTTTTAAATTTTGCAAAAACATTTTTTGCTGGTTTTTCGGTTTTTATTGAAGGGTTTCCGCTAATTTTTTCTTCTTCTTGTTTTTGCTTTTCATCTTCCGCTTTTTTCTTTTTCTCTTCCAACTTTTTCTCAGCTTCCTTTATTTCTTGTTCCATATCTACAAAAATTTGTTTGCATTTATAAGTAATAACGTATTTTCTGGCGATAACTTCTAAATAGCGATAAGGCAATGTGCTATCACTATAATATTCAAAAGAAGATTTGGAATTATTATAAAACATAATTGCATTTCCTATTGGAGTTTTTTCCATAACAATGCAGTTTTTCAAATTATCTAAACGTTCCTTCAGAATAAATTCTCTCGCAATCTTGTTAATTTCTTCGTCATCTATTGTCTTTTCGTTCAATAACTTCTGAGCCTTCTTATATAGTTTGTCTTCATTTTGAATTCTTGCAATTTCTTTCTCAATTCTTTCCATTTTTTCTTCTTCAGTTTCTTCTTCTTCAAAGTCTTCTTCTTCTTCAGCGTCTTTATTTTCATTTTTTTGTTCTTTTTTGGACCCTTTATCAACTTCTAGCTCTTCTAAACGTTTTTCAAAATACGCTAATTGCATTTCAACTCGGGTTTTATCGGATTTTAGCTTATTCTCCATATTACTGCGAATGGTTACTCGTTGTTCTAATTCTTGTTTTAATTCTGATTCAGTGAATGCAATCTCATCGGCCAGTTTTTTAACTTCATCCAAATATTTGTCTTCATATAGTTTTGGTATATTTATGTCTTCATCCGCAATCTGATTTTCATTTTCATTTTCCAACTCTTCTATGCGGTTTTCATTGTAAAAATACAAAATCAAATTATTAGCAATCGTTGTTTTAATTTTATCAGCAAAATAATTCAGATAAGTGCCTTCTGTGTCTAACACCTGCTGTAAAAAAATTAAAAACATAAAAAATGAAAATGCAATAACAAAGTTGGGTGTATCTGGAATGGGAAGCGGTTTTTCACTCATATAACAACATTCTTCCTCCGTTGGTGTGTATTCTATTGCTTTTAGAAATTCTTCGTTCATATATATCATGATTGTGTTATTTTTAAATTTTATATTTATATAATATAAAACAAATGTATTTTAAAAAAATAAATATGATATTTATTCACATTCCAAAAAATGCGGGAACTTCAATTGAAGAATCTATTTGGGAATATTATGGAGATGAATTGCCAAGCATTATAAAAAAATTAATTAAGATGAGCAAAGCTCCAATTGTGTGCGATGTGCTTGTTAAAAAAAAATTATATGAAAATAAAATAGCAGAAATTGTGTCTACATTTTTTATTAAATTTTATCATAAAACTATATTAGATTATAAAGCAGATATTTCTAAAAACAATCCCATCACATTTACAGTAGTAAGGCACCCACAAAATAGGCTTATTTCACTTTATAAATATATGCAATTTTATAAGTATATTAGTTTTGAAGAATTTCTTAAAAAGTTTGTATTAAACTGCAAGTCGCATAATTTTAGTAGTAGATTTACAACGACGCAGGTATCATTTTTATGCAATGAAACTGGTAACCTGGATGAACGCATCCATATTTTAAGATATGAAACCTTAGATTTAGATTGGTATAATTTTTGTAAAAAATATGATATCAAATGCTACAAATTGGTTTATGAAAATAAATCAGTTACAAATAAAAGCGTTGATGTAATTTGGACGGATGAAATGAGAAAAATAGTTTATGATAAATATAAAGACGATTTTACAACATTTGGATATAATATTTATTAAAATATTGGGTGTAGTATAAACGCATTTGTTAATTTTCTCCCTTCAGTTGCCGCTGTCTCAGCGCGAATAAATCTGCGATTTCTTTATCCAAATTTGCGCATTTGATGATTTCAAACGTTTTTCTCGGATTATTGGGATGCAACCTGACTAGATACAAATCCTTGATAGTCTTCCCATATTTCTCTTGTAAAATGGCCTTGTATGTGTTGAGCTGGAGAGAATAATGCCAGAAATTTGAGTCAGGCAAATGTTCTATTTCCTTTGTTATCGCATACTTGTTGAATCCATTTGCCTTGGAAATCTCTTTGGAACGCTTCCAATCGTAAATGGACAACGTGCCATCCGGATTTTCATAGACCATATCAATTGAGCCGGCCATTTTTAGGTCTTCGCGATAGATCATCCACTCTGTGCGATATGGCTTGTAACTCGGTGTGGCTCTAATATATTGCAAGAAGAAGTCCCACTCTTCGGAGACGTTTGGACTCGGATTTCCTTGTGCCAAGTAGGTCTCATAATTTTCTAGGAGATCTTTATGAGTATATCCGCGGGGTAAATCTTGGTTCATAAAACACTCAATATTAAAATGTAGATCAGTTCCTGCACCGGAGACGGATGAAGCATTTTGAGCCCATTGTGCCTTGATTTGGTCTGGTGTGAGTCCCCAGTATTTATTCTCAGGATTCCAGTTCTTACCTTTCATCATATTTTTAATCACAGCGTCGGCATCAAAATGAGGGAAATGACTGTGATTAATGGTTGTTACACTGGTGTAACGCGAATCAGGGTCGGTTAGAATGGTGTATTTATGAGTCGGTTCATCAAAGACGAGATTCTTGTCTCTGTCGTGAGAATTATAAGTAGAGAGAATTGGTTTTAGAACGTCCATTGTCTATTGGGTATTGTTACATTGATTATAGATTAGTTTTTATAATCAATTTTTTATTTATTTTGAATAAAGCCACCCAGTAATAATATATTTATCATTACTTTTAGGCATACAACCTTTATGAGGATATGTCCAATAACACGGAAATAATAATAACTTACCAGTTTCAGGTTTTATTTTAATTTTTCCGCCAAAAAATTCAGTTTCTCCTCCATCTTCAACATCATTTAAATACCACAAGTATGTAAGTATTCTTGAACCAAATTCTGGTTCATAACAACCATCATGATGATAATTATAAAACCCACAATTTTTAAAGTATTTTTGAACTTGAAATCCTCTATCTTTTATGTCATTAAATTTATACATTTGAGATTCTTCATTTAAACCTTCGCAAAGGGTTTTTATGTATTCATTTAATTTTTTATTAAGTTCAATTGTTAATAAATCGTCAATTTCTTTCCATTCATTACCCTTTTGATGCATTAAATGAAAATCTGTTGTGTTCTTCATTTTTAAATTAACTCCACTCATAGTTAATCCAGGATAATTATTTTCTTGTTCTTCAAATTTTTTTATTATTAATTCGCAAATATTTTTTGGTAGTGAATTGTTGTATTCAACAATATATTCCATTATATTAAATAATTTTTATTTTTTTATATTTATTGGTAACGAATAATATAATTTACAACAATAAAAGGAGGCAAATACTGTTCAGAACTACCCTGCGCATTGGTTGAGGTTGGGAGTCCTGTGCGACTTCCACCGTAAAACATATTGTGATTATTGGGTCCATGGAGGTCACTCATATAAAAATAATTATTTGGAGTATCCACTACAGTTGCTGTATTTGATATGTCGTGCGAATGACTAGCCAATTGGCCAACATTCATAGTTCTATTTCCACTACTTAATGTATCTCCACCATTATAATTTGTCTTTATTGTTCCCATAGTATCGGAGCCGAGTGGAAATCTTGATTGTAAATTTGGTAAAATAAAATTTTCTCCGCTCCCTCCATATGTTCTTCCAATTATTGAATATAATGATATATATGTTGTTGTAGACAACGTTTGACCATTGCACCATAAATAATTTGCTGGAGGACTTGTTCCTGCGAACATAATAATACTTCCTATGGGGTTACTGCCACTCGTTACAGACTCCTTAACAAACGCAGTTGTTGCAATTTTGGTGCTATTGTCTCCGGTGGGAGGTGTTGGAGCTGTAACTGATGTTGCAGACAAATTCAAGGTTCCTCCATTTGATCCATAAATATTACCTCCGCAAACCATTAAATCCTTATTAATAAAAGCTCCACCGCTAGATAAGTTTAATGCAATATCCGCACCAGACGTAGTATTTGCCGCAACGTTTCCGGAATTGAAAATTTTCAAGGAACCGTATACGTCTAATGTGGCAGTTGTTCCTGATGTAGGACCGATTATTGTATTGCCTGTTGCTTCATTTACTGAAAACATTGACGTTGAATTATTAACAACGCTTATTCCACCATTTAAATATGACTCACCGTCTACAGTCAATGCTCCGCTTATAGTTAAATTTGTATAATTTAAAGTTCCATCTACAGTTAAATTTCCTATTATAACAGCGTTTCCACCAACGTTTAAATCTGATGATACATTTGCATAACCATTTGCTTGCAAATTATTTACCGTAAATAAAGAGCCCTGAGGAAATACTAAATTTCCTGCAATATTAACATTATCAAAAAATGCTGTAACAGAAGAAGACTGTAGTAAAGGAAGATTATAAAGGTCTCCCTGTATTCCAACACCTCCTGCGACTACCAATGCTCCTGTAGATGATGAACCGGATCGCGTCATGCTCGGAATATTGATTGTTCCTGAAAGGGAGCCAAACTTTATGGTTCTAGGAGTATATGGTGAACTTGAATCTGTCAACAAATTGAACGCAGTTTTATTAGAATAAATGCAACCACCATCGGCGTTTATTATTCCTGCAGCAACTGTTAAATTTCCTACATGTATTGTTTCATTACCATTAATTATATTTAAATCTCCGCGTGTTATTGTTTCGTCGCCGGTATTTATAGTTAAAACATCAGTTCTAACGCCGCCGTTTACATCTATGCCGCCAGTAGTTACGATTGTAAGATCCTTTAAAGTTGATTTACCAGTTACAGTAAGTTCTTTTGTTAATGTGCCACCATTTGCAGTCAATGGTCCAGTCAATGTTGTTAAACCTGTTACGTTTAATGTAGTACTTGCATCTATAGTTGTAGCACTTAAACTTGTGGTAGTTGTTCCTTGCAATGACGTTGTTCCTGTAACAGCCATTGTATTTCCGCCTATTGTGGAACCAGTAAGCACCAATTTACCAGTAGTTAATGCATTATTTACAGAGTCGTAAGTAAGACCATTTGTGTCAACGTATGGCTTTTTACCAGTTCCATCAGGAGATGTTGTCATTACTGGATATAACGTCGCATTAGCGATTTCATTAGTTGTTGCATTAATTGTTGTAATAGTTGCGTTTGGCGGAGACCATGTAGGAGACGACGCATCACCGTTGCTTGTAAGAACGTATCCAGTTGTTCCTTTTGCGATAAAAGACGTTTTCCCTGCACCTATTTGATAAGGGATTTCATAAGTCAAACCAGCTGCAAGATTAGTAGAAGTCGTTGCAATTCCAGTAAGATTTCCTGTTACATTTCCTGTAACATTTCCAGTAAGGTTTCCTGTAACATTTCCAGTAAGATTTCCGGTAACATTTCCAGTAAGATTTCCTCTAACATTTCCAGTAACGCCACCCTGCAAAGAACTTGCTCCTGTTACAGTTAAACTGCCAGTTATACTTTCATTACCGTTTAAATTTAACGGCCCAATAATATTAATACCATCGTTAAACGTTGGAGCAGTTCCAGAACTATTTGCATAAGCAGTGCTTTGAATCGTTCCATCCATAAAATACAAACTTCCGATATGCATCAGTGAATTTGCACTCATATCTAAATGGCTTTGACTTGTTATTTTTGAATTTTCCAACCCTATTATGTTGGCTGTTCCAGAATTTGTGCTTGATGAATATAAACTTCCAACAATGTTATTTTTTGCTGCATAGTTTAACCCTCCAAATTGTTTAAATGACATATTTATTATATACAAATTTTTTAAAATAGTAATCTAAAACTAATATATTTCAATCAAAACATCTATTTCCAACTACGGAAATGCATATTTTTATTTTTTTTGATAATCTACATAAAAGTTAATTTGTTGGCCCAAAGAAAAATATATGCCTATATTAATGGGGTATAATATTGAGGTCTCATTCAATATGTTGAAACATCCTAATATCTCGGAACTAAAGAGAGAAATCGCAGATTTTGCATTAGATTCTAATTGCGATCACTATTACTATCTTTACGAAATGCAAGGTCGTTGCAGAATTCCAAGAAACCATTGCGTAATTGTGATAAATTTTGATGATTCAGAAACATTCAATTGCGCTTATTTTTTAAAAACCTTAAAGAAAATGAAAGATTTGCACATTGAATGCATTTATGATGATGAAATTGTCTGCAATTTGTTATATGCATCTCAATATTATCTAACTACCATTGAAAAAGATAAAGTGATAAAATACAATAAAAATAAGAGAGAACGTTCCTTATCAGACAATGATAAAATGATATTGGAACCTGTTCTTAAAAAAGCTTGCTAAAAAACTTGGCAACCCTACTTTTCCTTTTTTGCGTTCGTTTTTTACGTTTGGTTCCCTTTCCTTTTCCTGTTGAGCTGGAATTAGGACTTGTATAATGAATTCGCATAGTTTTAGGAGAAGGAGTCTTTATTCTAGCATTTTTCTCTCGTTTTGACAGTTTAATAGGAGATGCCGTTTCAACATTAGGTAAAGGAATGTGATGGTCCAAGTCTGATGCAAATGATTGTGGTTTAGAGAGAGAGGTCAAATCAGGTAAGCTTGTTAATTCATTTTCATACATGCATGGTTTTGAGAATGGAGATGAATGCTGTAATTTTTTACTGGGTAATTCAGGAACATTCACTCTGAATAGATTAGGTTCAGGAGGCATTTGGATTATTTGCGGAATGCCAAAATCGTCGCATTCTTTATCATCGCAATCCACATCATCTCTTAAAAAATCATTTTGGAGACGCTGTTCCAATGGTTGATTTATTGAAGGAATACTCAAAATGTCAACTAAATCTTCATTATTTAATTGCACGCGATACTTATTTTTTTTGCCGTTGTTATTAACATCCACCTTAATATTTGCAAGTTCACCGTCATATTTTGCATTCCATTTTATTTCACCGGCTTTTTTTCTGTGATGACTATTTTCATAATATGTTTGCGCAATGCCTTTGTTTTTAATGTAAGCCGTCATTATATTAAAAATATATTAAAAATATATTATACAAATTAATTATGAAGTACCTTGATTTTTTAGATGAAACTGGGCGATTATCAATCCCTTTAATTGATCATGAAGTCCCAGAAGATCCCAAACCAATTGCCGCGGTAGAAATTTTTTTTGAATTTATTGATGATTTATTTGATAACTCTTTTTGGAAAAGCTATTATAAAAACGTTAAAAAGAACAAGTAAAATAAAAAGATGATGAGTTTATTTTTTTATTTTTCAAGCCAAATAAATATATATGGATTTAAACGTCACGGAGTTTGACAATTTAGATGATGACGTTGAGGATGTTGGGTTTATAGATAACGGAAAATTTACTCCTGCATCAACATCTCGCGTGCCTATGCCAAGAATAACAACAATGGCTCATAAAAATCGCGGTTCTTTAGCGCCTCCTGCGTCTCAACCAAAACCAGCAAGAAATGTTACATATGATGACATCTTATCATCTTTGAACATGAAAGTAGTTGATGGAAAATTGCAAATAATAAGAAATGTAGTTGCGGAAAATATAAAATCAAATAATCTTAATCAAATTCCCAATTCTCAACATCAAAATCAGCAACTACCTCAAGTTCAAAAAAAATATATTAATGCACAGCAATCGCAACAATCGCAAAGATTTCAAAGCATGCATCAACAACAAGAAATCCAACAACCTGTGCCAATTTTAACGAGAGAACAATACAAGCAAATCCAAATAGCAAATTATATTAAAGAAGTTCAACGTATGCAACATATTAGAAACACCAAATCAACAAAATTAAAATTTTCAAATATAAATACAAATTTTAACATTTCACCTTTAATGGGAAATACTAATGATTTAAATAAATTATTTCCTCTAAAAGGAGTTGGTAATAGGTAAAAGATAATAAAAAATAATATTCAAATATTACATGAAGAATACAATAAAAAAGTATAAAAAAAAGTCGTTAAATAAAACAACTGTTAAATTAAGACATAAAAAATATAGAGGAGGAAATGGTAAGAAGATTAAAATTGTTAAAAAATTAAAGTCTAAGAAGAAGCCAATTTTTAATATTGTTGAAGAGTTTGAAACCGCTGCAAAAAAAACTGCTAATATTTTAAATCTATCGGCAATTGAAGCTGCGCCAGTTGAGATGCTATCGGTTGGCCCAGCCGCAGAAAAAATTGAAAAAAGTTTGGGAATGAATTTAAAGGCACCACAAGTAGAAATGCATAATATGCCTCAAGAACCAGAAACAACCACTGCTTTACCTAGCGGCAGATTGAATGAACAATTTATTGACCTGATGGAAAAGCTTTCAGGTATTATGATGAAGCAAGGCGAGCCATTTCGCGCCAGAGCATATCAAAAAGCACAGGAAACTATCATGTCGCACCCAGGTGATATTACCAGCCCTGATCAATTGAAGGGTATGCCAGGAATAGGTGATACAATTATGGAAAAGTTGAATGAATATGTGAAGACCGGAACCCTGCGCATTTTGGAGAAAGAAAAGGCGAATCCTGTTAATATTTTAGGAGAAATCTATGGTGTCGGTCCCAAAAAGGCCAAGGAGTTGGTTGACCAGGGAATTACTACAATTGACCAGTTGAGGTCTCAACAAGACAGCGTTTTGAATGACACCCAAAAGGTTGGACTGAAATATTATGAAGATATTCTAAAGAGAATTCCTCGCGAAGAAATACACCAATATGATGCAATTTTCAAAAATGTATTTTCAAAAGTGGCTGGGCCAGGTTCGGAGGCGCGTTTTGAGATTGTTGGCAGTTATCGTCGCGGTGCAAAGAGCTCTGGTGATATTGACATGATTATTACGTCAAAGACTGGCGATGTATTTAAAAGATTTGTTGACGAGTTGATTAAACAAAAAATTATTTTGGAGGTCTTATCAAGAGGTAATACCAAGTGTCTCGTTATTGCAAAATTGCCTGAAGCTGAATTTGCTAGACGAGTTGATTTCTTATATACTAGTCCAGAAGAATACCCATTTTCGGTGTTATATTTCACTGGGAGTAAGATTTTCAACACAGTGATGAGAGGCCGAGCTTTGGCCCTCGGCTACTCGTTAAATGAGCATGAGATGACAAAGATGACTGAAAAGAAAAAGGGCGAAAAAGCGACAAAGGGAGATAAGGTCTCACATGCATTTAATTCGGAGAAAGATATCTTTGACTTTTTGGGAATGGTTTATAAAGAGCCGCACGAACGCGTTGATGGCAGGTCTATGGTCTTGATAGAACACCTGGGAAAGATTCAAGTGGCGCCTATTTTAGAGCATGTTTCAGTTCCGCAAGAACCGGTGCCTACATCGGTGAAGGCAAAGACCCTGAAGAAGACCAAGAAATTTGTTTTAGAAGAGGATAAAAAAAAGACAAAAAAGTTAATTTTAATTGAAGATGGGGAAAGCTTTTCAAAGCAGGTTGCCGATGCAGAGGAAAATCCTGAAGCAATCCAGTTGATTAATAGCTTCCGAAAGAATGGAATCGGCGCATTGAATTCGCTTTCCGAACTGCAATTGTCTTCTATGGTCGCAGAGGCTAATAAGGCTTTTCATTTTAACAAAACACCTGTTATGACTGACAATGAATATGATATTATGAAGGAATTCTTGGAGAAGAAGTTCCCTAGCAGTGCCATATTATTGGAGGTTGGCGCGCCAATTATTGAAAAGAATAAGGTTGCATTGCCTTACGAAATGGCTTCTATGGATAAAATTAAACCTGACACTGGAGCCCTTACTGCGTGGAAGCACAAGTATTCCGGTCCATACGTGTTATCGTGCAAGTTGGATGGTGTAAGTGGAATGTATTCTACTGAAGGCGGCGTACCAAAATTGTATACTCGTGGTAATGGAAAAGTCGGTCAAGATGTGAGCCATTTAATCCCTTATTTGAAGCTACCCAAAACATCTGGGATTGTGGTTCGCGGAGAATTTGTTATTCCAAAAGCGGTGTTCCATGACAAATATGCTAGTAAATTTGCCAATCCTAGAAACCTTGTCGCTGGTCTTGTGAACCGCCAAACTATTGATGAAAAGGTTCACGATTTACACTTTGTTACGTATGAGGTTATTGTTCCTGATCTTAAACCATCTGCGCAAATGAAGACTTTAATGGAACACGGATTTGAAACTGTTTTGAATCGTGAAGCAATGTCTGCCGATTTAACAAATGAGTTATTATCTGAGATTCTCGTCAAGTGGCGCGCCGAGTATTTGTATGAGATTGATGGTGTTATTGTTACAAATGACAAGGTTTACGGCAGAAAAGGTGGAAATCCTGATCATTCTTTCGCATTCAAGATGGTTTTATCTGACCAAATTGCAGAAGCAAAAGTTGTGGATGTTTTATGGACACCTAGTAAAGATGGATATTTAAAACCTCGTGTGCAAATTGAGCCCATTCAATTGGGTGGAGTTAAGATTGAATATGCAACTGGTTTCAATGGATCATTTATTGAACAGAATAAGATTGGTGTTGGTGCTCTTATTCAAATTATTAGAAGCGGTGATGTTATCCCACACATTCGCAGTGTAACAACTCCTGCCGAACAAGCCAAAATGCCTACTGTACCATATAAGTGGAACGACACCCACGTTGACATTATGTTGGAAGACGCTGGTTCAGATGAAACTGTAAGAGAGAAAAATGTTACAGGATTCTTCCGAGGAATCGGTGTGGAAGGTTTGAGCAGTGGAAATATTGCTCGTATTATTGCCGCTGGGTATGACACTGTCCCAAAAATTATTCGCATGAAAAAAGACGATTTTGAAAAGGCTGGATTCAAAACGCTCGCGCAGAAGTTTGTGGACGGAATTAAGAGCAAAGTAGATGCTGCATCACTAGTAACATTGATGTCTGCTTCTAACATATTTGGCAGAGGATTTAGTGAAAAACGTATTGAGCTTGTTTTGGAAGCCTATCCTGATATTCTTTTGTCAAGCGAGTCTAATGAAGATAAAATTAAAAAGATTGCCAAGGTAAAAGGCATGGCTTCAAAAACAGCAGAAGCTTTCGTTGAAAAAATTTCAGATTTTGTGAACTTCATGAATGACTGTGGTTTGCAAGGTAAGTTGAATGGAGTCGGAGCGGTTGCTGTTGTGACAGATACAAGTCATCCATTATATAAAAAGTCAGTGGTTATGACCGGCATTCGTGATGCAAAAGTTGCAGAAGCTTTGAAAACAGTGGGAGCAAATTTAGGTTCAGCAGTTAGCAAAAATACTGTAGCTGTAATTGCAAAGAGCGCGGACGAGGATACTGGAAAAGCCGCGGAGGCAAGGAAGCTCGGAATTCCAATCATGACACCAAGCGAGTTTATGTCAAAGTATTTTTAGATCCATATGCAATCATAATTTTTGAAAAAATTAAAATGCAGGACAAATATAAGAATAAAAATATAAATTTGATGTGTCGCTTATATCTTCAATATAATGTTAATAATGTTGATAAAAATGTAAACGAAGAAAATATTTTTAAATTTTTACAATACGATTCTGCAAAAAATACCGATGGATTTGGTTTTTGTTGGTATAATAATGTAACCCAACAGTGGTCTATATATAAAAATTGCATTTTATACAATGAAGATCCAGATTTCAACAAAAAAATAAATCAAATAATAAATGCTAATGTTATTATAGGACATATAAGATCAAATAAACATAAATTATTTTTAAGTAATGACATATATAACACTCATCCATTTATTTATAAAAACCAAATATTTTGTCATAATGGAGGAACAAGAAAACTGCCAAATCTTTCTATCCATAATTCAATAAAATTAAAAATAAATAAAAAATATATTCCGTTAATAAATGGATTTACAACGAGTGAACTATTGTTTTATTTATTTTTAACAATTAAAGACGATGTAATTGATTCTAAAAATTTTGCGTTATATGATGAAATACTAGTAGAATCATTTAATTTAATGATTAGTTATATTGAATACATTCCATTAAAAATACTAGCAAATATTATTTTTTCGGATAGTAATTTTATTATTATTGCAAAATATAAAACTAATATTTTGGATTCAGAAAAAATAAAAAGTTTATTTTATGTGAAAACTGATAATGATGTATTAATATCCTCTTCAAATATTTTTTATAATATGGAGAATTTTACAGATAATTCTATTATGACAATTGACATTAAATCAGGACTTATAAAACAATATCCAATAAAATATACATGATTTACAAGAACCATATTTTATATTTTTTATATTATAATAAATAATATAAAAAATATATTATTTATTATAATATAAAGATGATGTTGGTTAAGAATCTTTTTATCATTGTTGCGTTTGGCGCATCAATGATTTCCTCTATGGATCTTTTAAATCGTCGCGACGAGTGGTCCGAGTTCACTGGATTTCTCAAAAAGTTTGAGAAGAAGTATGAGTCTTTGGAGGCGTTAGAAAAGCGTTTTAATATCTTCAGGGAAAACTTGAAGGATATTTTTGAGCACAACTCAGCACCTCATAAGAATTTTACTATGGGAGTCAATCAATTTACTGATTTGACGCCAGAGGAATTTAAGGCAGATTATGCTGATGGTCTTTTTGGTTCAAAGGTTGAAAAATCTAGTTGTAAGGAATATGTGCCTAGTGGAAAGATTGTTCCTGATTCTTGGGATTGGAGAGAGCATGGCGCCGTTACCCCTGTAAAAAATCAAGGACAATGTGGTTCATGCTGGTCTTTCTCCGCAAGCGGCGCTATGGAGGGTGTTTGGGCTATTAAAACGAACGACATGATTAGTATTTCTGAGCAGCAGTTGGTAGACTGCTCCAAAAAATATGGTAATCTTGGATGCAAGGGCGGACTCATGGACAATGCTTTTCAATATGCAATTGACACTGGCATGTGCTCTGAGGAATCTTATCCTTATACAAGTGGTGTTACCCAAAGCGGCGGTTCTTGTCAAACTTGCAAGTCAGTTGTTACCATTAATGCATGCGCCGACGTTCCTCCTAATAACCAAGTAGCTTTAAAGGAAGTGGTTGCTCTTGTTGGACCTGTTAGTATTGCGTTAGATGCAGAGACTAAGCTTTTCCAGTCTTACAAGAGTGGCGTTATTACAAGCGATTCATGTGGTACTAATTTGGACCACGGCGTTTTAATTGTTGGATATGGCGAGGAGGATGGCATAAAATATTGGCTAGTAAAAAATTCGTGGGGCGCCTCATGGGGCGACGATGGTTATATCAAGATTGAACGCAGTGAAAGCTCAAATGATCCTGGAATTTGTGGCATTTCTATGCAGCCTTCTTTTCCCATTGTTTAAAACTCAAACTCATATTCAATAACATTTTTCATATCAGTTTTTAGCTGTTGATATAAATTATTTCTAACTTTACTCACGATTTGCGCGTCGTGAGTAAAATTCGCACTCATCAATTTAATCATTGATTGATTATACAAAATCTGCATCTTATCACTGCTATTAATTCTGTCTATATTTTTATCGTGCCATTCGCAAAGCGCTTTGACTATTTTTGAATGAAGCCGTTTCAACATAATAATAAACTCTTCTGAGGAAAAGTGCGACCATTTTACAGTTTCGTTGTTATAGCAATAAAACAAATTCGCCTTTTGTGTCAAACAATATAATGGTGTTGATTTAGATGCCTTTTTATCTTTTGTTAGATGGTCTCTTAAAATAGCCGTCAATGTCTGAAACATATTACCTTCTATTAGAACCGCAATATGATCTTCATTTGCTTGAATAGTTTGAATCCAATTTTGGATTGTTATTGTCGGCTCAATAATAACGTTTGCATTTAACCATTGGATTACATTCAATTTTCTCTTCTTTGTATCCACCCACTTTTGCATATCATTCATCTTTTGTTCCATGACTTGATACTTTATTGCTAGCTCTTGAATAATATTATACAACTGCTTTGTGTTTGGTATATCAGTTGATTCCTCTTCTGCACATTTTTTTTCCCTATTTGTTTGGTATAAAACTTCGCATAAAATAACGTGTTTTGCATGAGATGTTTTTCTGGTATATGTTTTGCCGCAACAATGGCAAGAATGTATTGGTGTTTGAGAGGTTGATTGCATTTACTATTTTGTTTGAATGATATTCTCAGGCTTTTAAATTTTCAATTTTTAAAAGAATAAAAATAATATTACTCTATTTTATATAATGTCTCAGAATACAAATTCAACAAAACAAGAACCGGCGACAATATGCAGAGCTTTCAGTTGCAACACTAGTTTATGTAATGTAGATCCTGCTTCCCAATATATTAAACTAAAACTTATTCAAAATACAGTGCGAGTTCCTGCTTCTCTCTACATTCACGATTTAGGAGCTTTAACAACATATCAACATCCAGATCCTAAATATGGTGTTAATTGGAATCAAATGAGTGACAGAGCAGTTCGCCACGTTCAACCCAACATTGTTACTGGTGGAAGTTTTTATCATGGAAGTA
>Ga0209188_1000499_pt1 | contig 37888 bp, 32 predicted proteins | sample C_130625_EF_Meta_FD_187307 | JGI IMG/M metagenome (GOLD analysis project Ga0209188, IMG submission 187307) | Freshwater microbial communities from Lake Croche, Canada to study carbon cycling - C_130625_EF_MetaG (SPAdes) (version 2) | ecosystem: Environmental > Aquatic > Freshwater > Lake...
TAACTAAATACGCTCGTCTCTGTGGCCCTATTCCTCACGTCGCCGTGGATGGCCGTTAGCCATCACCCTTCCCTATGGAGTCCGGACTTTCCTCCCCCCCAATAAAGAGGCGGCGATTGCCCAATTGACTCTGCGCCTGCAGTCTAACGCAGTCAGAGCAAATTGGCTTATAAAACTCTCAGTGGGTATTTAAATCAGTGACCAAGCGATTGTCTCGCCAGCGCGAAGAGGAACAATCGTGTCATTACCTAATGGCAACTCGGCAGGAATCTTTTGCGCCTGCTTCGTAAGGATAATTTTTTTACTATTACGGGGTAGATGGTAAAAGTCTGGGCCAAAGAAACTAGCAAAGCCTTCTAATTTATCTAACTTAGCAATACTCTCAAATGCTTCCGCGTATAAACCTAAAGCATTAAATGCGCTATAGCAACCAGCACAACCACAGGCAGCCTCTTTGTCACCCTTTGCATGTGGCGCACTATCAGTGCCTAAGAAAAAACGTGGATTGCCACTAGTAGCAGCATCTAATAATGCTACCCGGTGCTCTTCACGTTTAAGTACAGGTAAACAATAATTATGAGGACGAATACCACCAGAAAAAATAGCGTTACGATTCATGAGCAAATGTTGCGGGGTAATCGTAGCAGCGATAATATTTTTTCCACTAGTCATAGCATCACGTACATAATGCGCTGCTTGCTTGGTAGTGATGTGTTCAAACACAATCTTGAGCTCTGGAAAATCTTTATGCAATGGCTCAAGCACGGTATCAATGAAGACAGCCTCACGATCAAAGATATCAATGTGGGAAGCAGTGACTTCACCATGGACTAAGAGTGGTATACCTACTGACTGCATTGCCTCTAAAACTTTGTAGCAGCGCTTGATATCGCTGACCCCAGCATCACTATTGGTGGTGGCACCCGCAGGATACAACTTAAATGCAGTAATACCTTCTGCTTTAGCTTTGTGCACCTCTTCAGCAGACGTATTGTCGGTGAGATATAAAGTCATAAGCGGTGTAAAGCTACTGATACCCAAGGCTTTCAAGTTTAATTCAATGCGTGAGCGATAGGCTTTAGCTAAATCGACTGTGGTCACTGGTGGCTTTAAGTTAGGCATGATGATCGCACGCGCAAATTGCCTCGCAGTATCCGCCAATACATCTTTCATCACCTCGCCATCACGAATATGCAAATGCCAGTCATCAGGCTGGATAAGTTCAATTCGTGTTGGGTTATTAGACATATTATTTATCAAGCAAGATGATGCGGAAATCATTCACATTCGTCAATGTAGGGCCAGTTTCCACTAAAGTGTCTAATTCTGCAAAGAATCCATAGCAATCATGGGCAGCTAAGAATGGCTCCGCCGCTAGACCCTGATCGGCTCCAGTCTTACGGGTACCGCCTGTAAACCACGCTCCCGCATTTTTTTCACTGCCGTCAATTCCATCGGTATCTGCTGCCAAAGCTGCCAAATGCGGTAAATCTTTTGAAGCGGCAAAGAGTGAAAGTAAATATTCGCTGCAACGACCGCCACGACCTTTAACTCCCACAGGAATAGTGACAGTGCATTCACCTCCAGAAATCAGAGCTAGTGGTTTATCCATTTTCTTAGATAAATATTCTCTAGCTAATTGAGCCTGATTAATACCAACCGTTTGCGCTTCACCTGTAATTGTGTCACCCAAAATAATAGGTTCATATCCTTGATTGCGAACATAGTTAGCTGCCGCCTCCAAACTCTTATAAGCCGTTGCAATGACATGATTTGCCACTTGTGCATTGACCAAATCAGCATCCTTTAAGGTCTCAGGCTTGTCTCCAGCAAGGCCTTTTTTAAGATGCATTAATACTGATGAAGGAATCTCATCTTTTCCTAAATGATATTTTTCAAAGATAGTTAAGGCATCTTGATAGGTTGAATAATCAGCTGAGCAAGGCCCGCTAGCAATATCTGCCGGCGAATCACCCGTCACATCAGAGATGAGCAATGCCTCTATCCGTGCACCACGAGCAATAGCAACTCTTGCTAAATTACCACCCAAAATTGCCGATAAATGTTTGCGGACAATGTTCATCTCTTCAATTGGTGCACCGCTACGTAACAGAGCCTCAGTAGTCTTACGCATGTCATCGATAGAGATTCCCTCTTGAGGCAAAGTCAGCAAACTGGATCCTCCACCAGAAACCAAAGCAATCAATACATCGCCAGGCTCCAATTGATTTGTTAATACATATATCTTTTTTGCACCATCCATACCCGCTTGATCTGGCACTGGATGACCAGCTTCAATAATTTCAATACGCTTAGTAGGTGATGCATGTCCATAGCGCGTTAGCACCACTCCCTCAAGCTTTACTTGAGGCCAGTGTGAATCTGCATAAGCCTCTAATGCGCTAGCCATTGAAGCACTTGCCTTACCCGCTCCCACTACCAAGCAACGTCCCTTAGGCTCTTGTCCAACAGGAAATATCTTGGCTAAATATTGTGGAACGATGACCTGGGGATCAGCAACAGCCACTGCAGTTGCAAAGGCATTTTTTAAAATAGTCTCTTTAGAAATTAGCTGGGTATTTTGTTGAGTCATCAAGCTATTTTAATCAAGAGTGGCACGTTCTTGCATTTGCCACATTTCCGAATATCTACCGTTGGCGGCCAGCAACTCTGGGTGGGTTCCACGTTCGACAATCTGCCCATGATCCATGACTAGAATTTGATCAGCATGCACAATAGTTGATAGTCTATGGGCGATAATGAGAGTAGTGCGATTTTTAGCCAAACCTAGCAATTCTTCCTGAAAAGCCCGTTCGGTTTTCGAATCTAAGGCAGAGGTTGCCTCATCAAATATCAACATCGCAGGCTTTTTCAAGAGTGTTCTGGCAATTGCTACCCGCTGCTTTTCACCGCCCGAAAGTTTTAAGCCTCTTTCACCTACTTGAGTTTGATAACCATCTGGTAGGCGCTTAATAAAGTCATTAATTTGAGCTGCTCTAGCTGCCTCCTGCACCTCTTCAATCGAGGCTGAAGGATCGCCATAAGCAATGTTGTAGCCAATAGTGTCATTAAATAAGACCGTGTCTTGCGGCACAATACCAATTGCTTTACGTAAGCTGCTTTGCGTAACATCTTGAATATTTTGACCATCAATCAAGATTTTTCCAGACTGCACATCATAAAAACGAAACAGTAATCTTGCTAAAGTACTCTTACCTGCGCCGCTCTGTCCAACCACTGCTGTGATTGTGCCGGCGGGAATATTGAAGCTCACATCACGGAGAATTTCACGTTTTTCTTCATAGTGAAAAGAGATGTGATCAAAAAAGACATCTGGACCATGGTCATAGTGTGTAATATGTAGCGGCTTAGCATTTGGAGAGTCTGCTACTTCTTTATCGGTATTAAGTAAAGAGAACATCCTATCCATATCAGTCAATGACTGCTTGATCTCACGATAAATGACTCCCAAGAAATTTAACGGTATGTATAGCTGAATCATCAAGGTATTGACTAAGACAAGATCACCCAAGGTCATCGTGCCATCAACCACTCCAACTGTAGCGCGCCACAAAATTAACATCAAACCGACTGCAATGATAATTTGCTGACCTAAATTGAGAAACGCTAAAGTCTTCTGGGACTTTACTGCGGCAGTTTGATAGCGAATCAGATTCTCGTCATATCGACTGGCTTCAAAAGCTTCGTTACCAAAGTATTTCACGGTCTCAAAATTCAATAAAGAATCAATGGCCTTCTGATTCGCCTTTGAATCCATATCATTCATAGTACGACGAAAATGGGTACGCCATTCTGTCACAACGATAGTAAAAGTAATGTACAAAACTAAAGCAGTCAGAGTAATTGCTGCAAACCAAATATCGTAGGAATAAGCAAAGTAGCCCAGCACTAAACAAAACTCAATCAGTGTTGGCAGAATGCTATAAAGCGAATATGAAATAAGTGACTGAATCCCACGTGTGCCACGCTCAATATCGCGACTTACTCCACCAGTCTGTCTAGCCAGATGAAAGCTGAGCGCCAAAGAGTGAAGATGCTCAAATACCTGAAGTGCAACCTTACGCACGGCGTTCTGAGTGACCCTGGCAAATAATGCCTCACGGAGCTCAGTAAATAAGGAAGCAGAAATTCTTAATAAGCCATAAGCAATGATGATCCCTAGGGGAACAACTAATAATGCTTGAGGAGAGCTTGTCTTGATATTCAATGAATCAATTAACTCTTTCATCAATATAGGAATACCAAGGTTGGCAACTTTCGCTGCAACTAAACAGCTTAGAGCTACTATGACGCGGAAGCGATACTCTAAAAGATAAGGTAGAAGATCGCGTATTACACGCCAATCACCCCGTTGTGATGTTTTTGAATCAGCCTTACTCTGATGGTGCCCCGATGAATGTCTCATCGCCCTATCTTATTCCTTATTCTCTGAGAATAATTTCAGAATAGCTTCGCCATTGCTAGGAGAAAAACATTTCTTTGCTGCTTCTTTAAAGGGAAGCCATTGATACGCAACATGCTCTCTTGGGGCAAGCTTAACCTGAGTCATTTCTGGAACCTCAAGAGAAAACCAATGTTCAGTATTTCTCGTAACGCCAGGGGCATAACGAAAACGCCAGTCAGGATAAATTTCATACTCAATCTGATGATGCCTATTTACCAGCGCACCAGCAGGTAGTTGATCAACAATGATGCCGGTTTCTTCAAACACTTCACGGCTAGCTGCTAATGCCAGATCCTCATTTGGTGCGTCTAGACTACCGGTTACAGACTGCCAAAAGTTCGAGCGATCGGCACGCTCTATCAATAAAACTTCCCCATTCGATTTATATATCACCACCAAAATCGAAATAGGGATTTTCAAGATAAGGCTTCTGCTTATTTTTTTAGGCGGCTGGAGCAGCTTGGCGCAAACGAATATGTAATTCACGCAACTGACGTTCATCCACCGGACTAGGAGCCTGTGTTAACAAGCATTGCGCACGCTGTGTTTTAGGAAAAGCAATCACATCGCGAATAGATTCTGCACCAGTCATCATAGTGACGATGCGGTCAAGACCAAATGCAATACCACCATGTGGAGGTGCCCCATATTGAAGTGCATCCAACAAGAAACCAAACTTCGCTTGCGCTTCTTCAGCATCAATCTTTAAGGCGCGGAATACTTGGCTTTGAACTGCCTCTTGGTGAATACGAACTGAGCCACCGCCGATTTCACTACCGTTGAGCACCATATCATAGGCTTTAGCCAAACATTTGCCAGGATCAGACTCTAAATACTTCATGTGTTCGTCTTTAGGACTTGTAAACGGATGATGGCAAGCAACCCAGCGCGCTTCACCTTCGTCGTAATCAAACATGGGGAAATCAACTACCCATAATGGCTTCCAAGCTTCAGTAAAGAGTCCATGCGCTTTACCCCAAGCAGAATGTCCAATGCGTAGACGCAGATTACCAATGGCATCATTCACCACTTTTTCTTTATCTGCGCCAAAGAAAATAATATCGCCATCTTTTGCAGCAGTGCGCTTTAAGATTCCTTCAATAGCTGCATCATGCAAATTCTTAACGATGGGAGATTGCAAGCCATTGCGACCCTCAGCCACAGAATTCACCTTGATCCAGGCCAGGCCTTTGGCACCATAGATACTAACAAACTGGGTATAGTCATCAATTTCGCTACGACTAATCTCCGCACCACCCGGCACACATAAACCCACTACGCGTCCACCCTCTTGATTAGCAGCTCCTGAGAAGACCTTGAAATCAACGTCTTTCATCAAATCGGTCAACTCTGTAAACTCGAAGTTCACACGCAAATCCGGTTTATCGGATCCAAAACGTGCCATACCTTCTGAGTAAGGCATCGTTGGAAATGGATTAGGTAATTCAACATTCATCGTCTTCTTAAAAATATGACGAATCATGTTTTCAAAAAGCTCACGAATCTCTAGCTCACTTAAGAATGCTGTTTCACAGTCGATTTGGGTAAATTCTGGCTGGCGATCTGCGCGTAAGTCTTCATCGCGGAAGCATTTGGTAATTTGATAGTAACGATCAAAGCCAGCTACCATCAATAATTGCTTGAATAACTGTGGGGACTGTGGCAAGGCAAAGAATTGGCCATCATGTACACGTGAAGGAACTAAATAATCACGGGCGCCTTCTGGCGTACTCTTAGTTAACATCGGTGTTTCGATATCAATAAAGCCGGCATCATCTAAATAACGACGGCATTCCATCGCCACGTTGTAGCGTAAACGCAGATTCTGTTGCATTTGTGGGCGACGTAAATCCAGTACCCGATGGGTAAGGCGAGTTGTCTCTGATAAGTTTTCATCATCAATTTGGAATGGTGGCGTAACAGAAGCATTCAAAATCACCAAGCTGTGGCAGAGTATCTCTACTTTGCCACTTGCTAGATCAGCATTCTCTGTACCAGTCGGACGTGCACGCACTAGTCCTTTAATCTGAATACAAAACTCACTGCGCACTTGCTCAGCTAAGGTAAACATCTCTGGACGATCAGGATCACAAACTACCTGTACAAAGCCTTCACGGTCACGTAAGTCAATAAAGATCACACCTCCATGGTCACGGCGGCGATTCACCCATCCAGCTAGGGTGACTTCTTTACCAATCAGTGATTCGGTTACCTGTCCGCAGGTATGACTTCGCATCGACATAAAATTTCCTATAAATCAAAAAGGGTGTGGCGACTGAGCAGCAGTCAAGCTAGAAGAACTATTAGGGGGCACTGAACCCATCGAAACAATATGTTTCAAAGCCTCCTCTACGCTCATCTCAAGTTCGATCGTTTGCGCACGCGGTACGATCATGAAAAATCCTGAGGTAGGGTTTGGAGTCGTTGGCAGGAATACGTTGACATAATCCTCACCCAATTTAGCAGTTACTTCTCTTGCAGGGATACCTGTTTGAAAGGCGATCACCCAAGAGTCAGCGTGTGGGTAACGAATCAACAAGGCTTTACTGAAAGCCTGCCCACTCCCAGAAAATAAAGTGGATGAAACCTGTTGAACACTCGAGTAGATCGAACGCACAATCGGAATACGATCAACAAACTTATCCCAAATTTTTAACCACCATTGACCAGCAAAACTAATTGCAAGCAAGCCAGTAAACATAATGACCGCAATCACAATCAAGATGCCTACACCCGGAAGGTCACGAAAATGCTGTAAATCTAATGTCGTTTCACTTGGAAGAACCAGGATGATGGCATGCATGACTGAACCAAAAACACTGTCGAGCAAACCTAAGCCCCACCCAATCACCCAAACGGTGACTGCCAGTGGTACCCAAACAAGGATGCCTGCAATAAAGTATTTTTTCATGTGTTCTGCCTAGCCCGCTATTTTAGCGGTTTAGAGAATAAGTAGCGAAAGACTAGTAAATGCGTAGGCTAATGATCAAAATTCCTACCAAAAAGCCTCCGGCAAACAGCAAAGCACCCAATACAAGACGGTGAGTACGCCTTTCTTCAATCAAAAGCGCCTTTAGAACCTCTAACTCACCATTTTGGTCTTTTGTCTGATTGCGGGCCTGAGACAGAGCATCGGCAACCAAACGGGGGATGGTTGGCAAAATCTTGGCCCAAGAAGGCGCCTCATCTTTAAGGCCATCAAGTAAGCCCCGCCAGCCTAACTGCTTACTGATCCACTTTTCCAGAATCGGCTTTGCAGTCTGCCAAAGATCAAGATCAGGATCCAGTTCACGCGCCAGGCCTTCTACATTCAATAAGGTCTTTGATAATAGGGAGAGTTGTGGCTGGACTTCCACCTTAAAACGACGAGATGTTTGGAACAAACGCACTAAAACAATACCCAAAGAAATCTCTTTTAGGGGTCGATCAAAGTAAGGCTCACAAACCGAGCGTACTGCACCCTCTAATTCTTCCACACGGGTATCGGCAGGCACCCATCCAGATTCGACATGCAACTCTGCAACTCGACGGTAATCACGATTAAAGAAAGCTAAGAAATTAAGCGCTAAATAATTTTTATCAGATTCGCTGAGCGCACCAACAATGCCAAAGTCTAAAGAAATAAAGCGGCCAAATGTTTCTGGCTCAAGACTAATCATGATATTTCCAGGGTGCATATCCGCATGGAAAAAACCATATTCAAATACTTGAGTAAAAAATATCTCTACACCCTCTGCTGCTAATTTTTTGAAATCCACCCCAGCAGCACGTAATTCATCAAAACGTCCAATAGAGATCCCATTCATCTTTTCCATCACGATGACATTGGTATGGCATAAATCCCAATACATTTCTGGAATCATCAGCTTGTCTGAATCAACAAAATATCTTCTTAACTGACTGGCATTAGCAGCCTCACGCATGAGATCAAGCTCATCATGTAAATGCCTATCAAACTCAGCAACGTTTTCAGTGAGTTTTAAGCGGCGACCATCAGAAGATAATTTTTCAATAACTTTTGCTAGGTCATACATTAAAGCAATATCACTCTCAATAATTGGAAGAATACCTGGACGCAGGACCTTGATCGCGACTTCAAGGCCATTCCATTCTGGATGCCTCTCAGTAGCACGCAAAACTCCAAAATGTACTTGTGCTACAGAGGCGCTTGCTATGGGTGTGGCATCGAAATTAATAAAGACTTCTTCAATCGGCTGGCCAATTGCTTTCTCAATTAAGCGCCGCGACTCTTCATTTGAAAATGGAGGAACTTGATCTTGAAGCTTTGCTAGTTCATTAGCAATGTCTTCGGGCAATAGATCTCGCCGTGTTGACAGAACTTGTCCAAACTTTACAAAGATTGGACCAAGAGCTTCTAGCGTCAAGCGAATACGCTCACCCCTAGGCAACTCTCGGCCAGGTGAAGTCCAGCAAATTACCGTTAGAAAACCTCTACTAATACCTGGCTTAAGGATATCGCGCAAAAGTGGTAATAAGCCATAACGCCAAGCGGTAAAGAAAATAAAGCAAAGACGGGCAATTCGACGCACGATTTATTTAGCCTTTTGCTCTAAAAATTGAATACGCTTCTCCATACGATCAATAGATTCACGTAAATCATTTAATTCGGATTTATGAACGGTAAAGTCTCTTTTATTTAAAAGGACTTTTTTTTCTTCACTCATATACTCAACTACATTGTCCAGTAAATCACTAGCGGCAGAGCGGGAAGCAGAAACAAATTTCTTACCTTGTCTTACGGCAAAGTTTGCAGGCCCATCACCGACTATGCGCGCTAAATCCTCTTCATACTCCCAGCGTAGTTGACCAGCTAAGCGACCTATTAATTGAGCTAAGTCTGCATCACCAGTAATCTTTACCGCTTTAAAGGCTTGCTCGCGTAAGCTACCAGTACTTGCTGCCATCTCACTCAAGGCTTTACTAGACACCTCTAAAGTGAGTGATGGGGCATCAATGTCTTTTAAAGCAGCTAGTAAACCTGTTGGGTTAATCTCAAAACAGAATTCACCAAGTGGTAGGCGCAAAAGAATTGATTTTCCAGCATGCTTATTAAGCTCAGCAGATGCCCAAGACTCGCTTCCTAAAACGTGATTAATCCCACGGCAAGCAGCGCTGGCAGCAATCGAATGGGTAGTAGATAAATTCGTGTTCATGAGTGTAAAAAACCCGCACAAGTGCGGGTTTTCCAATGGAAAGTACCTAAAGCTTAAACCAACTGCGAGATACCCGCTAGTACCCAGCCTCCAGGGCCCTCTACCGGCTTACTTAAATTCCAAATTTCAGAAAATTCGCTTGCCGGGGCTCCTGGTTGCTCACGAATCATGCCGCTAAACTGCACGCTACAAAAATAATGAGCGTCTATCGTCTCAATACCAATCAGTTGGGCATTAATGGTAACGACGTCTGTTTGGTTAGCGCTATCAGCACGACCAGCCAAATCCTGCTGAATTGTGGCAAACATGTCGGGGGTGGTAAATTCACGCAAGGATACGAGATCACCCTGATCCCAAGCCTTTTGAAGAGTCGCAAAGTATTGCTTTGCATTTTCCAAAAAGGCTCGCTGATCAAAGCCTGGGGGTAATGTTGACTGAAATGGCTCTGGTTCAGCGCCTACTCCACTAAAAGCATTTGCCGCAGGTGTAAAGGCAGGCTCCTGTCTGGGGGCTTGTTCGAGATTGCTACGTTGCATCCCAGAATTCGGCACATTAGAATTCTGCCCAGCGCCCGACATTGCAGGAAGTAATTTTCTAATAACAAACATAATGGCGAACCCAGCCAGCATTGCAATTAACAATCCAGTTACTAAAGAGGCTGCTCCCTCACCAAGACCAAAGTGAGATAAGAGATAACCGATACCTAAGCCTGCAGCTAGTCCGCCCAAAATTCCACCCATGCCACCAAAGCGACTAGGGGTAGCCTGAGGAGCTGGAGCAGCAGGCTGAGCTTGTTGCGCTGGCTTTTGTACAGGAGCAGCTTGTTTTTGCATTGGAGCACTTGGTGCCCGCCCAATGCTTTTGCCGCCGCCCAAGCGTGCAGCCTCGACATGAGAAATGGATGCAAAGATGAGAGTGAAACTTAAAATAACCGCTTTAAAAAAATGTTGATTCATTTTTATTTACCCCTTCTTATAACTTCTTTAGTACTTTAGTCTTTAAAATCTTAAAACTATACAACTGTTAGTATTTAATACCAATATGTAAGGCAACGATACCCCCAGTCATCCTATGGGTTTCCACGTCGTCAAAACCAACCCCTAGCATCATTTCCTTGAGGCTTTGCGCATCAGGGTGCATTCGTATAGATTCTGCTAGATAGCGATAACTTTGTGAATCTTGTGCAATTTTTTCACCTAGCCAAGGTAAAACCTTGAATGAATAGGTGTCATATATAGGCTGCAAAAAGGCATCAGGTTTGGAAAATTCTAGTACCAAAACACGACCACCTGGCTTAATCACGCGCTGCATTTCACCTAAAGCCACATCCTTATGGGTCATATTACGCAAACCAAATGCCACGGTCACAACATCAAAATAATTATTCGGGAACGGAATCTTTTCTGCATCAAACTGCACACAAGGTAAGGCCATGCCTTGATCTAATAAACGATCACGCCCCACACCTAACATCGATGCATTGATGTCGCTTAACCAAACTTGTGCATCGGGATTACTACCCCAATCAGCTGCTTTTGCAAATGCTGCCGCAAGATCACCAGTACCCCCAGCAATATCTAACACCTTTTGTCCGGGTCGAATATTGGCTCGAGCAATAGTCATTTTTTTCCAAATACGATGTAAACCAAATGACATTAAGTCATTCATCACATCATATTTACTGGCAACTGAATGGAAGACCTCGGCAACCTTGCCAGCTTTTTCAGCCTCGTCAACGCTTTGATAACCGAAGTGGGTTTTACTCATTAGTGACTTCCACAAGAATTGCCGGCAACAATCATAGGCGCATCACGATCAAGGCCTGCAGCTACTAGCTTATCCAAGTGCTCTTTCCACAACTGCTCTTGGTTCTCACACAAGAATTGCAAGTAATCCCAAGAATACAGTCCAGAATCATGTCCATCTGAAAAGCTAGGCTTTAAAGCGTAATGCCCGACCGGCTCAAGATGAGCAATCAAGACATCGCGTTTACCAGTTTGTAAAGTTTCCTGTCCTGGACCATGGCCCTGCACTTCAGCAGATGGGGAGAGTACTCTCAGAAGCTCAAAAGGAAGGCGATAAGTGCTCCCATTCTCATACGAGAGTTCCAAGACCTTAGATTGCTGATGTACTACGACATTATTAGGAATCATTAAACAAGAACCCTTTCTATACCACCTTGATTCGCCTTAGCTACATAATCTTGCATCCAATTCTCGCCAAGTAATTTGTTAGCCATTTCAACAACGATGTAATCGGCAGTGGTATCACTATCTGCATCAAAGCGACTCAGGCCTTGTAAACAAGAAGGACAGCTCGTCAATACCTTAACATCTCCAGTGAAATCACCTTTACGTAAATCATTGGCTCCTTTTTCCATTTCAATCTGCTTACGGAATCTCACTTGAGTGGAAATATCAGGACGTGTGACTGCCAAAGTTCCTGACTCGCCACAGCAACGATCGTTCTTTTGTATAGCTTTGCCATCTTCTAACTGGATGAGCTCATTTACGGTCTTTAAAGGATCTTGCAGCTTCATTGGGGAGTGGCACGGATCGTGATACATATACTTCACACCCGTGACCCCAGAAAGTTTGACGCCTTTTTCCGCTAAAAATTCATGAATATCAATAATGCGGCAGCCTGGAAAGATTTGTTCAAACTGATAACCCGCTAATTGGTCATAACAGGTACCGCAAGAAACGACTACCGTTTTAATATCTAAGTAGTTCAGAGTGTTAGCAACGCGATGAAACAGCACACGGTTGTCAGTAATCATCTTCTCAGCCTTGTCAAAGTCGCCATTACCGCGCTGTGGGTAGCCACAACATAAGTAACCTGGAGGCAAGACGGTTTGTACACCAACATTCCAGAGCATAGCTTGAGTAGCTAAACCCACTTGTGAGAATAAACGTTCAGATCCACAACCCGGGAAATAAAATACCGCTTCTGTATCTGCAGAGGTAGTCTTCGGGTCACGAATAATGGGGACATAATTTGCATCTTCAATATCTAAGAGTGCTCGAGCAGTTTTCTTGGGCAAGTTGCCTGGCATCTTCTTATTCACAAAGAAAATTACCTGCTCCTTAATAGTTGGCTTACCTACTGTTGCAGGAGGATGGGCAGTTTGCTGTTTAGCAAACTTGCGCAGAACATCGTTACCCAAACGTTGAAGCTTATAACCCCAACCAATCATGGTCTTACGAGCTAAATTAATGGTCTCGGGACTGGTTGCATTTAAGAAAAGCATTGATGCTGCTGTACCTGGATTAAAACGCTGCTGACCCATCTTGCGCAATAGATTGCGCATATTCATTGTGACATCACCAAAATCAATATTGACTGGACATGGTGTCAAACATTTATGGCACACAGTGCAGTGTGCTGCAACATCGTCAAACATTTCCCAATGACGAATAGAAACACCACGGCGGGTTTGCTCTTCATACAGGAAAGCTTCAATGAGTAATGAGGTAGCTAAAATTTTGTCGCGTGGGCTATATAGCAAATTAGCACGAGGGACATGGGTAGCACAAACCGGTTTGCACTTACCGCATCGCAAGCAATCTTTCACACTATCGGCAATCGCTCCAATATCGCTTTGTTGCATGATGATTGACTCATGTCCCATGAGACCAAAACTAGGCGTATAAGCTAGGCTCAGATCGGCATGCGGCATGAGCTTGCCTTTATTAAAGCGCCCTTCAGGGTCAACACGATTCTTATAACTGCGGAAATCTTTTAATTCTGCCTCAGTTAAATACTCAAGCTTAGTGATCCCTATACCATGCTCACCAGAAATAACGCCATCTAATGAGCGCGCTAATTTCATAATCCGATCAACTGCGCGATGAGCATCCTGCAACATCTCGTAGTCGTCAGAGTTCACTGGAATATTGGTATGGACATTGCCATCACCAGCATGCATATGTAAAGCTATGAAGACACGCTTACGTAAAATATTTTTATGAATTGCTTCTAATGCAGTAAGAATGGGCTCGAAGGTAAGGCCACCAAAAATAATACGCAACTCAGAGCGTACCTCTTCTTTCCAAGAAGAGCGCAAACTGTGGTTTTGCAGCTGTGGGAAATAGGTGTCCATCTGCGTGAGCCAATCAGCCCAGCGAGTACGTACCTTGGCTATGAGCTCTAGAGCCTGTTGAACACGATCCCCTAAAATTTCAGCAGTTGGGATTTCATATTCAGCATCGCTCTTACCTAAAGGTAAGGCGCTCTTTTTTAAGAATGACTCGAGGCCATCTAAGACTTGTAATTTATTTTTAAGAGATAGCTCAATATTGATGCGGTCAATGCCATCGGTGTACTCGCCCATCCGTGGTAAAGGAATGACGACATCTTCATTAATCTTGAAGGCATTAGTGTGGCGCGCAATCGCGGCTGTACGTGCACGATCTAACCAGAATTTCTTACGAGCTTCTGCACTGACGGCAACAAATCCTTCTCCAACACGAAGGTTTGCCATGCGAACTACTTCGCTAGTAGCTGCAGCCACTGCTGCTTCGTCATCGCCAGCAATATCGCCAATCAACACCATCTTAGGCAAACTATTACGTTTTGATTTTGTCGAGTAACCAACCGCACGCAAATAGCGATCATCTAAGTGCTCAAGACCAGCCAAAATGGGGCCACCCTGCTTACTTAAGCCGTCTAAGTAGGCTTTAATTTCAACAATACTCGGGATGGCTTCTCGTGCTTGGCCAAAGAACTCAAGACAAACAGTGCGCATATGCTTGGGCATACGATGCAGTATCCAAGTTGCGCTAGTAATAAGTCCGTCGCAACCTTCTTTTTGTATACCAGGTAAGCCAGATAAAAATTTATCAGTAACATCTTTACCTAAGCCTTCTTTACGAAAACGCTTACCTTCAACCTCTAACAATTCTGTTTTCAGAATACGTTGACCTGGCTCGCTATTACCATCAGACCAAGTGAGTTGAAAGCGTACTGTTTCTACATCATGAATCTTGCCAAGGTTGTGCTCAAGACGCTCAACATCTAGCCAATTACCTTGGGGATCAACCATACGCCAGCTTGCTAAGTTATCTAGAGCAGTACCCCACAAAACCGCTTTCTTACCACCGGCATTCATCGCAATATTACCGCCAATACAACTTGCATCTGCAGAGGTAGGGTCTACGGCAAATACTAATCCAGCATGCTCCGCAGCTTCGGCTACGCGACGGGTGACAACACCAGCACCAGTAAAAATGGTAGGCACGTCTTGATCAACACCAGGTAAGCGCTTGCTCTTCACGGCATCGATTTGCTCGAGCTTCTCAGTATTAATGACAGCAGACATTGCATACAGAGGAATGGCACCGCCCGTATAGCCAGTGCCGCCTCCACGAGGAATGATCGTAAGGCCTAGTTCAACACATGCTTTAACTAAGCCAGGCATTTCTGATTCGTAATCAGGCTTTAGAACAACTAATGGAAACTCAACTCGCCAGTCGGTTGCATCAGTCACATGTGCGGCGCGTGAAACGCCATCAAAGCAAATATTGTCAGCAGCAGTGTGACGACCTAATTCCTTACGAGCACGTTTACGAATTTGCTCAACCTCTTTAAAGCCGTTTTCAAAACTCTCAATAGCTCGATAAGCAGCATTTAATAAAATTTCTACTTGCTCAACAGAATCACCGCTATTGCGTTTTTTAACTTCTCCTAGACGATGCCAAAGAGCATCGATTAATTGTTTCCGACGCTTAGGACTATCTAATAAGTCATCTTGCAAAAATGGATTACGCTGAACTACCCAAATATCGCCGAGGATTTCAAATAGCATTCTGGCAGAACGGCCTGTACGGCGAACACCACGCAACCCATTTAAAACGCGCCAAGACTCCTCGCCCAATAAACGAATAACAATCTCTCGATCAGAAAAAGAGGTGTAGTTGTAAGGAATTTCACGAAGGCGGGGGGAATCCGCCTCAGCAGCCAACAACTGGTTCAAAGCTAATGGGGCATTCATAGCAACATATTTGATAAATAAGCATTTTAATTGAGCGAACCTGATAGTGGCAGGAAAAGGTGAAAGCTGCTCCCTAAAAACATAAACCCTTGCAAATTTAAGGGCTTAGGGGCCATCCGTGGTACGCTCATTGGATGGCAACGAACTATTTAAAGAAAATTTTATCGGCTCGCGTCTATGACGTAGCCAGAGAAACTGAGCTCCAGCTCGCCCCAGAACTTAGCAAACGTTTGGGTAACCAGGTCCTTCTCAAAAGAGAGGATAACCAGCCAGTCTTTTCCTTCAAACTACGTGGCGCCTATAACAAGATGGTTCATTTACCTCCAATGGCCATTAAACGAGGGGTGATAGCCGCTTCTGCAGGTAATCATGCTCAAGGAGTAGCCTTAGCCGCTGCAAAAATGAAATGCCAGGCCGTCATTGTGATGCCCATTACCACCCCCAGCGTCAAAATTGATGCTGTCAAAGCCAGGGGTGGCCCTTGGACAGAAATTATTCTCCACGGCGAATCCTATAGCGATGCTTTCAAACATGCAGAGCTCTTAGGCAAAAAACGGGGTCTGACTTTTGTTCATCCATTTGATGATCCAGACGTTATCGCAGGTCAGGGCACTATCGCCCAAGAAATTTTTGCACAACACCAAGAGCCTATCGAGGCTGTTTTTGTTGCTATTGGTGGTGGTGGTTTGATTGCTGGCATAGGCGAATATGTCAAAGCAGTAAGCCCAAAGACAAAAGTCATTGGCGTTCAAGCCTCTGACTCTGATGCCATGAATCAATCACTCAAAGCAGGCAAGCGAATTGAGATGAAAGATGTGGGCCTTTTCTCTGATGGCACCGCGGTCAAACTCGTCGGTAAGGAAACTTTTCGGATTTGCAAAAAAGTGGTTGATGAAATCGTCATAGTTGATACCGATGAGATCTGTGCTGCTATTAACGATGTCTTTACCGATACTCGTAGCATCCTTGAACCTGCTGGAGCCTTAGCTATTGCTGGTATGAAAAAGTATGTTGCAAAGAAACGGCTTAAGAAAAAAACTTTGGTAGCCGTTGCTTGTGGCGCCAATATAAACTTTAGCCGACTGCGCTTTGTAGCAGAACGTGCTGATGTTGGTGAGTTCCGTGAAGCTATTTTTGCTGTAACCATTCCTGAAGAGCGGGGGTCTTTCAAGCGCTTCTGCGAGTTACTCGGTAAGCGTAATGTGACAGAATTTAACTATCGCATTGGCGATCAAAGTGAAGCTCATATTTTTGTTGGCGTTAGCACACAAAAGGCTGGCGATAGTGAGGCGATTGCAAAGCATTTCCGTAAAGCAAAGTTTGCAACCATTGATCTGACACATGATGAATTAGCAAAGTCACATTTACGGCATATGGTAGGCGGTCATTCTGCGCTTGCTAAGGATGAGTTGCTCTACCGCTTCGAGTTTCCAGAGCGCCCAGGTGCTTTGATGAAGTTCTTAACCAGTATGGCGCCAAACTGGAATATCAGCCTGTTTCATTACCGCAACCATGGTGCAGATTACGGTCGTATTTTAGTTGGTATTCAAGTTCCCAAGAATGAACAGAAAAAGTTCCAAAGTTTTTTAGTGAAATTGGCTTACCCCCATTGGGATGAAAGCAGTAATCCTGCTTATCGATTGTTCCTGAAATAAGACTAATTACGTAAATGTCATATACGCTCACCGGAAAACTCGTCGTTGCGATCTCATCGCGCGCCCTGTTTGATTTCGAAGAAGAGAATCGCATCTTCGAATCTACCGATGACAGTGCCTATATGAAGTTACAGCTTGAGCGACTTAGCGAAGCTGCACAAAAAGGGGTGGCATTTCCACTGGTAAAGAAACTTTTGGCTTTTAATGAAGGAGATGAGCAACGCGTTGAAGTGGTCATCCTCTCTCGTAATGACCCAGTCAGCGGTTTGCGCGTCTTTCGCTCTGCAGAACATCATGGTCTACATCTCGAGCGCGGCGTTTTTACAAGGGGCCGTCCTCCTTATCACTACCTCCGCTCATTGCACGCTAACCTTTTCTTATCTGCTAACGAAGATGATGTGAGAGCTACGATCGACGCAGGCTTTCCAGCAGCTCGCGTCTATCCTGAGTCCAGTAAAACTGCAGAGTCTCACCCTAATGAAATTCGTATTGCATTTGACGGTGATGCAGTACTTTTCTCTGATGAAGCTGAGCAAGTGTTTCAGAAAAAAGGCTTAGAAGCTTTTGTAGATCACGAAAGTAAAAAGGTGGGCATCCCTTTGCCTCCAGGTCCATTTAAACCTTTACTTGAAGCCTTACACCGGCTGCAACGCTCCACTAGTGAGAATGGTATGCGTATTCGTACTGCCTTAGTCACTGCACGCTCTGCGCCTGCGCATGAGCGCGCGATTCGCACCCTCATGGCATGGGGTATTGATGTCGATGAGGCCATGTTCTTGGGCGGCTTATCAAAGAGTGAATTCTTACGAGAATTCGAACCAGACTTTTTCTTTGATGATCAAACTGGTCATTGCCAGTCAGCTGCATCTGTTGCCCCAACAGGTCATGTTGTATCTGGTGTATCAAATAAACCCAAAAGTTAATTAAAGTAATTCATGGCAACACTTCCATTAGGTGAATCGACAAAATACCCTGATCAATATGATCCGAGTTTGCTATTTCCAATTCCAAGATCTGAAAATCGTAGCAAACTAGGCTTTAAAGAAGGCCGAGCCTTACCCTTTGTGGGCGTTGACATTTGGAATGCTTTTGAGCTCAGCTGGCTGAATCAAAAAGGTAAGCCACAAATAGCATTGGCAGAATTTCAGATTCCCGCAGATTCTCCAAACATGATTGAGTCTAAATCTTTTAAGCTTTATCTCAACAGCCTAAACAATGAGCGCTTTGAAGATGAAAATGCACTTAAAGAAAGGCTCATCACTGATTTATCTGCAGTTGCTGGCAACAAGATTACTACTCGGATCAACCCAATAGATTTGGTCTCAAAAAAAGGAATGCAGGAAATGGGTGGCATCTTAATGGATCGCCTCGACATAGAGGTAGATCCGAACATGCCAGCAGACCCAAGCCTACTTGGTGTGAATGAATCATTTGGCCCTATCGAGCAATGCTTGGTATCTCATCTGCTCAAATCAAACTGTCCTGTGACTGGCCAGCCTGATTGGGCAAGTGTGCAAATACGTTACCAAGGGCGTCCAATACTGGAAGAAGGTTTATTGCGTTACTTGATTGGCTTTAGACAATTAAATGAATTTCATGAGCATTGTGTAGAAACGATATTCACTGACATCAAGCGCCAATGCAAACCTGAGAAACTGTCTGTTTACGCGCGTTACACAAGACGTGGTGGATTAGATATCAACCCATTTAGAACTGATCACAACTCGCCCTGGCCCGAGAATGTTCGGCATGCAAGACAGTAAGTCATTCAATCAGTAAGCAAATAAAAACCCCTTATAGGTAATCCTAGAAGGGGTTTTTGCTATTACGAGAATTACTTAAAACGGAATATCGTCATCCATTGCACCGAGTGATGCGGCATTAGATGCTGCTGGAGCAGACTGCTCAGCCGGCTTTGAGCGCGCATAACTCTCACCACCATCACCACTTCCGCCAACTGGCTTACCACCAAGCATTTGCATTGTTTCTGCAACGATCTCAGTAGAATACTTTTCTTGCCCGCTCGCATCAGTCCATTTACGCGTCCGTAAACGGCCCTCACAATAAACCTGCGATCCTTTTTTAAGGTACTGACCAGCGATCTCTGCAAGCTTGCCAAAGAATGCAACACGATGCCATTCTGTGGTTTCTTTCATTTCGCCAGTTTGCTTATCTTTGTAGCGATCAGATGTTGCTACTGAAATATTTGTAACGGCGTCGCCGCTTGGCATATAGCGTGTTTCTGGATCGCGCCCTACGTTACCTACGATGATGACTTTATTTACCGAAGCCATGTTGTCTCCCGAAGAAAAATACCGCTGTTATTACTACTTAAAATAAACTGCTCACTTAATTAAATCAATGAAGCTACATCCTTTGATTCTTTAACTCTCGTTGGCGCTTCACCCATCGACCAAGCAATTATAAGCCAGCAAACTAAGAGTACAGCACCCATCACAAAGACCGATAAATTACCATGGCTATCCATTAGCCAACCTCCTAACAGCGCACCAGAAAACAGACCAATTGACTGGGTGGTGTTGTAAACCCCTAAAGCGGTTCCCTTAGATTCTTTCGCATAACGGGTAACTAATGAGGGTTGTAGAGCCTCAAGTAGGTTGAAGCCTACGAAATAAATCAGTAATGCCACAGTGATTAGCATCACTGTCGAAGCTTGAGTAAATATGATCTCAGCAATGATGAGAAGAATAATTGCAACTAATAGGACAAGTCGTATGCGCTGTTTTTTCTCACCATAAATCAATAGCGGAACCATAAATACAAAAGAGAGCAAAACAACTGAAAGATAAATTTGCCAATGTGAAGCAAGCGGAAATCCAGCTTGCTCCAATAAGCGCGGTACTACTAAAAACATTGCTACTTGAGTAGCATTTAATACAAATACTCCAATATTTAAACGCATGAGCTCTGGACGCAGAAATACGAATTTGAGTGAGGCTTGTTGCGTTTGAACTTCAGGCTTGTTATCTGGCAATATAAAATATGCCACTACCATCGCCACAAGACCTAAGCCTGCCAACACTAAAAACATTCCATTTAAACTAACCATGCGGTAAATCGGGGCAGCTACAACTAAAGAAACTGCAAATGAGAGGGAAATACTGACGCCGATCACGGCCATTGCTTGACTGCGTACTTGCTCCCGAGTCAGATCAGCAACCCAAGCGGAAACCGCTGCAGAAATTGCTCCAGCGCCCATGACACCCCTGCCAATGGAGATCCAAAGCAAATCATCCTTGGTGGCACAAATTAAGGCTCCTGCAACAAATAAGGTTAAACCCCATAAAACAACCTTTTTGCGCCCAATTCGATCAGAGAGCCTGCCTAAGGGAATATGGAAGCAGGCCTGAACAATATTGAAAATTCCCAATGCCAGCCCTATCAGGAAGGCTTGATCACCTCCAGGTAAGTTTTCGGCATGAATACTAAAAACCGGCAAAAGCAAAAACAAGCCCAACATACGGAGGCCAAAGATGCTTGCTAAGGCAAAAGTAGAGCGAAGTTCAGAAGGATTCATGGGAAAGCGCTATATTAACAAGTTACGCTAAAAAATCATGAATAACGAAATTAAAATCCGCGGTGCCCGCACCCACAACCTCAAAAACATCAATCTGGACATTCCTAGAGAAAAACTGGTTGTCCTCACTGGCTTATCTGGTTCAGGAAAAAGCTCATTAGCCTTTGATACTTTGTATGCAGAAGGCCAACGTCGCTATGTCGAATCGCTTTCTGCATATGCGCGTCAGTTTTTACAGCTGATGGAAAAACCAGATGTCGATACGATCGAAGGTCTTTCGCCAGCAATCTCAATTGAGCAAAAAGCGACCAGTCATAACCCACGCTCAACTGTCGGTACCGTTACCGAAATTCATGACTACTTACGTTTGTTATTTGCCCGTGCTGGTACACCGCATTGCCCTGATCATGATCTTGCTTTAGAAGCACAAAGTGTTTCACAAATGGTCGATACGGTGCTTTCAATGCCAGAAGATACGAAGCTCATGATTCTTGCTCCAGTAGTAAGCGAACGCAAAGGCGAATTCGTAGATCTCTTCCAAGACCTGCAGGCTCAAGGATTTGTCCGCTTTCGCGTGCGCTCTGGTGGTGGCACTGCCAACGCCGCAAAAGCAGAAATTTATGAAGTAGATCAACTTCCAACGCTTAAGAAAAACGATAAGCACTCTATTGAGGTAGTAGTTGATCGCATTAAGGTACGCCCTGATATTCAGCAACGTCTTGCAGAGTCTTTCGAGACGGCCTTACGGCTGGCTGATGGCAAAGCCATGATTGTCAATATAGATACTGGTAAAGAGATGATTTTCTCTAGCAAGTTTGCTTGCCCAGTTTGCTCATACTCTTTACAAGAACTAGAGCCGCGCCTCTTCTCCTTTAATAATCCTATGGGTGCTTGCCCATCGTGTGACGGTCTTGGTCATCAATCTTTCTTTGATCCAAAACGTATCGTGGCACACCCCGATTTATCTCTGGCCTCTGGAGCAATTAAAGGTTGGGATCGACGCAATCAGTTTTACTTCAAGCTACTACAAACCCTAGCGAAACATGGTGGCTTCGATGTGGAAAAGCCTTTTGAAACGCTCTCTAAGAAACAGCAAGATCTTGTGTTGTTAGGCTCTGGTGACGTCACTATTCCTTTTGAATACATTAATGAGCGCGGTAAAAACAGTATTCGAGAACATGCCTTTGAGGGTATCGTGGCAAATTTTGAAAGACGCTACCGCGAAACAGACTCAATGACCGTACGTGAAGAATTATCACGTTATCAAAATGTACAAACTTGCCCAGAGTGCAAGGGCAGTCGCTTACGCAAAGAGGCGCGTTTCGTCAAGGTTGGTGAGAAAAAACAATCGCGTGCTATTTACGAGATTAGTGCATTACCTCTTAAAGAAGCAAAAGAATATTTTGAAACTCTTGAACTTAAAGGTGCCAAAAGAGAAATCGCCGATAAGATTGTCAAAGAAATTGGCGCACGCCTTCGTTTCCTAAATGATGTGGGCCTTGATTATCTCTCCCTAGAGCGTAGTGCTGACACTCTTTCTGGTGGTGAAGCCCAGCGTATCCGCCTTGCAAGCCAGATTGGCTCTGGATTAACTGGTGTCATGTATGTATTGGATGAGCCTTCGATTGGCTTACACCAGCGTGATAATGATCGACTGATAGGCACCCTTAAGCACCTACGTGATTTGGGTAATAGCGTCTTAGTGGTTGAGCACGATGAGGATATGATTCGCGCTTCTGATTGGGTCATCGATATCGGTCCTGGTCTGGAGTACATGGCGGTGAAATTGTTGCACAAGGAACTCCTGCACAAGTAGAGGCAAATCCCAATTCTTTGACTGGCGCTTATCTTGCTGGACGGGAAGCGATTGCAGTCCCAGAAAAACGGATTCCAGTCAATGATCGCTTTCTAGAAATCATTGGGGCTCGTGGCAATAACCTGCAATCTGTGCATGCTAAGGTTCCCGTAGGATTATTGACTTGCGTTACTGGGGTATCAGGTTCTGGCAAGTCCACTTTGATTAATGACACCTTGCATCATGCAGTAGCTCAACATTTATACGGCTCTAATGCAGAACCTGCAGCCCATGATTCCATGAAAGGCCTAGAGCATTTCGACAAAGTCATTAGCGTTGATCAGTCACCGATCGGCCGAACACCACGCTCGAACCCAGCCACCTATACGGGTCTGTTTACACCTATTAGAGAACTCTTTGCGGGCGTTCCGGCGTCACGTGAGCGTGGTTATGAAGCTGGTCGTTTCTCATTTAACGTCAAAGGTGGTCGCTGCGACTCTTGTGAAGGCGATGGCGTACTTAAAGTAGAAATGCACTTCTTGCCAGACGTATATGTACCTTGTGACGTTTGTCATGGGAAGCGTTACAACCGTGAAACCCTCGACATTCGCTATAAGGGTAAAAATATTCATGAAGTTCTGTCGATGACTATCGAACAAGCACATGAATTTTTTGAAGCGGTTCCTGTCGTTAAACGAAAACTGAAAACTCTGCTTGATGTTGGTTTGGGTTATGTAAAACTGGGGCAAAGTGCAACCACTTTGTCCGGGGGAGAAGCGCAAAGGGTCAAGCTCTCACTAGAACTGTCAAAGCGTGATACTGGTAGAACTCTGTATATTTTGGATGAACCAACAACTGGTTTACATTTTCATGACATTCAACTATTACTTACGGTAATTCAGACGCTCAAAAAGCAAGGCAACACTATCGTCATCATTGAACACAATTTAGATGTGATCAAAACTGCCGACTGGATTATTGACCTTGGGCCAAAAGGTGGAGCAGGTGGCGGGTTAATCATCGCAACTGGAACTCCTGAGGATGTGGCCAAAAATGAAGCGAGCTTCACAGGTCATTACTTGGCGCCATTGCTAACACGCAAAACTGTTGCGAGCAAGAAGAAGAAATAAATCTGGCTAGAGGCGAGTAAGATATTTCAAAGCAATTTAGCTTCAGCCAAATCGGTCGCTTCTGAATTGCCAGAGATCACCAAAATATCGTTTGCTTGAAGAATCAGCTCTGGAGCAACAGAAAGTTTTACATAATCAGAATTTGCGCTTTTGCGCCTTACCGCTTGTATATTTACACCCTCATTTTCAAGATCAAGCTCGCCCAAGGTTTTTCCAACTGCTTGGGAGTGTGGCAATAAAGTGATAGAGTGCAAGCGCCAAGATTCATTAGATCCAAAGTCATCGTCTTCAGAACCCCTGAAATATCCTCTCAATAGGCTGTAGCGCTCTTCACGCGCAGTCGTAATTCGTCTGACTACCTTGCGCATTGGCACACCCATAATCAGCAGCACATGAGATGCAATCATGAGACTACCCTCAATTAATTCAGGAACTACCTCTGTGGCTCCAGCTGCTTGCAACTTCGCAATATCCGCGTCATCTCTAGTTCGTACGAGCACTGTCATACCAGGGCGCAACTGTTCAACTTGTTGCAGTACGCGCAAGCTTCCTTTGGTATCTGCGTAAGTAATCACTACGGCTTTTGCTCTAGATAGACCAGCAGCCATTAAATAGTTTTCACGACTGGCATCACCATAGACAACATTATCTCCAGCTGCAGCCGCTTCTTTAACTCGATCGGGATCTAAATCTAAGGCGATATAAGGAATTTTTTCTTGGTCAAGCATCCGTGCCAAACTTTGACCTGATCGACCAAATCCACAAATCACTACATGATTTTCATTACGCACACTCTTTGCAGCAACGCGTGTTAATGCCAATGACTGTAGTAGCCATTCATTGCTTGAGAAACGCATCGCAATACGATCGCTATATTCAATTAAGAATGGGGCACAGAACATGGAGATCAACATTGCAGCCAATATCGCTTGACTCAAAACTGGATCAATTAAGTCTAAGCCGTCAATTTGAGTCAGCAATACAAATCCGAATTCACCTGCTTGAGCCAAGCACAATCCGGTTCTAATGGAGATACCAGTGCTTGAACCAAAGACTTTAGAAAGCAAAGTAATTAAGCCAAACTTAAATATGAGTGGGCCAAGCAGCAAGACCAAAACTAATACCCACTGCTCTTGAATGACTTTGACATCAAGCAACATGCCAATCGTAATAAAAAAGAGTCCAAGCAAAACATCACGGAAAGGCTTAACGTCTTCTTCTACCTGATGGCGGTATGGTGTTTCAGAAATCAACATGCCAGCCAAGAATGCGCCGAGGGCTAAAGACAAACCAAAATACTCAGTTAAACCTGCCATCCCCAGCACAATCAATAAAAGATTGAGCATGAACAATTCTTGTGAACGTAGCATAGCTACCAACTTAAACCAGCGGCTCATGAGGGATTGGCCGATAAAGAAAATCAGCACTAATACCACGGTGATCTTTACAGAGGCAGTACTTAGGGCCACAAATAAATCCGTGGGATTTTTTCCGAGAGACGGCAACAAAATGAGTAGGAAAACCACTGCCAAATCCTGGAACAGCAAAATGCCTATGACATTGCGGCCATGTTCAGTTTCCAATTCAGCACGATCAGAAATTAATTTAGTCACAATCGCGGTAGAGGACATTGCTAAAGCCCCGCCCAAGGCAATCGCGGCATACCATGAGATTGGATAAAACCAATTCATTAAAAAACTGCCAAGAACGGTTAAGAGCATGGTCAGAATCACCTGACTGCCCCCAAGGCCAAATACGATCTTGCGCATTGCCCGTAATTTATGAAGATTAAATTCCAGACCAATCGAGAACATCAAGAAAACAACCCCAAATTCTGCTAAATACTGCACCGTAGCGGTATCGCTAGCGATACCTAAGGCATGTGGCCCAATCAAGACGCCAATGGCCAAATAGCCCAAAATAGGGGGTAATCCAAAATAGCGGAAAATAAGGACTCCGGCCACACCAGAGGCCAGGAGAATGAGAGTTAACTGAAGGACTGACGGCATATACTTACTTGATGATAGCTAAGACTCGTGAACGTACCCTAAAGCTTGCGCGTGACACCCTCACTATTGAGGCTGCTGCACTGCAAACCATGCGCGATCGCCTTGAAGGCGCTAATGCTGATGCCCTAGTGCTTGCAGTTGAACTACTACATGGCTGCAAAGGTCGAATTGTGGTTTCGGGAATTGGTAAATCCGGCCATATTGCACGCAAAATTGCAGCCACCTTTGCTTCTACTGGCTCCCCAGCATTTTTTGTACACCCCGCAGAAGCCAGCCATGGTGATTTAGGTATGGTAACTCGGGATGATGTTTTTGTGGCGCTGTCTAACTCTGGTGAGACCGATGAGTTGCTAACGATTGTTCCCATCGTTAAACGTACCGGTGCAAAAATGATTGCTCTTACTGGAGCTCCGAACTCCGCACTTGCAAAATTAGCAGATGCGCATCTTGATACAAGTGTTGAGAAAGAAGCATGTCCATTAAATCTTGCGCCAACTTCTAGCACTACTGCGGCACTAGCAATGGGTGATGCGCTAGCAGTTGCCCTCCTAGATGCGCGCGGTTTTGAAGCAGAAGACTTCATTCGCTCACATCCTGGTGGCAGATTAGGGCGTAAACAACTCATGCACGTCAGCGAAGTGATGCGCAGTCTTGAAGATACTCCAAAAATTTCAGTTGAAGCTTCATTACAAGATGCTTTATTGGAAATGACTTCGAAGCGAATGGGTATGGTTGTAGCCTTAGATCAAGACAAAAAGGTATTTGGTATTTTGACCGATGGTGATTTACGTCGCCTCCTAGAGAAGAACACGAATCTTGGCGGAATTACCCTCAGAAGTGCTACAACACCGGGTCCCCGCACCATTCCTCCTGAGCTGCTAGCAGAAGAGGCAATTGAAATGATGGAAAAGCATCGCATTAACCATTTAGTGGTAACCGATAACAATGGAAAACTTTTAGGCGCACTCAATCTACATGATTTGTTTGCAGCCAAAGTAATTTAACTACCTCTAGCCTAGCTTAATATTCATGCCTCGCGCTTTCAATACGCACAACACTAATCCTCTTGCACAATATCCGCAAGCTTGGGAACGTGCAGCTAAAGTAAAGTTGCTTGTTCTGGATGTAGATGGTGTCTTAACTAATGGGCAAGTTTGGATTGGTGCTGATGGTAAAGAATCTTTAAAGGCATTTGATATACAAGATGGTTTGGGTATTAAATTACTACAGCAATGTGGTATTCCAACTGCCATCATTACAGGGCGCAATTCCAAAATGGTAATTGCGCGTTGCGAAGAGTTAGGTATTAAGTATGTACATATGGGTGTCGTAGATAAGGCAAAAGCCTTAGATCAGGTCGTTCAATCCTTAGGCCTATCTAGCTCAGACTGCGCTGTCATGGGCGATGATTGGCCCGATTTACAGATGATGAAAAATGCTGGGATGAGAATCTGCCCCGCACAAGGCCATGAAGCCGTTAAAGAATTTGCGCATCTTGTAACAAGCAATACTGGCGGAAGTAGTGCGGTAAGAGAGGTTTGTGATCTCATTCTAAAAGCCCAGTCCCGCTACGAAGAATTGCTCAACCAAGCGCGTAACTAAGCAATGCAATTGAATTCGCAACAAATCAAAATCACCCTTGGTCGCACTCTACTGCGCCTGATGCCGCTCATTCTGATGGGCGCTCTAACCTTACTTACTTTTTGGTTGGTTCAAAAAAATACCCCGCCCGAAAAATCCACAATAGAGCGTGTACGCTTACATGAGCCTGATTACACGATAAAGAATGGTGCACTATCAGCCTTAAACGAGCTGGGCACTACTAAATATCGAATTTTAGGCAATAAGGTTACTCACTACGACGACGATGCCTCAATCGATATACTCACGCCCCGCATGCGCCTCTTTCAAGCAGATAAAGCACCTGTCACTGTGAAATCAGATACTGGTCATTTAGATGGGGATCTAACTATCTTAGACTTATTTGATAACGCTTCCATCTTTCGGCCTGCTCAAGCTGCAAGTGCGTCACAACCCGCAACTCTCCGCATGCTAGCAAGTTCAAGCTATTTTAAGGTTCTCATTAACGATGACATTATTGAAACCAATAGACCCATCACGCTGGAACAAGGCATGTCGATTATGAATTCCACTGAAGGTGGGATCTTTAATAATGTTGAGCAAAGTATGGTGCTCACAGGCCAAGTTAAAGGTCGGATTGAACGCGCTCCACGAGGCAGCCAATAAAATGATTCAAATGCATTACTTTTTAAGTCGCCTGATTTTTATATGCTCCCTTGGGCTAGGTATTTGCATTGCAGATCAAGCCTATGCTGAAAAAGCCGACCAAGATAAGCCGGTAATCGTTCAGGCGGAAAAAGTTTCTGTAAACGATGTAAAGCAAATATATGATCTGAATGGTCAAATTTTACTTATCAAAGGTAGCATCATAGTCACTGGTGAAGATGGGCACATTCAAGTTGATCCGCAGGGATATGAATTTGTAGATGTAAAAAGTATGCCTGATACAGTCGCCACTTTTCGACAACGCCGCGAAGGAATTCCAGACGAATTTATGCAAGGGCTAGCCACCCAAGTAGTCTATGATTCTAAGACTGAACTTTTAACTTTGACAGGTGATGCTCGCCTCAAGCGTCTTTTGAATATGCAGCAGCTTGATCAATTGCGTGGCTGGAAGATTGAGTATGACGATGTAAAGCAGTACTATCGAGTGATACCCCCAAAAGATGCAAAGCCAGATGATCTACCTATGGCTCGAGCAATCCTTTCACCAAGACGAAAAGCTACACTAGAGAAATGACAACGGATTTAGCTCAAGAAAATAAGCCCGCTACCCTCAGTGCGCGCAACCTGCAGAAACGGTATGGATCTAGAACGGTAGTTCGCGATGTTTCTATACAAGTGGAGTGCGGAGAAGTTGTTGGCCTTTTGGGTCCAAATGGTGCAGGCAAAACTACCTCGTTTTATATGATTGTGGGCTTAGTTCCTCTTGATGGCGGAAATATTGTTTTAGATGGTATCGACATTACCCATTTGCCCATACATGAGCGTGCACGCATGGGCTTATCTTACTTACCGCAAGAGGCTTCTGTTTTTAGAAAGCTCAATGTTGCTGAAAATATCCAAGCTGTTCTTGAACTTCAAGTACAGGGCGGTAAGCCGTTAACTAAGGCTGAAATTGCTCATCGTCTAGATGAGCTCTTGGGCGAACTGCAAATTAGTCATTTGCGCAATAATCCGGCTCTTTCACTTTCTGGTGGTGAGCGCCGACGCGTAGAAATTGCAAGGGCCCTTGCCTCCCAACCAAAATTTATCTTGCTAGATGAGCCATTTGCGGGCGTTGACCCTATCGCCGTTGGGGAAATCCAGCGCATCGTGCGTTTTCTCCGGGATCGTCAAATCGGGGTTTTGATTACTGACCACAACGTTCGTGAAACCCTAGGGATTTGCGACCATGCCTACATCATCAGCGAAGGAAGTGTCCTTGCAGAAGGTAAGCCAGATCAGATTATTCAAAACGATGCTGTTCGCCGAGTTTACCTAGGTGAAAACTTCAGGATGTAGGCTGGACGGCCTTTCTAGGCATTTAGCAAATATAGATGCTTTCCCCTCTTGGATTTCGGCAAATTCGCTGATACGCTGGAGGTTCATGAAGTTTCTTTCCAAAAAATACTTCTCAAACGATTTTAGGGGCTTGCTGCGCACCCCAGGCATGAGCATGCGCACGCGTATATAAGAGGAGATGCTAATGAATTTGAAAATTAATAGCCGCCATGTGGAAGTAACACCAGCCATGCGTACACACCTTGAGGCTGGGATGGCCAAAATTCGCAAGCACTTTGACCATGTCATTGATGCTTCCGCTTTTCTCGTAGTAGATAACGCCAAAGAAAAAGATCTGCGTCAGAGCGCTGAGATCACTATTCACCTAAAAGGTAAGGAATTATTTGCCGAAGCCCATAATTCTGACCTTTACCATGCCATGGATGCAGTAGTTGATAAGCTTGAACGTCAAGTTGTAAAGCATAAAGAAAAAATCCAGGATCACCACCACGATAAGCGATTTGAGTAATTGCTGACATCAGGACACCTATAATCAGTTCACATGAATGCCCTGACCCATCTTTTTACCCCTAACTGCATTGCATTAGATAACTCTGCCAAAAGCAGAGCTGATGCATTTGCAGCAGCTGGGGATCTCTTTGCAAAAGAAATTGGTATTAATGCAAGTGCCGTCATTGAATTTCTCAACACACGCGAAGATTTAGGATCTACAGCTCTCGGAGCTGGAGTTGCTATTCCTCATGGGCGCGTGAAGGGGCTAAAACAGCCAAGTGCTGCTTTTATGAGATTAAAAGAGCCGATTGAATTTTCTGCTCCTGATGGTGAACCGGTGTCTATTCTGATTTTTTTATTGGTACCAGAAAAAGCGACTCAACAGCACTTAGAAATCTTGTCATCCATTGCACAACTACTCTCTGATGCAGATGCTAGGGACTTTTTATCATCATCAAATGATCCAATCAAAGTATGTGAACGATTACAGCAGTGGGGCGCAGTAAAATGACGCAACCATTAATCCTAGAGGGCGTCACTGCCCAACAAATATTTGATGACAATGTTTCTGATCTCAAACTCTCCTGGATTGGCGGACTTGAAGGATCAGATCGTACCTTTCCAGTCGAGGCAGTAAAAGCAGCGGCGGCTAGCTCAGATTTAGTTGGTCACTTAAACCTCATTCATCCAAGCCGAATTCAAATCTTTGGCGAACAAGAAATCGACTATCATGCCGCTCTTGAACCAGAGCAGAGACAAGAACAGATTGCTAGTCTTATTTCTAAAACGCCTCCTTGTGTAATAGTGGCTGATGGTAAAGCTGCAGATCCAGACTTACAACTCTTTTGCCAACGTTCTTCAACCCCCTTATTTACTACTTCCATCTCCGCCGCAGAAGTCATTGATCACCTGCGCATCTATCTCACCAAAATTGGTGCTCCTCAAATTACGATGCATGGCGTGTTCATGGATATATTGGGCTTAGGCGTATTGATTACTGGTGAATCCGGTTTAGGTAAAAGTGAATTAGGTCTTGAGCTCATCTCTCGCGGTCATGGTCTAGTGGCAGATGATGCTGTTGACTTTGCGCGTCTTGGATCAGATTACATTGAAGGTCGCTGCCCTGTCATCCTCCGCAATCTTCTTGAGGTTCGCGGTTTAGGCTTACTCGATATTCGTACTATTTTTGGTGAAACTGCTGTACGTCGTAAGCTGAAGTTACGTCTGATCGTCCAATTAGTGCGCAGAACAGATGGTGAATTTGAGAGACTTCCCCTCGAGGCTCAACATATAGACGTGCTAGGCATTCCCATTCGAACTGTAAAAATTCAGGTGGCGGCTGGTCGCAACTTAGCGGTTCTCGTTGAGGCAGCAGTTCGTAATACCATTTTGCAATTGCGGGGCATTGATACCTTAAAAGAGTTTATTGAGCGGCAACGCATGCAAATGAATGCAGATACAGACGCTACAAAAAATCAGGGTCGTCTGCTTTAAATTATGCAAATCAATCTGATTACCGGAATTTCAGGCTCAGGTAAATCAGTTGCCCTCCGAGCTTTTGAGGACGCAGGCTATGACTGTGTTGATAATCTCCCTGTTTCTTTACTAGAAAACTTAATTAGCACACTTGAAAAAGAAAAAAGTGAGCGTGTTGCAGTAGCAATTGATGCGCGCCGTGGTAGCTCTATTAGTGAACTACCATCAATCCTAGAGTTATTGAGAGAGAATCATCAAGTCCGCATTGTTTTCTTAAATGCTGACACCAATACCTTGGTACAGCGTTTCTCAGAAACTCGCCGTCGCCATCCCCTCTCTACTAACGCGAAACAATCTCAATCGGCAACGCTCGTTGAAGCGATTGAAAATGAACGAAAGCTACTAGAGCCACTTCGTGCCCAAGCGCACAGTATTGACACGAGTAACCTACCAGCACACGCATTAAGATCTTGGATCCAAGATCTACTCAAAGATAAACCTGCTGGGCTTTCTATTATTTTTGAATCCTTTGGTTTTAAAAAGGGTGTCCCCAGTGAGGCTGACTTAGTATTTGATGTTCGCTGCCTACCAAACCCTCACTACGATAAAGTCCTGAGGCCTCTAACTGGTAATGACAAACCCGTAAAAGAGTTCTTAGAAAAAATTCCTGAAGTAAACAGTATGGAAAGTGACATTATTCAATTCATCAATAAGTGGTTGCCTCACTATATCGCTGATGGTCGCAGCTATTTGACGGTAGCAATTGGCTGTACTGGTGGACAGCACCGCTCGGTATATCTTGTAAATCGCATCAGCGAACACTTCCGTGCACAAAAAGATCTCGCTGCCTTACAGCTCAATTTTTTAGATCGTCACCGTGAGCTAGACTCACTCTCTGCAACAAAACCTTGATGGGTTGCGGCAAACCATAGTGCCCTAGTTGATTGAGGGGGACGAATTTCAAACTGGAACTCAAAAACTGCAGAGATTTGGAAGAGCTTAATTCCCAAATCTGCATCCATAAACGACGATGGGTAAAGATGTGTTTAATTTGATCGCCACGCTTTGGCGTTTTAAAGAATTTTGACAAAGTAGGATTTATCTCCTCTGGCAAAGTAAGTTCAAGCAACTCTTTCAGACTGGGATTAGCTTTCTGAGTCTTTTGCCCTTTGGGTCTCCAGGCAGACTCTGGTAAAGACCATAGGCCGCCCCAAATAGCCTTGCTAGGGCGCTGTTGCAGAAGAACCGAATTACCTGATCTAATCAGCAGCATGTCGCAATCAAACTCTGGTGATCTTGCTTTCACCTTTTTTTGTGGAAAAGATAGCACCTGATCACTTAGATTTGCTTGGCATTCTTTTGCAAATGGGCACTTTTTCTGCATACTAATGCAAACGGGCTTTCGTGCAGTACACCACGTAGCCCCAAAGTCCATCAAGGCTTGCGTATATGTAGGCATATCCTGTGATTTTTTTGGTAATAGGTCGTTTGCTAAATTCCAAAGCTGATCATTAAGCGCCTTATCTTGTAGAGCGCCCTCGATTGCAAAAAGACGTACCAGGATTCTTTTAACATTTGCGTCCAAAATTGGTGCTCGCTCCTGAAAAGCAAATGCTGCAATTGCTCCTGCTGTCGATCGACCAATTCCTTTTAGCTGCTCAAGCAAATAAGGATCACTAGGAAATTTTCCTGAAAAATCTTGCATCACTTGTTTTGCACAGGCGTGCAAATTTCGAGCGCGTGAGTAATACCCCAATCCTGCCCACTCAGCTAATACCTCGTCCAAATCAGCAGCTGCTAATTTTTTAACTGTTGGAAAGCGTTTTATAAAGCGTGGATAACGCTCCAACACAGTCACAACTTGAGTTTGCTGCAACATAATCTCAGAAACCCAAACTGCGTAGGGGTCACAATTATTTTGCCAAGGTAGGCCTACACGGCCATTAACAGCCTGCCAAGCAAGCAATCTCTTGGAAAACGTCTTTATCAACGTTTTTGACATTGAGGACAAAAATAAGTGGAGCGCTGCCCCTGAACTATCTGCTTAATCGGTGTTTTACAAACCTTACATGGAAGATCTTTGCGGTCGTAGACTTTGGTTTGTACCATAAAGTGACCGGGGTCTCCTTCGCTATTAACAAAGTCTTTTAAGCTGCTGCCTCCAGCTGCAATTGCTTTATTCAGTATGAGTCTGACTGCGTTTGCTAAACGAGCACATTGGGGTTTACTTAATTTTCCAGCAGCTTTTGCAGGATGAATACCAGCAGCAAATAAACTTTCTGAGCAATAAATATTGCCAACACCAACTACGGCTTGACCTGCCAGTAAAAATTGTTTAACAGCAATACTGCGTTTGCGAGAGGTTTGATAAAGAATATTGGCACCTAGCTCACCTTCAAACTCAGGGGAAAAAGGTTCAACTCCAAGCTTTTGTAATAAGGTATTTTTTTCGATTGGCCCCTGAACTTTAGGATGCCAAAGTACTGCTCCAAATTTTCTAGGATCGTGCAAGCGCAAACTGAGTTTGCCAAATTCAAATGTGACTCGATCATGTAATTTCAAAGGATCGGTACTTGGTAAAACACGTAAGGTGCCTGTCATACCCAAATGAATCAAAAGATGCCCCGTGTCCATTTCAAGTAAAAGATACTTTCCCCGCCGTTGAATTGACTGAACTGTCTGTCCAGGCAAAATTTTAGGTAGGTTCCTTGGAACGGGCCAACGCAAGCGCCCATCGAGTACTTTGACGGCGCAAAGCTCTTGCCCCTGGATGTGCGGGGCAATTCCCAATCTGGTGACTTCTACTTCTGGAAGTTCTGGCATAAATGGATTGTAGATTCGCAGATTAGAATGTGCTTATGAGCCAATTCTTACTAAAGCCCATTTTGCAGGGTTTACTCCTTGTCACTCTTACTTTTGGGGTGGCCTTATCCGCCCAAGCCCAGAAGACTAAAGCAGATGGATTGGAGACTGGCGAGGCAGTATTCGAAGTATTGGCTTCAGAGATTGCGATCCAGCGGGGTGAAGCAGGCTTGGCTTTCAATACCTATATGGAGATGGCTCGTACCTACAAAGACCCGCGACTTGCTCAAAGAGCTATGGAAATAGCTATCACAGGTGGATCACCTGACTTAGCCTTACAGGCCGCAAAAAGTTGGGATGAGCTATCACCCCCCTCCCAAACTAAACCAAAAGAAGTATTTGTTACGCTCCTGATTTTAAGTAATCGCTGGCGAGATGCAGTCAAGCCTGCTATTGCCTTATTACAGCAACAAACACCGGCTCAACAAGAAAACACACTGTTACAGTTTCAAGCCTTGCTTGCTAAAGCAAAAGATGAAAACGAAGCATTGCGTGCCTTTTATGAAATCGTCTCTTCTCTTAAGGTGCTTCCAAAAGACCCAAGTCTTCTTTATACCTATGCAATGTCTGCAGAAAAAGTGGGGCGTGTTGATGTAATGGAAAAAACTTTGCGTGAGATTTTGCGCAAAAACCCTAATGATGCTAACTCCTTAAATGCGTTGGGCTATTCATTAGCAGATCGCAACCTAAAATTACCTGAGGCGTTTACTCTAATTAGTAAAGCGCAACAGCTCTCCCCCAAAGATAGCTTCATTTTAGATAGCCTTGGTTGGGTGAACTTTCGTCTTGGTAAAAATGAAATTGCTTTAGAGCAACTTCAACAAGCATTTGAAATGAAGCCTGAGGCTGATATTGCTGCACATACCGGCGAAGTATTGTGGGCTATGAATCGTCGCACTGAAGCTCAAGAGATGTGGAGAAAAGGTCAAAAAATAGACGCCAACAACTCCACACTCAAAGAAACTCTTAAGCGCTTAAAGCCCGACTGGTCAAATCCAGAACAGGCGCCCAAAGGCTCATGGGATGGTCGCTTTGCAGTCAAAGTCACTGGCCTTACTGATACTCAAAACCAAGGTGGTTCAGGTGGATTTACTTTGACTCAAGAAGAGCTTAAAGATATTTTAGAAATCCGTAGCCCAGTAGGTGGATCTATTGCAAAAATTACAATCACTCCTGGGGAAGCCACGCTGGAGCGTGATGGGCAGATCGTTACCGCAATTGATGCAGATACATTGCTGCAGAATGCTTTAGGTCTGCCGTTACCAGCACGTGGCTTATCTAATTGGCTTAGGGGTGAAGTAAGGCCTGGGAGTGAAGCGAGTATTGACAGAAATTCCAAAGGACAAGTTAGCAAAATCAGTCAGGATGGCTGGGATTTGGTATACACCTGGGGAAATAAAAATCAGCTCGATAAACTGACAATGATTCGTAACTCTAATATTGGATCTATTGATATCCGCTTGGTGTTTGATCATCCCAATGAATAGCAATTGTTTAGTTCTGCGCTCGCCAGCAAAGCTCAATCTTTTTTTACATATCGTTGGACGCCGTACCGATGGCTATCATCTACTTCAATCTGTTTTTCAACTAATTGATTGGTGCGATACCGTCACTTTAAAAGTCACTCCAGAAAATGAAGTGCGTCGTATTAATCCAATACCAGGCCTAGTACCAGAGCAGGATTTAGTAGTACGCGCAGCAAAATTATTAAAAGAATTTTGCAAAGTGGATAGCGGGGTTGAAATAGATCTCCAAAAAGAAATACCTATGGGTGCTGGATTGGGTGGTGGATCCTCAGATGCGGCAAGCACTTTGATCGGGCTCAATGTGCTTTGGAATCTCAGATTGAGTAAAGAGACACTAGCAAGCTTAGGTCTGCAACTTGGCGCAGATGTGCCATTTTTTATCTATGGCCAGAATGCTTTTGTAGAAGGAATAGGCGAAAAAATTCAAGGAATTGAGCTTCAAAATCGTGACTTTTTGGTCATTTTTCCCAATCAAGGGATATCCACAGCAGGCATTTTTTTAGACCCGCAATTGACCCGAAATCATGCTCAGATTACAATTGATGGCTTTCTTGCGTCGCCATGGTCAGATTTATCAAATGATTGTCAGGAAGTAGCGATGCGGATTTGTCCTGAAGTGAAGCAAGCTTTGGATTGGGTTAGTCAAGCATTACCGGGCTCTGAGCCCCGTATGTCTGGTTCTGGAAGTAGCGTTTTTGCTGTCTTAGACACTAAGACCAATCCCGCGAAACTAGAAAATCTTTCGCAAAGTCTTCCAAAAGGATGGGTGGGTCGGATTGTTCGGGGCTTAAATAAAAATCCCGCTTACAATTTGATTTCTTCAGAATGAGCTGTAGGGGAATCGCCAAGCTGGTTAAGGCACTGGATTTTGATTCCAGCATGCGAAGGTTCGAATCCTTCTTCCCCTGCCAAATACTTTAGAAACGATAAAGATAACCTTTTCACCCGACAAAGTCCTTGATCCTATGACCGCCGCTATCCACCCAGATTTACTGACCCTATTTACAGGCAACGCAAATCCCGTTTTGGCGGAGGCAGTTGCGAAAGAGCTCAAACTCACAATGGGTAAGGCTTTCGTGGGCCGCTTTTCAGATGGCGAGATCCAAGTTGAAATTCAAGAAAACGTTCGTGGCAAAAATGTCGTAGTTATTCAATCGACCTGCGCACCAACTAACGACACCTTGATGGAACTCATGATTATGATTGATGCCCTCAAGCGTGCATCTGCAGGTCGCATTACTGCAGTGATTCCCTACTTTGGCTATGCTCGCCAAGACCGCCGTCCACGCTCTGCGCGCGTGGCCATATCTGCACGAATTGTGGCCAATATGCTTCAGTCTGTTGCTGGTATTGAGCGCGTTCTCACCATGGATCTGCATGCCGACCAAATTCAGGGCTTCTTTGATATCCCTGTAGACAATATCTATGCCTCACCTGTACTTTTAGCTGACCTAGAGGCTCAGAAGACTCAAAAAGATCTCATCATTGTCTCTCCAGATATTGGTGGTGTAGTTCGCGCCCGCGCAATGGCTAAACAACTAGGCACCGATTTGGCCATTATTGATAAACGTCGTCCAAAGGCAAACGTGTCTGAAGTAATGCATCTGATTGGTGAAGTAGAGGGCCGTCATTGCGTCATCATGGACGACATCATTGATACTGGTGGAACCCTTTGCAAAGCGGCTGAAGCACTTAAAGAGCGTGGTGCTAAGGGTGTTACGGCTTACTGTACTCATGCCGTCCTATCTGGTGGTGCAGTGGCGCGTATAGCAGCCTCTCAATTGGATGAACTAGTAGTTACTGACACCATTCCATTAACCCCAGAAGCTTTAAAAGTAGCCAAAATACGCCAATTAAGCGTAGCCCCTATATTGGCCGAAACCCTTTCTCGTATTAGTAAGGGCGATTCAGTCATGTCGATGTTTGCTGAATAGGATAAAAATCCCAGTTTTACCCTGATTTTTGTGAGTTTTAAGCCATTTATAGGCAAAAACTCCGTTTCCCACGATATAATCGAAGGCTTTTCTGTTTGGTCGCGAACGGAAATTAACCTTAACTAGGGAATTTAATATGAAAGTAGTAGCCTTTGAAAGAAGCGTACAGGGAACGGGTGCGAGCCGCCGTCTGCGCAATTCCGGAAAAACTCCGGGAATCGTTTACGGTAGTAAAGATGCAGCCGCTGTTATCGA
>Ga0209188_1000500_pt1 | contig 37860 bp, 52 predicted proteins | sample C_130625_EF_Meta_FD_187307 | JGI IMG/M metagenome (GOLD analysis project Ga0209188, IMG submission 187307) | Freshwater microbial communities from Lake Croche, Canada to study carbon cycling - C_130625_EF_MetaG (SPAdes) (version 2) | ecosystem: Environmental > Aquatic > Freshwater > Lake...
GAAGGCAAGCTTGCTGCTTTGCGCAATTATTATGGCGGGATGCAGCTCAACCCCAGTAGCCGTTCAATGTCCAGTATTTCCGCAGCCCCCAAAGGAACTGATGCAGAAACCGCCTACCCAATACTTGTTGGACAATGCGCTGAAACAACCCTCCAGGTAAACCTATGGCAAGAATGGGCTACAGAAAACGGATTAATTAAATGACATATGACCAACTAGATAAACTAGGTATTGACCACAAATGGCTTGGACCCCTAGAAGAAGTATTTACTAAATATGACATCAGCACACCTCTCCGTCAAGCAGCGTTTATTGGTCAGTGTGCTCATGAGTCTGCTAATTTTAAGACTTTACAAGAAAACCTTAACTACAGCGCCGAAGGCCTAATGAAAACCTGGCCTAGCCGTTTTCCTACAAAAGAAGTTGCTGACCAATACGCACGTCAACCAGCCAAAATTGCCGGTAAGGTTTACAACGGCAGACTAGGTAATACTAGCGAAGAAGAGGCTGCTAAATATTTAGGCAGGGGTCTTATCCAGCTTACAGGGAAAGAAAATTATGAACACTGCGGATTGGGCATTGGTGCTGATCTTTTGGCTGACCCTACTTTATTGCTGGATCCACGATATGCTTGCCTTTCCGCAGGATGGTTCTGGAACAAAAAAGGATTAAACGCCTTGGCTGACACCACTGACTATGAGACAATGACAAAACGCATCAACGGTGGATTAATTGGCCTAGATGATCGTAAAACTAAAATTGCCAAAGCCTTATCTGTATTAGGATAAACCCTTATGCCATTACAAAAGCTTGCTTTTCGCCCAGGAATTAATAAGGAAACCACAAACTACACCAATGAAGGTGGTTGGTTTTCTGGTGATAAAGTTCGTTTTCGTTCTGGTTTTCCTGAAAAAATTGGAGGATGGACAAGAGCCACTCCGGGTTTGTTTTTTAAAGGGATATGCCGTGCTTTAATTAATTGGATTAATTTAGCCAGTGCAAACCTAATAGGAATTGGAACCCATACAAAATACTATGTAGTACGTGACGTTGCCACTTACAACGACATTACCCCTTTAAATAAACCTCCTCAAACACTAGGTAGTAACCCTATAGAAACGGTAGCTGGGTCTTCTATTATCACCATTACAGCCGTGGCTAACCTTGCTCAAGGTGGTGATTATGTCTCTTTTTCAGGCGTTGCTGGTACAACTATTGGTGGCATTAGTGTGGCTGTTATTAATGACAGTAAAGGTGGTACTGGTTTTCAAATCCTAACCCCGCTAATAAGCACTAATAAATTTAGAATTGATTTAGGTCCAACTAACGTGGCTACTTCCTCAACTACTGGAGGAGGTTCTGCGGTCGTTGCTTCTTTTCAATTAAACATTGGATTACCTGCTTTTGCAACCGGTACTGGTTTTGGAGCAGGAGTTTGGAACGGAACTAACAGGACAGTATCTGGGTACTTGACACGGACTTCCCCTGCTACAGGGATTGTCTACCTTAATGCTACTTCTACAACAATCAATATTAATTCTACCTTTGGGTTTTCTTCTTCTGGTTACATTCAAATTGAAAACGAAATTATTCAGTACTCAGGGATTACCCCTACATCTTTTACAGGGTGTGTGCGAGGGGCCACGCTTAGTGGTTCATCTTCTCCCGCTACAAACCATGCGGTAAGTCCAATCCCTAATCCTGCTCCATTACGAATTTTTCAAGTAATTGGTTTGCTGGGAACAACTGGCTGGGGACTGGCATCCGACGTAAACTTTGGTATTGGCCAACAGCTTCGTTTATGGACCCATGATAACTACGGGGAAGATTTATTACTTGCTCCTCGTGGTGGAAAAGTATATTACTGGAAAAACAACACGGCAACATACCCAAGAGCCGTGACCCTTGCTTCTTTGGCAAGTACTGCTGGATATGATCCAAATGAAGTACCCGTTCAAACAAACCAAATCGTAATATCAGACGTTTCTCGTTTTGTTATTGCCATGGGTTCTCAAAGCGTTAATGATTCTTTTTCCAGGTTTGATCCAATGCTGGTGCGTTGGTCTGATCAAGAAAACCCATATCAGTGGTATCCAAGCGCCACAAACCAATCAGGCGAACAGCGTCTGTCTAACGGCTCATACATCATGACTTCTAGAAAGTCTCGTCAAGAGATTTTGATTTGGACAGATGCCGCTTTGTATTCTATGCAGTATCTAGGACCTCCATACGTATGGGGCATTGGTCTTTTAATGGACAACATTTCTATTATTTCACCCAACGCAGTATCTACTGCCAACAACATGTCGTTTTGGATGGGCACAGATAAGTTCTATGTCTATTCAGGACGAGTGGATACCCTGCCTTGTACTTTACGTAAATATGTTTTTGAAGACTTAGCTTTTTCACAACGCTTCCAAGTAGTATCCGGAACAAATGAAGGATTTAGTGAAATCTGGTGGTATTACGTGTCAAATGATGAAGTTAACAATTCTCGTAACGAGAGACGTGATCCAACTGTAGATAAGTATGTAACTTATAACCACTTAGACCAGGTTTGGGCGTACGGTACTTTAAATAGAACTGCTTGGTTAGACAGCCCTTTGCAAGACCACCCAATAGCTGCAATAGGAAGTACTGAAGAAGGCACTCTTTTATTCCATGAAAACGGAGTAGACGATGCTGCTACAGCAAGTCCTAAGCCAATTGAATCCTATATCCAGTCTTCCGACTTTGATATTGATAATGGACACAACTTTGGTTTTATTTGGAGAATCATTCCCGACATTACTTTTAATGGATCAGTTAGTGAAAACCCTCAGATAAATATGTCCCTATTAGGAAGACGCAATTCTGGTACAAACTACCAGGGATTAACTTCTCTTACTAATCAAATAAATACTACACAAACCACAATACCAGTTATTGACACTAGCAATTTCCCTGTAGCAGGTGTTTTGTTACTTAATACAGAAAAAATTACATACACAGGTAAAACAGCAACAAGTTTTATAAATTGTATTCGTGGGGCTTTAAATACAGATGCAATCCCGCACATTGCTAATACACCCGTAGATTTATTTGAGTCTCAGTTAGATGTAACTAAAACTAGTACTTTCCCGGTAGAGCAATTTACAGGGCAAATTTATACTAGAATACGTGCTCGTCAGATGGGCATAAATATCTCCTCTACAAGGCTAGGAACAACCTGGCAACTAGGCTCCCCTCGTATTGATATCAAATCTGACGGACGAAGATAATGGCTCAGATTCCTCTTCGGCCCCCTAGGGCTCCTAGTATTCCCCTGGCTCCAGTAGACTATAAGCAGGGTTATATTGATCAATTCACAAGTGCTTTGCGCTTGTATTTCAATCAAATTGATAACGGTATGGGATCTCTCCTATCTGATACAGGTGGATCTTCTTTAAGCCTGCCTCATATTGCAGCCCTAGATACCACCGTTCAATATGCAACGGCAAACAATACGCCGACAAAGGTTCTTTGGAACACACTAGGCTCAAGTAGTGGTTTTAAATTAGACCCGACTGGATATGTGGAGGCAACTTATTCTGGGGTATATAAATTTGATTACAGGCTGCAGTTTGCTAATACTGCAGATGCAGCACATACAGTAGATGTTTGGCTTAAAGTAAATAACGCAAACGTTGTAGGTTCTGCTAGTAAGTTTGATATTTTGGCTAGGAAAACCTTGTCAGTTCCATCTTACTTAGTAGCTTATTCTAGCTTTACCCTTAATGTAAATGCTGGGGATAAAATAGAACTTTGGTGGGCAACCGATTTGGCTTATATTGTTTCTCCCGCAACTGCAGGTGTTTATATGCAATATGAAGCGGCTCAAACAACCCCGTATGCACGCTCTTCCGTACCATCCGCTGTAGGGTCAATAACATTTGTTTCTAGACTTCCAACCGACCCCGCAGCATGATAATATCCTATATAAACCCATTTCCGAAGACGGAGAACCCCTGATTATGGCCCAAGAAGGAATCGCAACTCTACCCCAAGCTCCTGAAAATCAGTCTGCAGAGCCTGATATTAATCTGATTAAGCAGTCTATTGGACAGCGTATCCCAGGAGCAGAACAAGCCTATGATCAGACTATGGATCAGGTCAGCTCACAACTAAATCTGCCCCCTGACCAATTGCAAATGATGTTGCAAATCCTGCAATATATGCTTTCTCATGAGCAGGAATATCCGCAAATTCGTCAAAAATTGATGACTGAAGGCAACGTTCGCCCTGAAGATTTACCAGAGCAGTTTGATCGTGGTTACCTGACTACGATGCTTTTGATGGTCCAAGAGGCGTTAAAAAGGCAAGGTGGAGCAAGTCCCATGGCCCAAGCGCCACAGCCGCAAGGCTTTGCTCAGGGCGGACTAGCCGCTGCAGCGCAATCTTTAGCCGCTAAAGGCCGTGGTGGTGACACCATTTTAGCTCACATCAATCCCCAAGAAGCTGCCATGCTTAAGGCTATGGGCGGTTCTGGAACCATTAACCCTGCTACAGGAATTATGGAATTTAAAGGCAATCCACTTAAAGCTATTGGTGATGCCTTTAGTTCGGTGGGTGATGCCATTAAGTCCGTAGCATCTTCAACCGTTGGTAAGATTGTATTAACCGTTGCTTTGGGCATGGTCATTGGACCGACAGCAATTGCTGCTTTAGGACCAATTGGTGGCGCTATGGCAGCAGGTGCTCTAGCTTCCGGCGCTGTTTCTTTAGCGGGTGGCTCAAACCTTAAAGACTCTTTACGTTCTGCCGCTATTGGTGGTGCGTTAGCTGGTATTGGTGCAGGTATAGCAGATTACCTTCCAGGGACAACAGGAGGTTGGTTAAATACAGCCGCTACTGCAGGTGTGGTAGGTACGGGCTATGGCTTAGCAACTGGGCAAAGTATTGGTCAAGCATTAAAAACCGGTGCAATAGCTGGTGTTACCGCTGGGGGAGTTTCTGCAGCAAACGGTGCAACTATGAATGCCCCTGCCCCTACTAACAATGCTCCTATCGTAGCAGATAACTCTACACCCTTTGGCAGTGACGTTAATGCAGGTACTACTAATACCCCAGGTACTAATGAACAGGCTGTAAACATTACCAATAAGGGTGGTGCAATTACACCTACGAGTGAAGGCATTAGCAATCTTCCGGCTGGAAATACAAACTTACAGGCTCCACAATTCTCTAGGGATTTTGATACTACTGGAAACAGTAATTTACAAGCTCCATACAGTCCAACTGCGTCAGATCAGCAGTACATGAATCAAGATATGCAACCCCAGGCTCGTTCAGGGGAAGGTATCTTTAGGGGTGAACAAACAACACCTAAAACTTTTGGTGAAACAGCAAACGATTATTACACTAAGGGCAAGGATTATTTATTTGGTACTGATCCAAAAAACCCTGGCGTATTTATGAACAAAGAAGGAGGCTATAGCCTTCCAGCTATAGGAGCCGGAGTGTTGGGAATTGGTGCTTTAACTGGAGGTTTTAGCCCAACAACACCTAAATCCCCTGGATTAGTAGATAGAAATCCTGACGGTTCTCCTGTTACAGGCCAAGATTTAATTAATAAAGATCCAAGTAAGTATGTAGTATCAAACCTCCCTGGATACAACTCACCTATGCCTGCTACTACACAAGCTAACCTTGTAAATACTCCTACGTATGGCGGAAACACTTACACAAACTATACGTCTCCTCAAAATCCAGTATATGTTCCACAAGGGCAGCCCCCTGTTCAGCAACCTTATAATACAGCTACAATGTATAACTTCATGCCTCGTGTGTATGCTCAAGGTGGTATATCTGAAATTTACCCTCGTCGTACCGGTGGCATTAGTGGACCTGGAACAGGTACTTCCGATTCAATTCCAGCAATGTTGTCTGATGGAGAATTTGTAGTTACAGCAAGAGCAGTACGTGGCGCAGGTAACGGCAGTCGTCGTGAAGGTGCTAAAAAACTTTATCGCATGATGCACGCTTTAGAAAAGAAGGCTAAATAATGGCTACAGCAACCACAACCACAGAACAGATAGTCCGAGAAGCCCCGGATATTGAAGCCTATAAACTAGGCCTTTTGCAATCAGCAAAGGGTCTTTCTGACAGACCTGTAAATGTACCTGGATATAACGTAGCAGGTTTTAATCCAGATCAAACAAGGGCCATGGAACAGGCTCGTGCTGGTATTGGCGCTTATCAACCTTACTTAGCAGGTGGTCAACAAGCTATACAGCAAGGACAACAATCTGTAGGTGAAGCAGCAAATGTCTTGCGTGGAGCAGATACTCGTAATCAATATGGCGCTGCTCAAGCAGGTCAAAACATGGCTTTGATGGGTACTTACAATCAAGCTAGACCTATTGGCCAAGAACAGATTCAACAGTACATGAACCCCTACAACAACCTGGCATTAAACCAGCAGTTGCAGGAAATGAATCGCCAAGCGCAGATTCAACAACAAGCCTTACAAGGCCAAGCTGTAAGAGCAGGTGCTTTTGGTGGCTCAAGAGAAGGTATTCAACGTGCTGAACTAGGCCGTAATCTTGCTCAAACACAAAACCAAGCGATTGCTCAGTCCGCACAAGCTGGTTATGGGCAAGCATTGTCTGCTGCACAGCAACAACAACAAGCTCAGTTGGCGGCTTATGGTCAGATGGGTACTTTAAGTCAAGGTATTGGTAACCTAGCAAATCAGCAGTTTAATATTGGCAATCAAATAGCTCAGGGTATGGGTAACTTTGGAACACAAATGGGCAACATGGGTGTTCAACAGGCAGCTCTGGGTCAGACTGCTCAGCAGCTTGGCCAGGCAGATACCAACTTCTTGTACAACATTGGCCAGCAACAGCAAAACATGCAACAGCAGCAACTTGACGCACAACGCAATACAGCATTGCAGCAAGCGTACGAGCCATATCAGCGGTTGGCGTTCTTGTCGGATATCTATAAAGGATCTCCTTCTAGCCAGCAGTCAATTGCGGCATCTACTGCTCCAGTTCCAAGCGCATTCCAGCAGGCGGTAGGTACTGGTATTGCAGCGACTGCAGCAAGCGCAGCAGCGAAAAAAGCAGGCATAATTTAAGGAGAATGTATGAATCCCAAGGTATTTGAACGGGCTCTATTTAACGCTAAAAACAAGCCCAGCAAAGCCGATTCGGGTATTGCTCAGGGATTTGATGAGGAAGCCGACTCGGAAGAAATAAATGATGATGAGTTGATGGAAGATGTTTCCAAACGTAGTCCAACTTCTCCTGAAATTCTTATGAACAATCTTCGTGGAGATGTTCGTTCCGTTGATGCTCGCTACCAAGAACTTGCTGATATGTTAGGTGATCAGGTAGCTAGTGAAACACCCCCTGAAGTTTTAGCTATGTTGCAATCTAAATTTGCAGCGGAGCAAGCTCCTGCGGGTATCGGTGCATTACCCCCAGGTCAGGGGATGTCTCCTCCTTCACTGACTCCAGACGCTGGAGCACCGATGCCCACCCCACCACAAGGCGGCGGTATTCCACAACCTCCTGCAATGCCTCCAATGCCAGGTCCCGAGGCTCAAGGACCTGCTCCACAAGGTTTTGCCTATGGTGGCATGGTTAGCCAAGCTCCAGGTTATGGCGCTGGTTACGATCAAATGCCTGCCATGTATCAAGCAGCGCAAGCTCCACAAAATATGGGTTCCAATCAAATGGCTCCGCTGTACCAACCAGAGCAACCTCCACAAGGCTTTGCTGGGGGTGGTATTGCTTCTTTGCCACAGTCCGGTGCTAATTACAAAACGGGCGTAAGTTACAACGGGCCTCAATTACAAACAAGTGCAATTGCACAAGAAGGAAGACAAGGTGATTCAATGTTGGCTTACCTTACTCCTGAGCAACACGCTATGCTTACTAGTATGGGAGGGGGCTCGACCGTCAACCCAAAAACTGGTCTGCCTGAGCATTTTTTAGCGTCAATGGCTCCAATGGCGAATAACGTCATTCAAAGAGCTCAACCTTATGCCCAGGCAGTAAATATGTACGCTGGCCGCTTATTTCAACCGATGTTGACACAGCCTACTCTCCAGCAAGGCCGTAGCACTTTAGGGACTTTCTTACCTAAAACAGCCGAAGGTATGGAAATGTATTACCCAACACTAACCCAACGTATTGGTATGGCAACAGAGCCTGTACGCCAAGCAATAGCTAATTCTCCTGCCGCTGCTAAAGTGGGTGCAGCATTAACAGCGATTCCTGGCGCAGCTGCCGTGTCTAATGCGTTTGGTGGCCGGGAAGAAACTCCTGGGATGCCAATGCGTAATGATGGTACAGACGTTCCATTAGTAATTACTAGAGATGCTCAGGGTAAACCCGTATATAACCAACCGCCCCCACCTAAGGGCAAAGGCCCACTAGGTCTTACTGAAGGTGAAGAAGTAGTTCCTGAACCTAGTGCTGTGGAAAAAGCATTGAATCCTCCTACAGAACCTAAGACTGTAGAAGATTTAATGACTCAGCAAACTGGTGTAAAAGTTACTCCTAAAGAGCAAAAGCTTGAGAATCGACTTGACGCTTACATGAAAGAAAACCTCCCTGTATTTGAAAAATACATGGGTGGTAATAAAGAAGATACACAAGTCCAAGCTTTATTGTTATTGGCGGATGCTGGCTTGCAATATGCAACTACTGGTGCTCGTACTCCAATGATGGCTTTGGCAAATGCAGCTAAGGGTTTACCCGGTGGTCTCGGTCAGTTGGCAGCGCAAGAATCTGCACGCAAGTCTCAGATTTCTGGTGCGGCACTTACTTCCGGATTACAGACTATTGCTGCGGAAGACAAAGCTAATGCTGCATTGCAAAAAGAAATTATTAAACAATCTATTGCCAAAGGTGAGGTAATTCCTACTGATTTAGGTGCTGGTTTAACTAATTACCGTGGCAAGCAAGGTGAAGATCGTGGCATGAAAGTTGATCCTACAATTACTAATAGCTTTTTACAAAGCACCTACACTCCTCAAGTAGTAAAAGATGAGAAGGGTGAAGTAGTTGGTATGGATACTCCATACGCAAGAGTAAGTGGCACTACAAGTCAAACAATCAATACTGACAAGGGTACAAGAGAGCGTTTAGCTGCTGAAATTTCACGTCAAGAAGCTGCACTACGTTCTATTGACTCTGCATTAACTGACTACACTACTGCGTTCGGTCCTAAAGCTTTTATTACCAACTTTAAGAACAATACGCTTGTCCCTGTTTCACCACTTGATCCTAACGTTGTAGCAGAGAAAAAACGTACTCAAATTCTCACTGCATTTAATACTGCAGGTAAAGCAATTGCTAGAACAGGTGATACAGGTAATATTGCTGTGGCAGAACAAAAAGGTGCTGACTTTATCCTTGGTGATAAACCTGGTACATTTTTCTCTGACCCAGAAACCGCTTTGGCTCGCATCATGGCTGTGCGTACTGACATCGCTAATCAACGCTTGGCTACGGCTCAGCAACTTGGTTGGCTTAATCAGGATATCCAGCTTGAAGTTCCAAACTTAGGTACTAGAAACGACCCAATTCCACAGAATAAGTTGAACTATGTAACTAATTTGGCAAAAGCCAATCCAAGCGGACAAGTGTATATAATGACTCCAAAGGGAACACAGCAGGTACTTCTCTCCACACTTAAGCAGTAAGGACGCTACATGGCAACGATTACCACGGCAGATGGCCAGGTTATTGATTTGGACACAGGGGAAACTGTTGGAAAAACAGAAGCCCCTCTTCCACAAGGAAAGTGGGAAATTCCTAGTAACCCCTACGATTTAGCAAAGCAAGCAAGCTATGGCTTTAATGCGGCTTTGTTTGCCCTTCCAGATGCTGGTGTAAAAGCAATTGGCCGTGCACTTGGTTATGATGATAAGAATGTCCAGACACTTACTAAGATGTTTAATCGAGGTGATGTTGGAGCTAAAAACGTAGACGAACGCTATGCTCGTGCAATTGGTGAAGGTATTGGCGCTAACTTACCTATTACTGGTGTGCTTGGTTACATGGCCGCTAGTCAAAAACTAGCAGCACCTTTAATGGCTGACGCTGGCGTGATAAAGCGTGTTGCCAAAGATACACTAGACTTTATTCGTAAAAATCCTAGAGCAGCTTTGGCGGCGGACATTACATCTGGTGGAGCTTTTGGTGCTACAAAGCAATATACCCAAGAAGAAGAAATGGGCCCTATTGCCAGTGAATTATTGCCATTGGCCGCTTCCGTTGTGGCCCCCGCCGGTGGAGCTGTAGCAGGAGCTGTAGCTTCAAAAGTAGCACCTAGTGCTATAGCTGCAAAGTATTTAAAACAGGTAGTAAGTCCTGACCAAAGCAAGTTATCTGAAGTAGGTAAAGAGATTTCAGGTGAATACAATATTCTGACTCGCCCTATTGCTAGTATGCTTGTGCCCCGTGCTGAGCGTGCCGTTGGTAAAGCGTTGAGCAAAGGTGAAGTACAAGAAAGCCTTAAGCGTGCAGAACAACTGATCACGGACCTTGGAGCACAGGGCATTAAGCTTAACACTGCCGAGCGTACTCAGTTACCTCAGTTCTTGATTGAAGAAGGTAATTTAATCAAGAGCATGACTCCTGAGCAATTACAAAAAGAATTAGCTCGCCGTGCTGGAAATGCGGACGAATTTAATAACATCATTGAAAGCTTTTCACCTAAATCAGCCATGAATTTGGAAGATGCTTTGAGCAAGGTTAAAGGCGATTCAGAGGCATTACAAACTTCTTTGATAGACAATATTGCTGCTGAAAAAGCGTTAGCTTCAGAAGGCTTGTCTGCTCGTTATGGCGCTCAAAACAAGGATGTATTGGGCAATGAAATTCGTAACACAATTTTGTCTTCCGGTGAGAAGAGCTTTTTTAATTTACGTAACGTAGCTGATCGCATGGGCTTGCGTAATTTTTTTACCAAAGACGGTGTTCCGCTTCCAACTCGTGAGGCCGATGGTGTATCTCGTTACCCTTCTTTTGATATTAACAAACCCATTACCGATATTATTTCTAAGTATCGTATTTTTACTGGTCCAATACGTGAACAATATCCGGAACTGGTTAACATCTTAGGACGTTACAAAGGTAGGCAGGGAAAGAAAAGTGAAAACGCTTTCCGTGATAACTTAGTTAAAAATATCACCGACATGATGGTAGAGCGTCAACGCCCAGGCTCTACTGCCGCTGCTCCAATGGAAGGTTTTTTAAATCCTTCCGAATCTGCAATGAGTACAGCTCAAGGCGATTTAGCTTTCCGCCAACAACAAGAGTCTTCTGCCAAGATGTTGGTTGATAGTCTTTTATCTCCTGAAGCGGGAACCAAGACTCGTGTTGGTTTGAGCAATTTACCTAAAGATCAACAAGTTAAAGTGTTGGCTACTTCGTATGGCTTAGAGCCACAACAATTGACCACGGCCCTTGAAGCAGCAAAAACAGCTGCCTCAAAAACAGGCAAGGTAGATATTAACTTTCCTGAGGCTGTAGAGTTACTGCAAGCGTCTACTCGAGCTCGTAATCAAGCTATTCAGAACTTTACGGATTCCCAGTTTGCTGGTACAGGCCGCCAAGCTGCACAAAAAGAACTAGATAAAGCTACTGCAATTCACAAAGATATTGAAGACATGGTGTTTAAAGCCGTGCCTAAGATGAATAAGCAGTACAAAGATTTCCAACAAGTCTACAAGGATATTTATGGGGATGCGTATGAACGTTATCTTCCTATCCTCATTGGCGCTAAGCGTCCTACAGGTGAGTTCTTAACTGCTAATGAAGCAGTAGTAGGCCAAGCGTTTAAGTCCGCTGAAAACATGCGTGATATGAAGTTATTACTTGGTGAATCTGAGCAAGGCAGGGACCTGCTAGCACGTTCTGCTATGGATTGGGTTCGTAGTAAAGGTGTGCTTGATGCCGACGGCTTAGTCAATCCATCCAAAATGAAAGCTGTTTTAGATAGCAATAAGGCTATTGTTGAAGCCCTACCTGATTCTGTTAAGCAGGGTCTAAGAGATGATTTAGCTACTGGTAAAGCAGTCGCTGCTCGTATTGGTCAACTTGAAGCCCGTAAGCAAGCTGCTGTAGACAACGAGTTGAATAAACTGATTGCTAAGTCTACCCGTGAAGGCGCTGACCCTAATGAGTTAATTACCCGTGTATTGCGTGACCCAGCAGATATGAATGTATTGGTAAAAGCAATGGAGGGTTCTCCAGAGCGCCTTGAAGCGTTACGCCGTGCTGTTTATAAAAGTGCTGCCGATCCACAAGGCAAAGTATCTATTACTCAATTCTTAGATAGAGCAAACCCTAAGTCTTTGGCTGCGTTATTTAGCCCAGAGCAGTTGACCAACTTGCGTAAAATTGGTCAATTGGAAGGGTACATTAAGTCTTCTCCAAGCATCGCTAATATTCCATCACCTTTTGAATCTACTAATGAGCAGGCCCAGCGTATTCTTGGTACAGGTATTCCAGGTCTTACTGGAATTGGTAAATCCATTATGGAAGGCCGCACTGGTGTAGCCTGGAGCACAGCGTACTTACTAACTCGTTTTGTAGGCCGCCAAGAATATAGTATTTTGGATAGAGTCATGCAACGTGCGGTTGAAGATGCTGACTTTGCTAAAGCGCTCGTTCAACAAGCCAAAGATAAGTCTCCTGAAAACTTAGCTAAGCGTTTACAAAAGCAATTTGGTAAATCAGGTGTATACATACCTGAGGTCATCTACAATGCTCCACGTCGTGCGTTTATGACTGACGTTGCACAAGAGATACAACAAGAGCCAGAGCAAGCTGCCCCTGTACAACAACCTGTACAAGTTGCACCGCAGCAACCACAGACGCCTGCAGCGCCTCCAACAAGAGCTCCAGGTCAAGCTAAACAGCAGATGCAAAACTTTAATCAACGTTACCCAGCGCCTCCAACTAAGGGTGTTGGTAACATTGGTCCGGCTTTCCCAACAACTCCACCTAAGCCTGGGCCAAATGCTGCTACTATGTATCAATCCTTGTTCCCAAGAGATACTTTGGGCCAGGCCATCGAACTTAACAAAACACAGCAATGACAAAAGAAGCTAAATATCCCGTCTACGATCGACTAGTAGACGGGAATCATTTTGAGTGGATTACACACCAGGCGCAGCTAGTGCGTGAGCAGCGGCAAAGAGATCGTATCGTGCCAACCAAGCCTGCTTATACTGCTCCCACTCACGGCCAACCGAAACGAATTCTTGTACCTGCCCATCCTGCGCCGCCATCAAAATAACGCCTTGCTGTATATCACTGCCATATACCATGTCATGCGCTAGAGCATAGGCAGCAAGCTGGTGAAAGTAGTCTTCAATCCAAGCCCGTTGTTTCATCTTATTGGTTTGTTTAAAGTCCACAATCGAGGGTTTACCCCTATATACCGCAGCTAAATCGGTGCTGCCTGCATACTTTCCTGGGTAGTAAACACTAACTTCGCACCCCCAAACTTCATCTAGGTTTGGAAAATACTTCTCCGCTAATGCCATCGCCATACGATAGCCACGGACCGCTAACCAGGATGTGGGAACCTCAAGTGGACGATGCTTAATAAAGCGCTCAAGGCAGCCGTGCATGTGTGTACCAACCGAGGCAGCTTCATTCTTAATTCTGTCCGCTTCTCCCTGTCCAACATTCTTGACCCAAGCATCAAGGTGCGATTTATCTTTAGTACGGTCTAGGATCGTCGTAACGGACGGCAGGGGCGTTCCTTCTGGTGTGACATACCTTCGCCCTTCCGGACTGTCTAACCGTGTCAGGGAGTGGTATTTGTACCGTTTAAATGTATTGATTAAGTAAGCCATGCTTTTAATTCTTCCCCCATTACTTCATTTGCAATATTGATCTTGCGAACGAGTGCTTCAACAATCTTTTCGTCCACTGTTTTTGGTGCTACTAAATCGATGTAAGTCATTGGCCTGGTTTGGCCATAACGATCGATTCGAGCTTCTGACTGCAGCCTTACTTCCAGGTCATAACCATTGGAATAGTAAATCATGGTATTTGCTTCAGTAAGGGTTAACCCGTAACCACCCGTGCGGGGCTGCCCTACAAAGAACCGTAGCTCGCTGTTGGGATCTTGAAAACGATTCACAATGTCTTCCCGTTCGTCTGACGTAGTATCCCCAAAGAAAGTGGCTGTAGAGTTCATGCCATACGCCTTTTGAAGAGCAAGCTTAATAGCCTCAATGTCATGGCGAAAGTGAGCCCAAATAATAATCTTGCCATCGGTCTCTTCAATTGCCGCCATCATCTCATCTAATCTGTTGTTTTTTAGCTGCACAATCTCACCGGAATCTAAGGTGATATGCCCACAAACAATTTGCTGCAACCGCATAATTTGTGTCAAAGCATTAACGGTGGACGTGATGCCTTTATCAAAAGTAGCCAAGGCCATAAGCGTCATTTGCTTATAGGCTTTAGCCTGCTCGTCGGTAAGCTCTACTTCACGTCTTACAAAGGTCTTAGGTGGCAAATCAAAGCACTCTTCTTTTCGTATCCTAAAAGAAAACTTTTGTAGCTTTTCTTGCAACTCATCAATCCGCCTGTAGCCCACAATCTGTTTAAAGCTATGGCTTGCCAGGTTCCGTTCCACAGTAACTGCGTAGCGAGATTGAAAAGCGTAATAGCTCGCAAACCCAAGACAGTCATAGCCCAGGAAGGCGCACTGCTGATACAAATCCAAAGGAGATTTGGTAACCGGGGAACCTGTAGCAATACGTTTAACCTTGGCCAACTGACCAACTTTCAAAATGTTTTTACTACGTTTGGCAGTAGGTGACTTAATAGTGGTGGACTCATCAATTGCCATAAAAGCGTTGTGAGCCAATAGAAATCGATTACAAAACTTAGCCCCTTTTTCTGTAGAAAAAGCTTCAATATTCATAATGAGTATTTTTAAATCCTCAGTGATGTCGAACATCGAATCAAGGGCCACCTGCTCAGCCTTACGTGGTGAGGGGTTCCAGACTGCCTGGCGATATACAACATGCTCTGGCATGTGCTTAGGAATCTCAACTCCTGCCCAGTTACGATAGACACCTTTAGGCGCTACGATCACTGCAGCATTGATTTTGCCTTGGTCATATAACATGGAAATGTTAGTAATAAGCATGAAGCTTTTACCTGTACCCATGTCGGCAAATAAAGCAGCTTTGTCCTTATTCCAAAAGCGTTCTAGGTAGATGCGCTGATGCAGAAAAGGCTTATTCTTAAACGGATAGTCTAATAGATATTGATCACTCATAAAACATTCTTCTTTCTCGGGGTGTTGCACGTAATGTAAAACTAGTGTATTATTATACCTGTGAGTTAAGAAATAAGAAAGGTTTTTATGTCAGTAGTGTATGTAGTACAAGAGACGCAAAACGACATCACTTCAGCGATGGACTTTGGCACAGTTGAAATATTATTGCCTCCAGGTCAAGTAGCGTTTTCCCCAGTTCCCAGTGTACGCAGAATTCAGCGTAAACTATGCAAGTATACCGATGAGGATTATTTACTTCTCATTGGAGACCCTGCAGCAATTGGTATCGCCTGTGCCGTTGCTGCTTCTTACAATCACGGGCGCTTTAAGATGTTGAAGTGGAGTCGAAAAGAAAATAGGTATTATCCTGTTTCTGTTGACCTACTTGAGAAAGGAGAATTAGATGAGTTTATCTGAGATGTTTGAACAGGATGCTGGAGCCTTAACAATCCAGGACGATCAGTTAGCTGGCATTGCTGGCTTAGCTAAGCGTGCAAAAGTTCTTGAAAAAGAAATTGAGGAATTAGAAAGCGTTCTTAAGGAGCGTAAGGATTCCATGCGTAAACTGTTGGAAGAAACTATTCCTTCAGCTTTGCAAGAACTAGGCATGAAGTCATTTAAGATGTCTGACGGATCACAGATCGATGTCAAGCCATTCTATGGTGCATCAATCCCTGAGCCCCGTCGCTCTGAGGCCTATGAGTGGCTTCGTGAGCATGGCTATGATGACATCATCAAAAATACAGTGGCCGTACGATTTGGTCGTGGTGAAGACGAATTGTGCGAATCACTAATCAATCTTCTTCGTGAGCAAAGCTTTCCAGCTGAGCAATCGGAAAAGATCGAACCACAAACTCTCAAGGCTTGGGTTCGAGAAATGACGGAACAAGGTAACGAGTTCCCGACAGAACTTTTTGGCGCATACATTGGTCAAAAAGCGACAATTAAATCAGCATAAAGGAAATAGAACCATGGCAACGAAAGACTTAGCAGTAAAACAAACCGGTACAGCAATTGCATTGGCCAGCACGTTTGAGGAAGATGCTTCTTCAGGCTTTACTGGGATGACTCAGGAAGACTTTGCATTACCTTTCTTAAAGTTATTAACCAGCACATCCCCAGAAATTGGTGAGATGGACGGCGCAATGCCAGGGATGGTTTTGAACAGCGTGACCGACGAGTTATATGATGGTAAGAAAGGTATCTTGGTTGTGCCTTCAGCTTACGTTCGTCAATATATTGAGTGGACACCACGTGGTTCAGGCAGCGGTGCTCCTGCACAAATCTATCCAGCTACCAGTGACATCCTTAGCCGTACTCATCGTGAGCAAGGTGATAACAAGGATTACTTGGATAATGGCAATTACATCGAGAACACGGCAAACCATTACGTAATGGTTTTAAGTGATGATGGCATTCCTAATCCAGCATTGATTGTGATGAAGTCTACACAGCTTAAAAAGAGCCGTAAGTGGAATTCCATGATGATGAGCACAAAGTTAATGGGCAAAAATGGTCCATACACTCCTCCAATGTATAGCCAAATCTATCGCTTGACTACTCAAGCCGAGTCTAACGACAAAGGTAAGTGGTATGGTTGGGAAGTAGAGCGTGTAGGTTCATTGGAAGATATGAATGTATATGCCGCTGCAAAAGAGTTTGCAACCTCAATTGGCGCTGGCGAAATTAAAGTCAAGCACCAGGATGAAGTAGCTGCAGAAAGCAATTCAGTACCATTCTAAGTTTTACGGGGCAAAAGCGGATTCTACGTTTGGCCAAAAACTCACCCTTACCGGGGTAAGATAGTGTAGCGAGTAGCCCCACCTTTACAACCAAGAAAGAAGAACGATGGTAGACATCGCAAGATTTAAAAAGATATTTGAAGGGCTAGATATAGCATATGGCACATACAGGATGGAAAAATCAAGAGGAGACGGGAAGCAGGCTGGGAAGGCTGTGGTTGTTCGCCACCCACCCACTGATAACCTTTGGTCTGACCATCTTAATGGTGTTGAACCTAGTCTTGGGATTATTCCTATTAGGGCTGATAACACTTGCATATGGGGTTGCATTGATATTGATCAGTATCCCTTGGATCATACGGGTCTGGTTAAAAAAATTGCGGAGTTAAAACTTCCGCTTGTAGTTTGCCGTAGCAAATCCGGTGGTGCACATTGCTTCTTGTTTACTAAGGAGCCTATCCCTGCACGTGATATGCAAAAGTATTTAAAGGCTTGCGCTGCCCTGTTGGGCGAGGCAGGCCGTGAGATTTTCCCAAAACAATCTGAGATTCTGGTGGACCGTGGAGACACTGGTAATTTCTTGAACCTCCCTTATTTTTGCGGGGACCAAGGAACACGATATGCTATTCAAACGGATGGATCTGCTGCGACTCTGGAAGAGTTCTACGGACTATATGAAGCCAACGTCCAAAGTGCTCCTCTTGATTTCCCTGAAGCACCAAAAGAAGCGGAAAGCCCAATCAAAGACGGTCCGCCTTGTCTTCAAGCGTTGTGCAATCAAGGTTTTCCGGAAGGCACACGCAACAATGGCTTATTTGCAATTGGGGTATATCTTAAGAAAGCTTATCCGATAGGCTGGGAAGATAAGCTCATGGAATACAACATTAAATATATGACCCCACCACTAGGGATGAAAGAACTTGAACTCATTACAAAACAGTCTGGTAAAAAAGATTACCGATACAAGTGCAAGGATGCGCCTCTTAATTCCTTCTGCAACTCAGGACTGTGCAGAACACGCAAGCATGGTATTGGCGGTGACGGCCCTGACGCTCCCGCACTCAGTTCGCTTTCAAAATATGCTTCTGAGCCTCCGCTGTGGTTTCTTGACATCAACGGAAGTCGAATTGAACTTGATACAGACAGCCTCTTTGTACAAACGGCGTTTCAAAAAGCATGTGTAGAAAAGATTAACCTTCTGCCTCCTACCTTGCGTAAGCAAGACTGGGAGCAGCTGCTTAACTCTTTATTAAAAGAGATGGTAGAGACAGAACAGATTACTGAAGCTTCTGAAGACACTAGCGTTACTGGGCGCTTTATGGATATGCTTGAAGAGTTTTGCACACATATGCAGCAAGCGCTCGATCGAGATGAAATGTTGTTAGGCCGTCCATGGATTAATGATGAAGAGGCTAAGACTTACTTCAGGATGAAAGACTTGGAGAATCACCTTAAGCGTAATAACTTCGTTGGACTCTCTGCTCCTAAGATTGCTCAGCGCCTGCGGGATATTGGTGGAGAGCCTGTGCCTATGTTTTTAAAAGGAAGGACAGCACGTTGCTGGCGCATTCCTAATTTCCAAAAACAGGCTGCTCCATTTGCTACCCCTGAGATGAGAGAAGGCTCGCCATTTTGAGTCATATCAATAAAATCTTTGGGCCGCCAGGTAGTGGTAAGACTACATACCTTCTCAACATTGTTGAGAAGGAGCTACTTGATGGCGTTTCCCCTGTGTTGATTGGATACTTTTCTTTTACAAGGAAAGCTTCTCATGAAGCACGAGATAGGGCTATTGAGAAGTTTCCCCAGCTAAAAGAAGCTACTGACTTTCCGTGGTTTCGCACACTGCATAGCTTGGCATTCCGTTGCTTAAATATTTCTACTAACGAGGTGATGAAGGCTGAGAACTATAAAGAGTTCGGGATTGAGGCTGGGATTGATTTAAACATTGAGCACGGCGAAGAAGATTTTATGGTTAAGGCCGACAACCCTATTTTGTCCGAGATTAACATTGCACGGATCAAGGGCCAGGATTTAAAGTCTTACTACAATAGTAGTAGCCTAGATATCGAGTGGTATCACTTTGAGTATGTAGAGCGTGCTTATCGTCACTACAAAGCATCCCGTGGTTTGATTGACTTTACAGATATGCTAGAGCGCCTAGTATATGAGCCTAACAAGCTACCTTTGCTTGAGGCCGTTATCATAGATGAAGCTCAGGATTTGAGCCGGTTGCAGTGGAATTTAGTAGAGATACTGGCTAGTAAGGCCAAAAGGGTCTATATCGCAGGAGATGATGATCAGGCCGTGTTTACATGGGCTGGGGCTGACGTAGATGCTTTCCTTAACTTCGAGGGCACTGTGACTGTTCTAGAGCAGTCCTGGCGTGTCCCTTCTAAAGTCCATGAGGTAGCGGAAGAGATTGTCCACCGAATTAAGAATCGTCAACCTAAGGAATGGAAGCCCCGGAACTTTGAAGGCGCTGTGCAGACCTATCAACGCTTTGAGGATGTAGACCTTACTGAAGGCGAGTGGTTAGTGTTAGCCCCCACTAACTATCTATTAAACGAAGTCCACGCTCATCTACGTTCCCAGGGTATTATTTACGAGCGCCATGGCCAACGGTCTATACCAGAGTATATACTCGATGCCGTTATTGCTTGGGAAACCCTGCGTAAGGGTTTACCCGTAGATACAATGTATATACAAAACATCTACAAATACCTGGGCTCAAATGCAGTCAAGCGGGGCTTTCGCAAGCTCCCAGGAATCGAGCCCAATCAGTTGTATACCATGGACGATTTGACAGAGAAGTTTGGGTTACAAAGTAGCGCAATATGGCATGAGGCCTTGACCAAGATTGCTGAAGATAAGCGTGACTACATTATCGCCGCACTGCGGCGTGGTAAAAAACTACGGGGCGCTACCCCAGTAAAACTATCCACGATCCACGGAGCAAAGGGTGGCGAGTCGGATCATGTCATGTTGCTCACGGATCTTTCTAGCCGATTCTCCGCAGAATATGCGGTGAATCCAGATGCGGTGCACCGATTATTTTATGTTGGTGTCACCCGAGCGAAAAAAAGTTTGCATATAATCATGCCCAAGAAAGTTGAGAAAGGATTCCGGCTGTGAATTTTGAAGAGAAAATTGTAGACCTGTTAAAAGAAATAAAAGTGTTATGGAAGTTAGAACAAGAGATTCGTGAACAAACCATCAACAATGATGTAGTCGAACGATTACTTAAAAAACTGGACCTATTAAGAAAAGGCAGTGACTGATATGGCAACAATCCCCTTATTCCCTGTTCAGGTGGAGTGGATTCCACCTGATCGTTTTCCTAACTTAACTGATGCAAAGGAGATAGCAATTGACTTGGAAACTTGTGATCCCAACATGGAGTCTTATGGACCTGGTTGGCCCAGGACTGACGGATACATTGTTGGCTATGCTGTTGCTGTGGACGGGTGGGCTGGTTATTATCCTGTTGCTCACGCTGGTGGTGGGAATCTTGATAGACGCATGGTTGAAAAATGGATAAAGGATGTCTTAGCCACACCAGCAGATAAGATCATGCACAACGCCGCCTACGACGTAGGCTGGCTTAAGGCTACAGGCTATACAATCAATGGTCGTATCATCGATACCATGTTGGCTGCTCCGCTGCTAGATGAGAATCGTTTCTCATTCTCACTGAACTCCCTGGGATTTGATTACTTGCAGGAAATTAAATCCGAGGTAGGTTTAAAGCAGGCTGCATCTGACTTTGGTGTGCACCCTAAGAAAGAGTTGTGGAAACTCCCGGCAATGTATGTTGGTGACTATGCTGAACAAGATGCTATGCTGACCTTAAAGCTTTACCAGCACTTCAAGCCCTTGATACGTAAGGAAGAATTAGAGTCTATCTTTAATTTAGAGACTGACCTTTTGCCGGTGCTCATTGACTTGACTTTCCAGGGCATTCGCTTTGACCGAGAAAAGTGTGTGCAGTTAATAGATCAATTTAAAAAACGTGAAAAAGAATTACATAAAGAACTTAAACGTATTGTTGGTAAGGACGTAGAAATCTGGGCCGCTGATTCAATTGCCAAGGCCTTTGATACATTAAATATTCCTTATCACAAGACTAGTGCAGGCGCTCCAAGCTTTACTAAAGGGTTCTTGGATAACGTAGAACACCCTGTAGCTAAGATGATTGTTGAGGCTCGTGAAGTTAATAAGACTCATGGGACCTTTTTGGAACCTTACTTAGGTTACTCAGAAAAAGATGGGCGGATTCACCCGCACGTCAACCAGTTACGCTCCGATGATGGTGGTACGGTTACTGGGCGGTTGTCTATGGCTAACCCCAACTTGCAGCAGGTCCCCGCCCGTCACGAAGTAATCGGACCTCTCGTTCGGAGCCTTTTCTTACCTGAGGAAGGGCAGTTGTGGGCAGCAAATGACTTCTCGCAGCAAGAACCACGGATCATGGTCCACTACGCTTCCCTGCTTAACTTACCAGGAGCTGAAGAAGCAGCTGAAGGATATAAGAATGATGACAGTACTGACTTCCATCAAATGGTGGCGGACATGGCAGGCGTGTCCCGTAAGGAGGCCAAGACTATTGGCTTAGGTCTTATGTATGGCATGGGCAAGTCCAAAATGGCAGGAAGCCTTGGCCTGGAGATGGAAGAAGCAGATGCGTTGATTCGTAAGTTTCACCTTAACGTCCCATTCCTAAAAGGCACTGTGAATGCAGTGATGAAGCGTATTGATCACCAGGCGGCCAATGGTACGATTCGTACCCTGCTTGGACGTAAGTGCCGTTTCCCTTTGTGGGAGCCAATGGAGTGGGGAGTCAATAAGGCATTGCCCTATGATGAGGCAATCATTAAGTATGGCCAAAGAATCAAGCGTGCCTATACTTACAAAGGTTTAAACAAGTTGATACAAGGCTCTGCAGCTGATCAAACCAAAGCAAGCATGGTGGCGTTGCACAAGGCAGGCTACCGAGTTTTGCTGCAAGTGCACGATGAGGTAGCGCTTTCTATGAAGGATAAGAAAGAGGCAGAAGAGGCAGCGCAAATTATGATCGAGGCTGTACGCCTTGAAGTACCAAGTCGTGTGGACGTAGAAATTGGGCCCTCCTGGGGAGAAGCAAAGTGATTATTGGGTGTGAGCGTCATGAAGAAGCCCTGGCCTGGGCACGTTCTCGGATGAACCTGGAAGGCCCATGTGGTCGATGTCTCACGTTTTCTAAAGTAAATGATGCAGGGGAATTTACCGCTGTGTTTGTTTTCTCTGACGTTAATGTGTATAGCGCCTGTATACACTACGCTGCTGTTCCTGGTAGACATGGTTTTAGTAAAGAATTTATTTCTCGTGCATTCTTTTTTGCATTTGGCGAGCTTAACTTAGCACGGCTCACGGGCCCTACTAGAGGCAGTAATACAACAGCATTGCAGATTGCGCCAAAATTTGGTTTCACCCTGGAAGGCAGGATGCGTAAGGCTTTCCCGGATGGTGATGACTGTTATATCTTTGGATATTTGATTGAGGATTATTTACAACATCGATGGTTAAAGTATTACAACCTTGCACAAAGCTAGTTTGTATTATATAATTCGATACACGGAGGAAGTATGAAAGAAAATAAGAAAGAGATAAAGAAGCAAGCCTCGCCGTCCAAGCGCCAAAAGCCTTGGGTGACTATTGCTATTCGTAAACATACTTATGAGAAGTTGTTGGAAATGGCCCAAGTAGAAAGCCGCACCATTGGCGGGGAAATGACTTGGTTAATTGATACTGCATACGAACAGGTGATGTGATGAGTAATAGAAAAGAGATGACTAAGCAAGACATGGATGCTTGGCTCAACATTGTGGACGAGTCCCGAGCTGAAGTCATGGCTATGTTGTTTCAGATTAGTAAGGGTTTTGTTGATGAGAAGATGATCAACAAGCTACAGACAGTAATTCCCATGTGCTTTGATGCCGTAGCAATCCTAGGCCCTGACAGATGGCAAAAGATATTAGATTTGCACACACCGAAAGAGTAGTGTATAATACTTATTTAGAAATCAGAAAGGTAACAAATATGTTAAGTACCAATACGTGGCAGAAAGAAAGCGCTAAATACTACATCACTACAGTTACTGTAGGTGATAGCGAGCTGGAGGTTTACGGCGAAGTAGTAGATGCTGAGGATGACATTGGCTATACCGGCGACGTTGAGCTTTACGACGTTCGGATTGCTGCTCCTGATGGCACAAGCACCAGCATTTGGGAAATGGTTTGCTGTTATCCTGAGCTGATCAAAGATATAACCGATAAAGTTTGCGAGGTGTCACTATGACTGAAAACGATAAATCTTTACTCATACAGATGATCCATGCAGGGCGTTTTAATGCCCATATCTATGACTTGTTGTGTGAGTACAATGCGGCTAAAACTAAAGAGATGATTAAAGAAATGGGCACAAAGTGGTGTTGTCATCCAGCCAATGCAACTAAGCGACTAGATACCCCGTTGCCTATCCTGGCGGATCGTGTTACTTCTAAAATTTTAAGGAAAAAATAATGGAAATCTTTTTAGATGGTTTGATGTTTTGGTTGGCAGCGGTAGTGATATATTGTTTTTACCAGGCAGGCCAAGAAGCTTATAAAGACTTGCGTGCTAAGTATATTTTGTGGGCGTGGAAGAGACGTAGATGAAAATTTCAGAAGAGTATCCGGAGTTACTAAAGGCAGATGGCTTTGATAAAGCCATTGTTGGCGTAGTGCATAGGCTAGACATTACAGCTATTTGTTACGACAAGGATAAGGTAATCAAGATACTCATGAAAGACATGTCTTATGAGGATGCTATAGAGTATTTTGAATACAACGTGGCTGGCGCTTTTGTAGGAAGGCACACGCCATTCTTTTTGGAAAAAGGGGAACTATGAGCGAGAACAACATCCCACATATCGTGGACCAAGGCGCTTCCGTGCCCCATGAAAACAAAGCAGAGCCGAAGAAGTGGTACGCAAAATGGTACGTTTTGGCACTGGCACTTTGGTTATTGTTTTGGGGAGTGGTGGTCAATGCCCAGCAAGTACCCCAGGTGGCTGTAGTCCCAAGTAGTAATAATGCCTATGCCGCTGGCTTTAGTGGTAATCGTGATATTGCCCCTGCCTTCCCTACGCAGCTGCCCGTAATAGAACGTGGCTATACTTTTGATTTGTATGACCGCAGTAACCCTAATGTATTAGTCGGACCCATGCCGGGTGTGGGCGCTTTACTTGCACCGGTGACCCCTTACCTAAATCAGTCTTTTTATAGGAGAAATGAAAAATGAATGTACCCCATACACACGCAGAGATTATTAAAGCTTGGGCCGATGGCTACGAAGTAGAAGCTTATAACCCGGAACGAGACACCTGGATCACGGTCCAAGAACCTAGCTGGCTTGTAGACGTTGAATATCGTATCAAGCCGGGAGTAATAGCTAAATTTTTTGTACCTAAAATAGCCAGTTACGATGTACGTGTTGAAATGGACCCCTTTGATGAGGACTTAGTTGACTTTTGGAATCACTGCGACACCTATAACCTTCGCCTGGTGTTCAAGGATGAAAGATTAATTAAAGCCTTTGTTATTGATGACTGCGACGAGGATGCGCCATGGTAGAACCTATTCCATTTTATGGGTTGTTTAATGATGGCGATCCATTTGAGCCTGAATCCTATCTTCGTGAGCAATTAAAAGTGCAACAACGCTTGATTGATGCCCTTCAGACTCAAACTATCGAGCTGATGGACTCGCTGATCAAGGCCCAAAATCAAATTGATGCGCTTAGCGTGCCAGGGTTTTGGGAGCACAAAGATAGCGCCATGGAGATGAAAAAGAATTCCGATGGGAGCTTTACTTTAATTCCCATCAAGGAAGATGGAAGATGAGCTTTGAAATCATGCGGCATGATGGCATGAAAGAGATTCACTGGTTTACTATAGATCAATTGATTAAATCAATGCTTGCTAACCCAAAAGATCGATATTGGAGAATAAGATGATTGAGACTTTAGTTAAGCCTGAGCCGCTGGATAATGATGTTGCGGTGATAAAGATATTGCAATTAATGGGGCAATTAACTCCTAGTGATATCCAATATGTTTTAAAAGTGATATCCCATGTTTACGGAAAGGTACAAGGAAAATGAATACACCAAGTGAGAATTTCGATATGACTCATCAAGAAATAGGAGACGTGATGGGTATGAATCGCACCACTGTTAATTATGTTGAAAAAGCGGCCCTAGAAAAGCTTAGATTACTCCTGGAAAAGCAAGGAATCAAAGCAAGTGACTTATTGGACGTGAAATGACTACATTTACTACACAAGATAGGCTAGAGGCAATGAACAATAAACCAGTAGCGTGGACAGACGGCAAAGGCAATTACTTTGATAAGAATAGTTTTTTTCCAGTAGATGACCTTACCCCACTTTATACCCACCCAGTAAAAGAACTAACAGATGAAGAAATAGAAAAAGTTATTGTCAAAAACATTGTAGAAATATTAGAAAAGTATGCCGATAAACTTGAAGATGAAAGACCTAATAAAGGTTTTTCTGATGTAGTTTACGAGTCCATAGAAATACTAAAAAAGGCGCAAGAGAAATGAATTTAGCAGAACTAATCGAGGCTTTGGATCAACGTTATGGGAACCCCCATGCCGTGGCACAGTATGGTCTTATCCAGGAGGCAATAAAAATGCTTTCCATACTCGAGCAACAACGAGATGCTTATAAAGAAGCGCATGAAGCGCTATTGGCTCACAACATAGAAAAGAGTAAAATAAGTTATGACTAAGGAGCCTGAAATGAATTGGGAAGACACTCAAAAATGGGCAGATCAGAAAATCTCTGGGTTGTTGGCAATAGCACAACGCCAGGGGGATAAGTTAATCGTAGGCCAAGATCCACGGGACAAGCTTACGACTAAAGAACAGCAGTTGGATTTAATTCAACAACAATCTATTGCACTGCGTCAAAAAACCGAGCAAAGCAGAGCAAAAACTTCCCGTGCTGGAGGTTATATAGCGAAAAAATCACAGAAATCCGCTCAAGACGAACTTTTTGACATGTTTGCTGAGCGATTAGCAAAGAAGATGAGTGAGTTGGAGAAGAAAAAACCTCAGGAGTAATCAAAATGATAGAGAGCGATTTTAAGGTGGAGATGGACCCAGGGCATCAACCTTTGCAATTGATCGTTCTTACCGACGAAAAAGGTATTAGTTACGAGTATTATGGAGCGCCGTTCAATGATCGAGAACCAAGGATCAAGAGCTTGTATGTTGGCCCAATAATCACGAGAGACGAAGTGCTGGATTATCTAGAATTTGGTCCAGGTGGTGAAGAATTTGCAGACTTAGGGAAAACCCTTATAAATTAATAAAGTGCTGTATAAACATACAGCAGTTGCCTATTTTTTAGGCAATATTTTGTTAAAAACGGGTTTATATAGACTTTTTTTTGATAAGAGTGATTTTTTTTTATTTTTTTGTGAAATTAGACGTAATAGACGTAATGGTGTAATAAGTCAATAGATATAAGGGTTTCAGGGCTTACACTGACATTACAGTAGTTTTACAGGTGTAATGTTACTGGGTGTGCGCACGAGACAAATTTTTGTTTTCTAAAACATACTATACCCGTAAAAAAGTCTATAGGACCCCTGTTTTAACTGAGGAGAAGTTGTGGGAAAAAGAGATGTTTATAACGTACCCCCTATTCGTGGGAATAAATTGATAGCTAGGACTAACGTTGCTGTCAAACCACTGAAGCAATACAAGAGCCTAAATGCCAAGGAGTGGAAGTTTGTCCAGGAGCTTGTTGCTGGGGATGGTCACGTCACAATGAAAGAAGCGGCAATTCGTGCTGGATATAACGAAAAGAGCGCTTCTGCCATGGCCTGGAAATTGAGTAATCCGGAAATCAATCCTCACGTGGTTTCAGCGATTCAAGCTTATCGAGCAGAGCTCAATTCAAAATATGGCACAAACTATGATCGGCATATGCGTGATTTACAACTGATTAGGGATAAGGCCTTGGAAGCAGGAGCGTATGGAGCTGCAGTTCAGGCTGAATATCGTCGTGGGCAAGCCTTAGGCACAATTTATGTAGATCGTAAAGAAATACGCCATGGATCGATTGATTCAATGAGCAAAGAAGAGGTAGAGCGCAAACTGGCTGAGATTCGCAAAATTTATGGTGCAAGTATTCCCCAGGAGATTGTTGAAGTAGATTCAAAGACTATCAAAGAGTCTGTAGTCAAAGAAATTGAGCCTCCATTTGATGCTGGAATAGAAGTTACTGAAGATGACAGCGAAACCTGAATCAGCACTCAATAAAAAGATTGCTGATAATCTTCCGGATGCTTGTGTCACTAGGCTGGAGTCTCGCACTGGCCTAGGTATTCCAGATATGCTGATTGCTTTGGGGGATACGTTTGTTATGCTGGAAAACAAGGTATGCCCACTGGGAAGTAAGAAAGTAAAGTTGAGCCCTCATCAGGTCGCATTTCACATAAAACATTCTATGTTGCTTGCTCCTACATACATTATGGTGCAACACCAGCTAAGAGCAGAGAAATATAAATCCCTGTCTTTGTATGCTGGGCATCAAGCCATAGAGTTGTTGGAGAAAGGTATCTTGGTAGAGCCTTTGTTGCGTTATCCCTATATTTCAATAGATTGGCAAGAAATAAGAAAAAAGATGTTGCAATAGATTAGAAGTTGTATTATACTAATCACTTAGAAATTAGAAAGGAGCAGTATGGAATACAAAGACATAGATAAGATGACTTCGGATGAGTGGCTTGCTTACAGGCGACACAGAATAGATGCTTTTTATGAATCAGGGAATGAGTTAGTCCCAACAGTAGGCTGTAGTCAGTGTGATGTAGACAATGACTACGTTTGTTTTGATTGTGAATGTAACCAATTAGGGGAGAAATGAGAAATGGATAAATTATTACTAAAGACTTACAAAGAAGTTCGTAAAGAGCACAGCACCAATGTACGGCAGTCGTATTTGATTGCTAAAGGTTTAATCAAGACTGAGAGTTTTGGTCTTACCAATTATTACAACTATGAAACAGGGCAGGAGGTTGAACTCGAGGGATTGCCTGAAGGATGCTCAGTTGTTTTGCGAATTGAGACCGAGCAGTGGGGTGAGACCCCTTGGGGGTGGTGCGAAGGATGGGGAACAGTGGAACCTATGCAACGTTATGCAGAACACGCAGGCAATGGCAACGTCCAGTTACGTAGTTATGGTCGTGAAAACTATTACTATAATTTTGCAGAAGCATTAGCTAAGGCTCGTAAGGATTTTTCAGGTACTAAGTCTGGTAAATCCTATGCTGATCGTTTGGCACTAGAGTCTGTCAAGCGGGAGATAAAGCATTTTGAAGGTTTTATAAACGGTGATTGGCATTATGTGTTTATCTCTGTAAAGGCTTATCGTGATGGTGAAGAGGTTTATGACGAGGGTTGCGGGATGTATGAATCGACTGACTGGGAGTATGGGGCAGTAGAACTAATCGAAGGTGCTGAACGTGCTATCTATGCGAGTGCTTACGCTGGATCTACTGTGGGGGCTCTATGATTTTTGTCGTTCTACTTGGGTTTATGGCTTTTTGGGTTTTATTAGATTTTCTTGACGGGGAATAAAAGTAGTGTATAATACAGTCTTACTTAAGGAGAAAGTATGAAATACAGCGTAACAGTAACAGGCACATGGAATATGGATATTGATGCAGATACCCCTGAAGATGCGGAAAGACTAGCCTATATTGAGTGTCTTAAAAATGATATTGATGTAGAACTTATGAACTTAGAGTTTGAAGCATTTAACGAAGAGGATGAATAAAATGGCTGAATCAATTGGAACCAAAACAGTAAAGGCAGAATTGTTTTATGAAGGATCTTGGGGCAGTAGGGATGCTGGAGAGCATGAATCCACAATGGAATTGTTTTTCAATACAGATGACACTGGTTTTATTGAATGGGATTTACCTAGTTTAGAAGACTTTTATCATATTGGGCTTTGGTTTGATATTGATCGCAACGGTAAAAGATCGTTACGTGACTATGATGGGGTAATGAGCATTAGTAGTCATGCTATTGATTTGCTGAGAGAGCATGGAGTAGAAGTTAGTGCTGATTTTGAATAAGTAGTGTATAATACAGTTTTACAAGGAGAAATGAGAAATGAGAAAGTTTAGAGCATATGCAACGATCACCTATGAACTCTATTGTGATTTTGAAGTAGAAGATGACGAAGACGAATGGGCTTTTGCTAAAGACCTTGATGGTGGAGATTTTAAAGAAATTGATGGATCAGGTGAATGGAATATGTATGAAGTAGAACTTTTAGGTGAGGAGAAATGAGAATGAAGAAATACGAAATACAACACTACACACTTTGTGATGGGTGGATCAATACATGGTCTGATGGGGAAACTGGAAAACCCACTCTATATGATTCTTTTGAAGATGCACTCAATGAATTAGATTCTTTTTTGGCAGATGAAGAAGAAGCGTTTGCCAACGGAAATATTGCAAGTCCTTACGAAAGAGAAGAATTTAAAATTGTAGAGGTCCAAAATGCTTAAATATAAAACTGTAGAGTGTGAGGGTTATTGGGAGGATGAACCTGATAATATTTTTTCAGTGACTGTTGCCTTAGGTGAGTGGGACGAAGTAGAAGATGCAGAAGATGAAAAGATTTTCTTTTATATGGATGGAGAGCCCCTGAAAGTAGGCGCAATTATTGCGGATAATTTTGTAGTCACAGAAATAGAAAGTAGTGTATAATACTATTTATGGCAATGTCGCCAGTCACAAGGAGAAATGAGAATGGAAGCAATTTTATTACCTAAAGATAGTTTGAAAGCAATGGCTGTATTGGCTTCGAAGCAAGATATACGTTATTACTTAAATGGCGTACTGGTGGAATCTACTGGGGCTTATACCCGCATGGTCGCAACTGATGGTCACTTGCTGGGGATATTTCAGATCAGCGAAACGGCTCATGAGGGAAAAGCATTTTCTATCATCATCCCTAATGAGATCATCGCTAAGTTAGATAAGAAAGATAATTTCTTATCCACGAATGAGCATGGCAACTGGTCAATTGATGGTATTAGTTTTAATCCAGTAGATGGGAAATTTCCTGATTACATGAGAGTTTTACCTACAAAACCCGCAACTGGTGAGAGCGCACAATTTAACCCTGAGCTGATTGGGCGTTTTGTGAAATGCTCTAAATTGTTGAATGGCTCTAAATTACCAACAATTGCACATAATGGCGAATCGTCGGCTTTGGTTGATATTGGTATTGATCGCTTTGTTGGCATTGTTATGCCTATGCGAAACCCTGTAAATTTAAAAGAAATTCCCAACTGGTTAAAAGCAAAAGAAATTGTTTGATTTTCTCTCCCGTCCTCATGTATAATACTAAACATGGGGACGGGCTCCCCTAATTAACTGGAGAAATTAGAAATGACTAAATTAGATCGCTTTCAAGGTGTTGCAACTAGTGTAAGAAAATTGGAGGGCTCATGGGGTAAAACATTTGTTGGCACTTATCAATTAACGGATGTTGCTAGCGTCGAAAATGATAGTAAAGTGCATTTGAATACGGGTGGCTGGTTTACTCGAACCACTAAAGTAAGAATGAATCAATTTGCCAATCATTTTTGCAATGGTAAATTTTCGGTTTATCAAAAAAACTATTGTTGGTTTGTGCGTTTGGCGGATGGTAAAGAGATCCCATTTAGTGGCAATACCCTAGATTTTGAGCTTTAATAGCTATAGCACTAAACTATCGATATACAAACCCCTATAGCTAATCACTATAAGGGTTTGCCTAATATTTAGGCACTTACTGGTTGTTTATACAGGTATGGTAAAACTAGCCCCCTCGCCCCTGATCCTTGGCACGTGAAACTTTTCACGTGTTCCGTGATCCTTGGCACAAGGATCACGGGAAAAAGAATTTTTCCCTTTTATTCTTTATTCATGTATAATACTCAAATGGTCAACACCCGTTGACCAAGAACCAAGGAGAAATGAGAAATGAGCACTTATAACGGATGGAGCAATTGGGAAACATGGAAGACTAATCTTGAAATCTTGGATGGCATGGATGCCCAAGATTTGGGCATTGATCACTACACACTGGAAGAAGCTTACGAAGCTTCCAGCGTTGTAAAAGAATACGTAGAAGAATGCATCAGCCATGAGTTTACTCATGATGGCTTCATCTCTGGAATCGTTTACGATTTTATTAATAACGTAAATTGGTTTGAGCTAACCCGTGGCATCCTCGAGCAATGGGCAATTGATAACCCTGAAGAAATAGAAGACGAAGAATAATAACTAGTGTATAATACCAAGTAAGGGAGTTAACTCCCTTACTTACTTAAGGAGAAATGAGAATGAATTACGAACAAGGTCACAGAGCAGCACAAGTAATGGAACAGCGTGGCGGAGGATTCGCCAATGCAATCGCCCAGGCTTACTATCGTGCAGATAGTACAAACGCAAGAATCTTGCGTGAAGCTTTTGCCGATTTGTTTGAGACCCATTTTGCACAATGGAGCGAAGATAAATATTTCCCTAACTTCAAGAAAGAGATGACAGAATGAAGATGATGAATGACACTGCACGCATGATTCTCGAGTTACTCGAGAACACCTCTTTTGTTGACTCGATTCGTTCCTACTCCGGCAGGGGTATGGATGGCTCGCTCTGCCTGGGAGTTGAGATCCCCAGGGGCGCATTATTTGAATTGGGCTATGAGATGGCTCGTTCCGTTTACCGGGATACCATTTGGTCTGACACTTCAATCATCCCTGCGCCCCATACTGATAGTATGGGTTATGACATGATTGTTTATTGGCCACAAGCCAAGGTCCAATGCCCTATAGAAGATATGGAAGAGGTGGATGAATGATCCTAGGGTTTATCCTAGTGATAATTATCTTTACAATTTTATTTGAGTTCGAGGTATAATACTTACATGGTCTCGCCGAGACCATGTACTCTAAAGGAGAAATGAGAAATGGTTATTGATAATGTTTATGAGATGAATGGTTATGCTGATCGCCAAGATTACTTAGATGATCTTGCAGATAACATGGGACTTGATCGCTCTATTGTTTCAGCACTCGCTGATATGTTGGGAGAGAATGAAGACTTTGATGGTCTGGTCACCAGTCTGCAAGATATAAATCCTGAAGACTTTGATTATTGATGTATAATACTTACATGGGATCAGGTGATCCCATGTAATCTAAAGGAGAAATGAGAATGACTGTATCAGCTAAAGACATTGCCCAACAATGGGTAGATTACGCTAAGCGTAATAAAATTGGACGCAATACGATTAAGTATGGCAATCACCAGCAGGCTTACATCACTGGTGTGTTTGCTTGCCTGGGCGCAGACACTCCACCGATCATTACCATTTATGGTATGACTGGGCGAGACCTTGCCGAGATAGTAAAAGAAGAAGCAGTCGCCTAGCACCTTGGACGGCTTGCCGTCCAATTGTTTATAGCTATCGGCTACGCCTAGCCGATAGCTTCTTGCTATGTTGCGTCCACGCAACAGTAGGAGGCAGCAGCTTTTCCGCTGCCTCCTATTTACCTTGACTTTCTTAGACCCCACCCACCAAAAAACCACCCCCATTAAAAAACTTGAACTAAGCCTAATTTTCAGACAAACAGTTATAGCCAAAACGGAAATAGGCCCCCTTATGTTTTAAAAGGCCTGGGGTGGGGGTGTATATTATTTTTTGTAAAGTTTGCATGAAATTTCAATAAAAACTTCATGCAAGATATGTACAAAAAGTGTACATGTTTGTGCAATATGTATAGAAAAAACCAAAAAGTGTACACTTTGTACCGAGGGGAAAGCAGATTTTTTGCTTCACATACAAACTAGCCCTGTAAGTACCCTCACCTTGTGTTAATATGCGCCCATGAGTCAACCCCTACCGCCAGATGTTGAAGCCGACTTAGCACGGCTTGAATACCGTAAAGCGCTACTCGATGCCCAAGACAGGGCTACGTCCGGCTTTTTGGACTTCTGCCAATATGTTTGGCCGGAAATGCTTGTCGGTGAGCATCATAAGTTAATTGCTGAGAAGTTCGACAGGGTAGTGTCAGGCGAATGTAAACGCCTGATTATTGCCATGCCCCCTCGACATGGTAAGTCGCAGATGGGTTCATACTTGTTTCCTGCCTATTTAATGGGCAAGTTGCCACAGTCCAAGCTAATTGTAGGCTCACATACCGCTGAACTAGCACAGCGCTTTGGTCGTATGATTCGTAACCTTGTAGATGAAGAACGGTACAAGGACCTTTTCCCAAAGACCATGCTTTCTGCTGACTCTAAAGCAGCAGGCCGTTGGTCAACCTCTGCCGGTGGTGAGGCGTTCTTTATTGGTAAGGGCGGTGCTATGACGGGCCGTGGTGGTGACATTATCATCCTTGACGATATCTTGGACGAACAAGATGCTATCTCCGACACAGCCATGGAGAACACATGGGACTGGTATACCTCCGGTCCACGGCAGCGATTGCAGCCAGGTGGCGCAATAATCTTGATTAACACTCGGTGGAAAACCGACGACGTTGCTGGGCGCTTGATCAAAGCTCAGTCACAAATTAAAGCTGATCAATGGGAAGTTCTAGAGTTTCCTGCCATCTTGCCTAATCACAAACCTTTATGGCCTGGCTACTGGAAACTAGACGAACTTGAAAAAGTCAAAATGTCCATTGGCCTTCAGAAGTGGAACGCCCAGTGGCAACAGCAACCCACCAACGACGACGGAGCAATCCTGAAAAGAGAGTGGTGGAGAAAGTGGGAACATGAAGAACCGCCTCCTTGCGAATATATTATCCAATCGTACGACACAGCGTACTCCAAAAAAGAAACGGCTGACTATTCTGTTATCAGCACTTGGGGAGTATTTACTCCTAGCATTGATACTGGTCCTAATATCATCCTCCTGGGTGTACGTAAAGGACGGTATGACTTTCCAGAACTTAAACGAGTCGCTCTTGAAGAGTATAAATATTGGAACCCGGACAACGTGCTCATTGAAGCAAAGGCAACTGGGACACCCCTACAACAAGAATTGCGTCGTCTTGGTATCCCTGTAACTATGTACAGTCCCGGTGGGCGGAAAGTGGGCCAGGATAAAATCTCCAGGGCTAACGCAATTGCGCCTATACTGGAGTCTGGAATGGTGTGGGCTTCTGAAGATGAGTGGGCCCAGGACCTAATTGAGGAATGTGCATCCTTTCCTAATGGCTCACATGATGACCAAGTAGACTCAATGACCATGGCCCTGTCCCGTTTTAGAGCAGGAAACTTTATTTCCCTAGGCACTGATTATGAAGAGGAATACAGTGGCAAAGAGGTTGTGCACGAGTATTATTGATCATATAATCAGGAAAACCCACAAGGAGTCGTATGAAGGTTTCTGAAATTGATCCTATTCCGCCTATGGAGCCTAGCAAAGAGTCTCCTAAAAAAGTAGATAAAGTCACACCTAAGCCTGAATCAAAAGAAGGCTTTAAGGAAATCTACTTAAAGGAAAGAGCTGCTCGAAGCGGGGGCAGTGGTGCTCCAGTAAAGCCTGTGGATATATATAAGCGTAGCCCTGTATACAAGAAGGGTGGTTCAGTGACCATGGCCCATCGTCGAGCAGACGGTATTGCTAAAAAGGGTTTCACTAGAGGTGGCATTTAATGGCTAAAGAAACAGCAAAGCAAGACCTAGAGTCCATACAAGCAATTATCAAAGACGCTGCTGCAAAAGAAGGCGTTGATCCTGAGCTCATGCTAAAGATTGGCGGAGCAGAGTCTAGCTTTAGGCCGGGGGTTAAAAACCCTAAAAGCACTGCTAAAGGACTATTTGGCTTTTTAGATTCTAGCTGGAAAGAGATGGGTGGCAAACCAGGAGAGCAGTACATCCCAGAAAAAAACGCCGAAATGGGCGCAAAACTTATTAAAAAGAATTTTGAAGCACTCTCCTCAGCATTAGGCCGTGAGCCAAGTTACGGGGAAGTTTATGCAGCGCACTTCTTTGGCCAACATGGAGCCAAGACTCTTCTGACCAAAGCCGATCCAAACGCCCCGATTGAGAAATCGTTGGCTATGTTTGAATCTCCAAAGCGTGTTCAAAAAGTATTAAAACAAAATCCAAACTTGCAAGGTAAAACCACCGGGCAAGTTATCGAAGAGCTCAATGCGAAGATGGCCAGTAAAAACAAGCCAGCGCCCGTTGCTCAAGAACCAGCTCCCACGAAACAAGGACCAAGTTGGTTCCGTCGCCCGGTTCCCCAATTTATTCGTTCTGAAGCTCCCAACCTAGGAACAGGCTATAACGCCGCATTTGCTCTTATGGGCATGAGTGACGATGAGTTGACCACGGCCCAAGAGATAGTAGCGCAGAACGAGGAAGACAACGCCGTTGCGAACTTTAGCCAAGCTAAACAAATGTTAGCCGGTATCCAAGCTCCTAATGCTTTTGCAAAGCAACCTAAAATGCTGTCAAAAGGTGGTGAAGCAAAAAAGGATGATAAGGACAGCGATCACGATAAGCGTGCTGTCCAGTTTTTTGAAGAGCTTAAAGAACCAGGAAAAGACTTATCCATTCGCCCTACTTTTGAATTAGCGCCTTCTAGCACAGTTATCCCTGGAATAGGTCATCAAATAGTGCCTGCCACAGTCACAGGTAAGTTAGAAGCGGAGTTGCCATTATTGAATGGACAAGTAAAAGCCGGGGTCAGTGGTATAGCAACCAAGCCCCAGGGTCAAAAAGTAATGATGATGCCGGGTGATTTTTCTATGGGCTACAGCACCCAGCAAGGCCCACATCAAGTTAGTTTGGAAGCACGTCGCTCAATCAATCCAATGCCTAGTCCTACCGGCGGTCGTGGCCACATGTACGGCGCTAATGTTAATTACACATATAAGTTTGCTGAAGGCGGCGAAGCTAAAGCCATGCTCAAGGAAGTAGGTCGCAGCACCCAATACTTACCCGCAGATATTGCAGGCTCACCAGTTGATCTAGTCAATCTAGGTCTTAAGGGTGTAGACGCTATGACTGGCAGCAAGCTTGCATCAGAGATGCCCGTGGGCGGCGCAGAGTGGATCATTAAGAAAGCCAATGAGTATGGCCTCATGGACAAGCCTACTGGATCTACTACGGAAAATATTACTCGTATGGGATTGGGTGTACTTAGCCCTACCGCAGGACCAAGAGCAGCGGTCGCTGCAGGTAAAGCCATTAAGGGTACAGCCAAAGCAGCGTTAGAAGATTTAAGTATGGCAGCCACTGGTCAAGGTGGTTCCAAAGTAGCACAAGGTGTAGCAAAAGTAACTGGCCTAGAACCAGCGTTTGCATCTCGTCCAAAAGGTGGAGTATCCCTAGGCGCATCATCTGCTGCCGATGTGCCATTAACTCGTATGGACCAGGAGTTAAAAAATACCATTGAGGGGATTGATACCAATACCGAGCAAGGTCAAGAAGTTGCAAAGTTTTTTGATAAGAAGATGCGTAACTTCTATCAGAATCAATACGGCACTCCAGACGATCCATTATTTAAAGCAATCCTTGAAAATCGTATTCAGCCTTCAATTGCAAATAACACAGTAATAGCTCAAGCTCGTGCCGGTGATCCGGACGCACTAAAAAAGCTACGCCAATCCTATGATGCTAGTACCAATGTTCAAGCAGTGTTTTCTACAGCGGCTCTTAAAGGAACGGGAAAAAATCTTTACAGCATGGAAAAGGATATTGAAAAGCTAATTAAACAACAATCTCCTGGGGAAGACACTTTAATGGCCAACACTTTTGGCCTTGATCCTACTGATCTTGAAAAATATCGTAGCATTTACGGACCAAAAGGATTTAAAGATATCGTGGCCGAAGGTGAAGCCGGAAGTTTGTTGCGTGCGTTTAATAAGTCTGATTTGCAGCCTCATGTGCGCCAAGCGGTTGCTAAAGGCGAACCTATTTATGCTTCTACTGGCGGTGCAAGCCGTATGATGCCTATTAACGAGATGCGTGACTATTTATTTACTCGCACCCCTGCTGAAATTAAGAACATGGGTGTAGTGGATGTAGCAGTAAAAGCCCGTGAGTGGCATCAAATGCTGGACAAAGCCTCACGTTCTCCGGAAAGCTTTACTAAAAAACAACTGTACGCTGGAACCAGTCCTTTTATGAAACTAGAAAAAGATTCATGGGTAGATGTAAAAACCCCTGAAGCATTAGCTATTGAAGGTTGTATCATGGGGCACTGTGTAGGAAAACTTCCTAGTTATGCCAAAGGCGTACAAGAAGGTACTACAAAAATATTCTCATTACGTGATGGTAAGGGTGTGCCGCATGTTACAGTGCAGGTATTAGCAGATTCTGATGGCGTATTTAACAATATTGCTCAAGTAAAAGGCACAGCCAACACTGCAGCACAAAAATATTACCCACAAATTGATCAGTTTTTAACGGATTATTCAGCTAAAATTGGAAAACCGCTTAGAATTACAGAAAATCCGGTAGACAGGAGCAATGTACCGTTCCTCCCGGAAAATTGGAGAAATAAATAAACATGGCAATTCATAAATCCCGCCCCGAAGACGAAGAACAAATCGATATTGAGATGCCTGAGGCTTATAGAAAGCCTGAAGACGCTGATATTGAAGTCATTTTGGAAGAAGACGGTGGCGCAACCGTTGAATTAGGTGAAAAAGAAGACGAAGAAGTACCTTTTGATGCCAATTTAG
>Ga0209188_1000501_pt1 | contig 37856 bp, 27 predicted proteins | sample C_130625_EF_Meta_FD_187307 | JGI IMG/M metagenome (GOLD analysis project Ga0209188, IMG submission 187307) | Freshwater microbial communities from Lake Croche, Canada to study carbon cycling - C_130625_EF_MetaG (SPAdes) (version 2) | ecosystem: Environmental > Aquatic > Freshwater > Lake...
TGTGTAAGACACGAAAAAAATCATCTTTGCTATAGGCTCCGATGCCTGTTTCCATATCTGGAGTAATGTTTGGTGTCAGTAGGTAACCAAATTGGTTTTCCATTTTAAGGCCACCAGCAAAGGACTTGCCACCAGGGGCAGTGTGGCAAGAAATGCAATCTCCTGCGATAGCTAAATAGGCGCCATCCTTTACTGCATCATTAGCGAGGCCGTCAAAAGATAGAAGTGCGAAAGTTGCACAAAAAAAGAGACTTTTAAATCTGCTGACCATTGAAGTGACCCTTGCAATACATTTAAAATAAATGGATTTAATTTCCTAGTTCAAACCACATATTATGGAAATAATATATCAATATTTTATTGTTTTGATAAATATAAATTTAAGATTGTTTAAGCTTTCATTTGGTACGGGATAACCCTGAGACCCCTATAAAATAGCCGTTACAAGTGGCGGTCCAGCCTGAACTTTTGTCATATTTTTGACATAAATAATAACTATAAATTAAGATAGTAGTTATTAGTTACTACTTAGCAAACCCAAGATTACTTCCTAAAGATAGCGCCTTAGGCTATGTCTAAGGTGGTGTCTGTTATTGGATTTAAAAACGCATGAAAACTCTCAATCTCCCATATCCTCGAATTGGTCTTGTTCTGCAAGGAGGGGGCGCATTAGGGTCTTATCAAGCTGGTGTATTTGAAGGTTTGGACAAACGGGGCATTCACCCCAATTGGGTTGGCGGGATTTCCATTGGGTCACTCAATTGCGCTGTCATCGCTGGAAATGCCCCAAAGGATCGTGTTGAGAAACTCAAAGGATTTTGGGAAACCATTTGCCGCCATCCATCTCCACTAGCCCAGTTTTTGATGTTTGCTGACAAGATGTATGCAGGTAGCCCAATCGGTATGAATATGCTGAACAGCACTTATATTGAAAAAATGTTTGGGTCGGCTGCAGCATCCAGTGCAGTGATGGGCGGTCAAACAAACTTTTTTGTACCCAAACCTTTTGCTCCTGGTGTCGGAAGTCCAGCTGACGTTAGCTTTTACGACACCTCCCCCATGCTTGCAACCTTGGAAAAATTTTGTGATTTTGACAGAATTAATGACCCCAAGTCTATGCGAGTTTCAGTGGGCGCGACAAACGTGCGAACTGGAAATTTTGTTTACTTTGATAATACCGAGATGAAGTTAGAGCCTAAGCATTTTCTGGCTTCGGGATCTCTTCCGCCGGGATTTCCTGCAGTAGAGATCGATGGCGAATTTTATTGGGATGGTGGATGCGTTTCCAATACACCACTTGAGCATTTTTACACACTTGGCAACATATCCAGAGAAGACGCGCTCGTTTTTCAAATTGATTTATGGAGCGCCAAGGGCGAGCACCCGACGAATATTTTTGAAGTGATGGAGCGACAGAAAGATATCCAATACTCTAGTAGAACACGCAGTGGTACCAATAGTATTAAAGAGAAGCAAAGAATGCGCAAATTACTATTGGATGCTATGGAGCATGTACCCGACTCGGTTAAGAACCAGGGCTCTTGGTACTCGGAATTAACACGTGAATTGCAATTGGATAAAAAGAAGTTTAATTTTATCCAGTTGATTTATCAAGATAAACCTAGCGAAGGCCACTTCAAGGATTACCAATTTAGTTTTGAAACTATGCAAATGCATTGGCAAGCGGGTCTTGATGACATGCTCGAAACGCTATCAAATCCAAAGTGTCTCGAGTTACCTCCCGATGGAGAAAACTATACCGAATACGATTTTCACAGAGCCCAAAAAGCTGACCACACTTTAAACAGGAAAAAGAAATGAAGATTGCAGACATTCGCAAAAATGCCTATTCAATGCCTTTAATAAGCCCTGCCTATCCAAAGGGGCCTTACCACTTTGTCAATCGTGAATTTTTCATCATCACTTATAGAACAGACCTAGATGCCTTAAGAGCAATCGTTCCCGAGCCTTTAACAGTGAACGATCCACTAGTCAGTTTTGAATTCATTAAAATGCCGGACTCTTCTGGTTTTGGTGATTACACTGAAAGCGGTCAAGTGATCAATGTCATTGATGCTGATGGTAAGCATGCTAGTTATACCCATATGATGTTTTTGGATGACTTGGCACCGATTGCTGGCGGAAGAGAGTTATGGGGATTTCCGAAGAAACTGGCTTATCCTAAACTAAGGATTGAGTCGGATACTTTGGTAGGTACTTTGGATTACGGCCCCATCAGAGTCGCCACAGGAACCATGGGTTTTAAATTTCAGACGCTGGATATTGCGCAAGAGCAAAAAAAGCTTTCAGAAACTCCAGGTTACTTACTCAAAATTATTCCCCACGTAGACGGCACACCCAGAATATGTGAGTTGGTGCGCTACTTCAGTCAGAACGTGACGGTGCATGGCGCCTGGACAGGCCCTGCAAGATTAGAATTATTTCACCATGCATTAGCACCTGTAGCCGATTTACCAGTGCTTGAAGTCGTTGCTGCAAAACACTTGATGTGTGATCTCACCCTAGGTTTGGGTGAAGTTGCTTTTGATTACCTTGCTTAATTTAATTCCCTTTCATTTTCCCCGGAGAAAAGTATGTCGTTGAAAAATAAAGTTGCCCTGATTACTGGATCTGCCAGTGGTATTGGTAAGGAATGTGCCATCAAGTTATCAGCTGCGGGCGCGGCCGTTGTGATTGCCGATCTCAATTTGTCAGACGCTCAAAAAGTTGCAGATGAGATTATTCAGGGTGGTGGTAAGGCGATTGCTGTTGCTATGGATGTAACCAATGAAGAGATGGTCAATGCAGGCATCAATGAAACGGTAGAAAAGCTAGGTAGTATTGATGTGCTCGTATCTAATGCCGGTATTCAAATTGTTCACCCCATAGAGGATTATCCCTTCGCTGAGTGGAAAAAGATGATGGCAATCCATTTGGATGGTGCATTTCTTACCACCAAGGCTGCAATCAAGCATATGTATGACAGCGGCAGAGGCGGGTCAATCATTTATATGGGCTCAGCTCATTCACATGAGGCATCCAAACTCAAATCGGCCTATGTCACTGCAAAACATGGCCTGATTGGTTTATGTAAGACGGTTGCTAAAGAAGGCGGCCCAAGAAAGGTTCGTGCTAACGTGGTGTGTCCTGGGTTTGTGATGACACCTTTAGTTGAAAAGCAGATCCCCGAGCAAGCAAAAGAGCTGGGCATTAGTGAGGCGGATGTTGTAAAAAATGTCATGCTGAAAGAAACCGTTGATGGTGAATTTACTACTGTTGACGATGTAGCAAATACCGTGGTGTTCCTTGCTGGATTTGAGACCAATGCTATTACTGGGCAATCCATTGTTGTCAGTCACGGCTGGTTTATGCAGTAAGGGGTGTAGCGCTTTTATTTAATACCTAACTAAACTCACCCTTCATTTTGTATTTAATGGTTGAATCACTACATGCTGTTGTCTAAAAATTTAAAGCTTTCCGTAACCCTTCTCGCCAGCACGTGTTTGCTGGCGGGTTGTTTTATGGTGGGCCCCGATTTTTCAAGGCCAGCAGTAAAAGCAGCTGATGGATATCAAGCAACAAAGCAAACGGAATTCACAGAATCGCTGGGTGAAAACTCGAACAAAATTCTTGATCCGGTGGAGTGGTGGAAGAGTTTTAATGACCCGACACTCAACGCCTTGCTTAAAGAGGCTGCTGCTCAAAACCTCACGCTGCAACAAACTGCTGTCCGAATCTATCAGTTGCAAGCCCAGCTTGGGGTGAGTGATGCAGCCATTTTGCCAACGGTCGCATTGAGTGGCTCTACTGAAAGTTCCCGTAATAGTAATTTGCAAGAAATTACCAATAGTCCGGGAAATTTGAGATTTAACAATGTCGTAGTGCAACTCAATTGGGAGCTAGATTTTTGGGGTAAGGCTAGACGGGGAATTGAAAGCTCTTTGAATTCTTATTTGTCTGGTGTTGCTGCTTTTTATTCGGCAGATGTTTCTTTGACTGCAGATGTCGCGAATACCTATATTAATATTCGCAACAATGAAGAGTTAATTGCTGTGGCCAATGCGAATCTTGCCCTGCAAAAGGAAAGCTTACGAATTGCAGGTGCTCGTTTTAAATATGGCGCAACCTCAATGTTGGATCTCAGTCAAGCTCAGGCGCAATATGAGCAGACCAAAGCGCAGATCCCCGCTTTGATCGCTAATCTCAAGAAAACACAAAATGCAATGAGCATCTTATTGGGTCAGCCACCCGATTACTATGTAAAGAAGTATGGCAATACCAAAGGCTCACTCAAACCGCCTAATGAATTAGGCGTGGGGATGCCAAGAGATTTATTGCGCCGTCGTCCAGATATTCTGCAAGCAGAATTTTTTGCAGCATCCCAATCGGCTTTAATTGGAGTAAACAGGGCTGCACTCTTTCCATCCTTTACCTTAGGGGGCACCTTTGGTTATGCAACCTCCAATTTCGGAGGAGCATCTCCCGGGAGTTTATTTAGTTGGGCCAATAACGCCTCTGGAGTATCAGCTGGCCTCTATTTACCGTTGTTTTATCGAGGCGCATTAGTAGATCAGGTACGCGTACAGGATGCCGTGTTTCAGCAAAGTATTTTGGCTTATCAAAATCTGGTCTTGAATGCGCAAAAAGAGGTTGAGGATTCTCTGGTGGCGATTTCAACCTCGAAAAGTGCTGTAGAAGATTACAGTCGTGCCGTGATTGCCGCTAAGAGTGCCGCAGATATGGCCTTAGGACGCTACATAGCGGGTCAAAACGATTACAACACCGTGATTGTTGCTCAACAATCTTTATTGAGCATACAAAGCTCTTTAGTGCAAACTAAATCGAATGAGCTGATTGGCTATGTTGGCGCATTTAAGTCGCTTGGTGGCGGCTGGTCTGCGGAAATGACGCCGCCTAAATTACCTGATGTGATGGTTGCCGAGATGACCGACCGAACCGATTGGGGTAATGTGCTCACAAAGACTGGCGAACCGTTTAATGTTCAAGCTGGCAAGTTAGTTCTGCCGAATCAATCGCTACCCGCTGAAGGGGTAACGCCAATCAAATCAACAACACCGACTCAGGGAAGTGCTGCGCCATGAAAGACCTCTTATTAAAAGCCAAACTTTTACTAACGGAACTATGGGGTCGTTTACAGCCTTTGTGGATTTCTTTTTTATCCCGTTGGAATGCGCTATTAGTTCACTTAAGCACGGTTGATATCCCATTCCTTAAAAAGAAGCTATCACCAAGGACTATTGGTATTTCCATCGTTGTATTGATTGCGATCATTGCTCTGGTCTTCCTTAAATCCTGCGGTAAAACTATTACAAAACCCCCAACATCTGTCACCACTGCCATACCGCTCTCTCAGGAAATCCGCAGTTTTGCTACTTTTGATGGCGTGGTTGATCCGTATCTGACGGTCAACTTAGATGCCCGAGTAAAAGGCTACCTCACCAAAATTGGGTTTGCAGATGGCACCATGGTGAAAAAGGGTGATTTGCTGTTTGTGATTGAACAGGACCAATATATCCAAGAAGTGAATTTGAAAAAAGCTATTTACGACGAAGCGAAAATAGAATTAGGGCGTCAAAGATCATTACTGAAAGAAAATGCGACCTCTCAAGCAGCCGTAGATAAAGCCTTATCTCAGTACCAACAGTCCGAGGCGAACTTAACACTCGCCAAGATCAATTTAGGCTATACCGAAATTAGAGCGCCATTTGATGGGCTGATGGGTCGGCACTTATTGGATGTCGGAACGTATTTAGACACCACTTCAAAAGGGGTGAAGTTGGCAACGATCCAACAGATTTCACCGATATACGTTTATTTCTCAGTCAATGAGCGTGCTTTCTTGAACTTTGAGGAAAAGGACAAAAGCACAGATCGGAAGTCTGAAGTGAATACCTTGCCAGTGTTTGCTGGGCTTCAAAATGATAAAGGCTATCCTCATGAAGGAGTCCTTGATTATGCGGCCAATTTAATCTCCACAGAAACCGGATCCCTGCAGTTACGAGGCATCTTCAAAAATGAGGACAGTACATTAATACCTGGCCTGTATGCGCGTGTCATGGCGCAATATGGCAAACCCAGACAGGCTTTATTGGTTCCTGTAACTGCCACCTTGAATGATCAAGTGGGAAATTATGTTTATGTCTTAGATGAAGCAAAGCGGGCGCAACGTCAGCCGATTAAGCTTGGACAGCGTTTTGAAAAGTATGTTGAAGTTACGGAAGGCTTGACTGCCTCAAGCCAAGTGGTGATTAACGGCTTCATTAATTTGAGCGTCAATCAAGTGACCAATCCCAAGGCAGTAACGCTTGAAGCAATGATCCTGAAATAATCATGCTCTCTAAATTTTTTATCGAACGGCCAGTAATGGCCAATGTGATTGCACTGTTGATGGTGCTGATCGGGGGAGTCTCTATTTTTGGCTTGCCGATTTCGCAATACCCGAACATCGTACCGCCCACCATTCAGGTCACCACGAGCTATCCTGGCGCCAGCGCTACTCTGGTGCAGCAATTAGTAGCCAGCAATATTGAAACTCAGGTAAATGGTGTGGAAGGCATGCTCTATATGGAGTCGTCTTCTACGGATACTGGTAATTACACGCTGACGGTCACGTTTCAAGTGGGCACCGATCCTGACATCGCTCAAGTGAACGTGCAGAACCGAGTAGCAATCGCGCTGCCTTCCCTGCCGCAAGCCGTTCAAAAGCAGGGAGTCACCACTAAAACACAGTCCACGGCGATTTTGCAGTTTGTCACACTGACTTCTACCAATCCTGAGCATGATGGATTATTTTTAAGTAATCTTGCAAACCTCCAGTTACAGCAGCGTTTAGCCCGAATACCTGGTGTAGCAGCAGCCAACGTGTTTGGTGTGGGAAATTACAGTATGCGGATTTGGCTCGATCCTGCGCAGATGAAGATGCGTAATCTCATGCCAAGCGATGTAATCGCCAATATTAATAAACAAAACATATTACTGACTGCAGGTCAGACAGGATCACCCCCTACACCGCTTGGCCAAGATTTCCAATTAACACTGAATGTGACCAGTGCCATGACGACGCCAGAGCAGTTTGGCAGAATCGTTGTGAAGACGGGCAGTAAATCCGATATTACCTATTTGCGGGATATTGCCAGAATTGAAATGGGCAGCCAAAACTACACCCAGCTCTTTAAAATCGATGAGAGTCCCGCGGGCGGAATAGCCATATATCAAATGCCAGGTGCTAATGCTTTAGCAGTAGCTCAAGCTGTTCGTGGGGAGATGGAAAAAATCGCTAAGACCCTTCCCAAGGGAGTTTCTTGGGATATTCCGTTTGACACCACCATGTTTGTACAGGCATCTATTAGTGAAGTGTATAAAACCCTTTATGAAGCAGGTATCTTAGTTTTAATTGTGATCTTAATATTCCTGCAAAACTGGCGGGCTACCTTAGTGCCCGCTACGACTGTGCCCGTCACAATTATTGGCGCTTTTGCTGCCATGGCTGCATTGAGTTTTTCAATTAACCTCATGACCTTGTTTGCGATTGTGTTGTGTATTGGTATTGTGGTCGACGATGCGATTGTGGTGGTTGAGGCGGTCTCCAAGAAAATTGAAGATGGTGAAGCTCCTAGGCAAGGTGCAATTGATGCCATGACCCAATTAATGGCTCCCATTATTGGAATTACCTTGGTGTTGATGGCAGTGTTTATTCCTGCTTCCTTTATTTCAGGCATCACTGGCCAAATGTACCGCCAATTTGCTTTGGTGATTGCAGCTACCGCATTAATTAGCGGTATTAATGCAATTACTTTAAAGCCAACTCAATCTGCGCAGTATTTAAAGCCCGTTGATCCAAATAAGGTCAAAAATAAGTTTTATCAAAAGTTTGATGAATACTTTAATCGCCTCGCTACTTGGTATGAGCGTCAACTACATAAGTTGATGGACAATCGTAAAAAGGCAGTCTTATTTGGCGCTGCGGTCATTACTGCCTCTCTCATTGGTCTTTCACTTACACCCTCAGGATTTATTCCAAACGAGGATCAGGGCTATCTACTCGTTTCAGTTACCTTGCCTGATGCTGCATCCTTGCAAAGAACCGAAGAGGGGATGAAAAAAGTGGTTGCAGTTCTGGAAAAGATCCCTGGCGTTGACCGGTCAGTAGTCATTGGCGGTATGAATCTAATCAACAACAGTACTGTTCAGTCGAATTCGGGGGGACTCTATGTCATTCTGAAGCCTTGGGATGAACGTGGCAAAGGTGAGGGCTTACGCGATATCTATATCGCGATGACTGAAGGTTTGAAGCAGGTACAAGAGCTCAAATCTGTTGTACTTTTACCACCCGCTATTCCAGGTCTTGGCCTTTCCGGAGGCTTTTCAATGAGACTCATGTTGACTGATGGCAGTAATAATTTTACAAAATTGGATGCGGCCACGAAGCAATTTATTAGTGAAGCGCAAAAATTTCCAGAGGTCATGACGGCCTTTACGCCATTTCAAAATGATGCTCCCCAACTTAAGCTTACATTCAATGTTGGCCGTGCTGAAACGGTAGGTGTTGCGATTGGTGATGCCTATGATGTTCTGCAGTCCTATGTTGGCTCCACCTACGTCAATCAATTCTTTAAGTACGGTCAAACCTATCAGGTCTATCTGCAGGCTGATGGGAAGTACCGGATGACTCAGGATCAGATCAGCCGTTTGTATGTCAGAAATAAGATCGGCGATATGGTCCCCCTAGGATCTTTTATCGACATTGAAGAAGTCAACGGACCTCCGTTTGTAAATCAGTTCCAGCTATACCCTGCTGCTGCTGTTTTGGGGGCTGCAAATGAGGGTTATAGCTCAGGGCAGGTAATGCAGGTGTTAGAAAAACTAGCCACAGAAACACTGCCAGATGGCATTGCCTTCCAGTGGGAGGGGATGTCCTATCAAGAAAATTTGGTTGGTAACACTGTTATCTTGATTTTTGGACTATCAATCTTATTGGTCTATCTTGTTTTAGCTGCTCAATATGAAACATGGGTTGCGCCATTATCAGTTTTGACGGCTGTTCCTCTTTCTTTATCGGGACCCGTACTGGCACTCACGCTCACTGGCATCCCCAACAACATTTATGTGCAGATTGGTTTGGTCTTGATGATTGCGCTCTCTTGTAAAAACTCCATCTTGATTGTGGAAGTTGCGCTCGAGTGCAAGGAAAAAGGAATGAGTTTGGTTGAGTCTGCATTAGAGGCATCTAAGGTGCGTTTTAGAGCAATTACGATGACATCGATTGCATTTATCCTAGGTGTCATGCCCTTAATATTTGCTACTGGAGCAGGAGCCGCATCGCGGGTCTCTCTCGGGGTCACGGTTTTTAGCGGCATGATTGCTTCGACCTGTTTAGCAGTGGCTTTAGTACCTATCTTCTTTGTAGAGATCGAAACCTTCTTTGAGAACAGGGCTAAGAAAAAGACAGAGCAGCCGGGTACTTCAGGTGGTTCAGCCTAACAATAGTATTAAAGTGATGACCTGCGGAATCCAGATGCGAGTTGGTTATATTGATTAGGGCGAATCTTGGACTCTAATACGACTTTCTGACTGGTGGGTTGGGTGAGACTTAAATATATGCCTGCTTCTAAGCCAAACCACCATGCCTTAGCAAAGCATCAATACTCGGCTCTCTGCCTCTAAAAGCTTTGAAGGACTCGGCCGCAGGGCGGCTGCCACCGACTTCCAGAATCTCTTCGCGATAACGAGCGCCCGTTTTCTCATCGAGGACACTACCAGTAAGTTTCGCAGCTTCCTCAAAAGCAGAGTAGACGTCAGCAGAAAGCACCTCAGCCCACTTGTAGCTGTAATAACCGGCTGCATAACCACCAGCAAATATGTGGCTGAAGGTATTAATCCAGCGGGAGATCTTGGGTTGCGGAATGACGTTAAATTGATCAGCGATTGCTCTGGATAGGTCGAGCACTGCACGACCTTGGGCGTTCTTGGCATCAAAGCTCGCATGTAAACGCCAGTCAGTTAATGACATCACAATCTGACGCAAGGTCATATAGCCATTTTGGAAATTCTTGGCGGCGAGGATCTTGTCAAACAATTCTCTTGGGAGTGGTTTACCTGTCTCAGCATGCGCCGTCATTTTTTCTAAAACTTCCCATTCCCAGCAGAAGTTTTCCATAAACTGACTTGGCAGTTCAACCGCATCCCATTCCACACCATTAATACCCGAAACTCCTAAAGCGTTGACTTGAGTTAAAAGGTGATGCAAGCCATGGCCACTCTCATGGAAGAGCGTGATCACATCATCATGGGTGATGGTGGGCTGACGCAATACGCCATCCACTTTGACAGGCGGCGCAAAGTTACAAACTAAATACGCGACCGGTACTTGAATCTCGCCATTAGGTAAAATTCTGCGGCCACGGGCATCATCCATCCAAGCACCGCCGCGCTTTCCTGGGCGAGCATAGGGGTCTAAGTAGAAGTAAGCCACGATATTGCCTTTGGCATTCTTAACGGAGAAAGATTGCACGTCGGTATGCCAGGTAGGTAAGTCAGCGGCTTCAATCTTGACGCCAAATAAAGTCTGGATCACCTGAAATAAGCCGTCCAATACCTTAGGCAATGGGAAGTATTGCTTGAGCTCATTCTCGGAAAAAGAATAGCGCTCTTGCTTTAATCTTTCAGATGCAAAGGCAACATCCCATGGCTCAAGTCCATCAGTGATAGCTAATTCAGTTTTTGCAAACTCCGCTAACCCTTGCCAATCTTTCAAAGCAAAAGGTTTTGCTTTTTCTGCAAAGTTAGTCAAGAAAGAATCTACTTCTTCAACACTGCTAGCCATCTTCGGCGCCAGGCTCAGTGCAGAATAATTTTTAAAGCCAAGCATGCGTGCTTCTTCATCACGTAGCTTTAACTGTTCAAGCATGTTTTGGGTATTGTCCCAATCCAATTTACCCTTAGCATATTGTGGTGCTAACTCAGAGGCGCGGGTGACGTAGGCCTCATACATCAAGCGACGTAGTGTGCGGTTTTCTGAATATTGCATGACCGGGTAATAAGAAGGGAAGTGCAGGGTAAAAGCCCAGCCTTTCAGGTTCTTCTGCTGGGCGGTATCTGCGGCAGCGGCAATCGCATCCTCAGGCAGGCCTACTAGCTCAGTTTTATCAGTGATGAGATGCACAAAGCTATCGGTTGCATCTAGTACGTGATCCGAGAAAGCCTTTCCTAAGGCCGCTTGCTCATCTTGAATTTGGGCAAAGCGCGGTTTATCTGCATCACTCAGCTCTGCGCCACCCAAACGAAAATCACGTAAAGAATTTTCAATTACTTTTTTCTGGGCAGCACTCAGTTTCGCAAAGTCAGGCGATGTATTAAGCTCTTTAAACTTTTTGTAGAGATCTAAATTCTGGCCAAGACTGGAGAAGAAGGCAGTAACCTTAGGTAGCATTTCTCCATAAGCAGCACGCAGTTCTAGTGTGTCAGCAACGCTATTCAAATGAGAGATCACACTCCAAGACCTACTAAAAAATTCAGTGGCGTCTTCTAGAGGTTCAGCCAAAGCGTCCCAAGTAGATGGCGTGCTTGGACTTACCGCGACATCGACAGCACTCTGCGCATGCTTGAGTAAATACTCAATCGCTGGTGCGATGTGCTCAGGCTTGACTTCTGAGTAGGCGGCAATGCCGCGTCCAAAAGTCATTAGCGGGTTATTTTGTAATTCTGCGGGGAGATTGCTAGTGAGGGGGGTAAATGGAGATGTAGTCATCCCTCTAGCTTAATGGACTGGGAGCAATTTTGCCAAAAGTCCCAGTCAATTTCCTTATTGCAAACCCAGTTACAGCTTGGAGGCCTTTTCAGCAGCTTCCAAGGTATTCATTAATAGCATAGTGATGGTCATTGGGCCAACACCGCCTGGTACGGGGGTGATCCAGCCAGCCACATACTTAGCAGCATCAAAATCGACGTCACCACACAGCTTACCATCTGGTAGGCGGTTGATGCCAACGTCAATCACTACCGCGCCATTCTTGACCATGTCGCCAGAGATCATTTTGGGTTTACCTGTAGCTACTACCAAAATATCAGCATCTTTAGTGTGGTGCGCTAAGTCACGGGTTTTACTATTGCAAATGGTGACGGTTGCACCAGCTTGCAAAAGGAGCATCGCCATAGGCTTACCCACAATATTAGAGGCGCCAACAATCACGGCGCGTGCACCTCGTATAGGGTATTCAATACTTTCGAGAATCTTCATACAGCCATAAGGCGTACAAGGTTTGAATTCGGGTTGGCCAACCATTAAAGCTCCAGCATTGGCAACGTGAAAACCATCGACATCTTTTTCAGGAGCAATTGCTTCGAGTACGCGCTCAGAAGCAATATGTTCAGGTAATGGCAGTTGTACCAAGATGCCATGAATTGCAGGATCTGCATTGAGAGTGGCAATACGAGCAAGTAATTCTTCTTCGCCCAGCTCGACAGAGTAACGCTCTAATACAGAATGAAAGCCAACGTCTTCACAGGCCTTTACTTTATTACGGACATAGACGGCGCTAGCAGGGTTGTCACCAACCACAATGACTGCTAAACCAGGTCTTGTGCCTTTGGCGGTAACAATAGCTCCACGCGCTGCAATCTCGGTGCGTAGTTTCTTGGAAAGGGCGTTTCCGTCTAGTAATTGAGCCGGCATTGAAAACCTCAGTGATTACTCAGTAATTAATTGGGCTGTGGATCAGATAGGGCCAGGCGGAGCAGATCGGCAACGGTGTTGACGTTGAGCTTCTCCATGATATTGGCACGGTGTGCTTCAACAGTCTTAATAGATATACCAAGATCATCAGCAATTTGTTTATTTAAGCGGCCAGCAACAATGCGCTCTAAGACTTGACGCTCACGACCAGTCAGTTTGCTGAGCAAACTTTGGGTAATCTTACGATGACTTGCTTGGGAGTAATCAATACGAGCTTTAGCAAGCATACGATCAACTAAACCACAGAGATCATTTTCTTTAAAAGGTTTTTCAATGAAATCTACTGCACCACGTTTCATGGTGGAGACAGCCATCGATACGTCACCATGACCAGTGATAAAAGCTACTGGCATAGGAAGATTTTCACTAGTTAAGCGCTCTTGCAATTCAAGGCCTGACATACCGGGCATACGCACATCTAAGATGGCGCACGAAATAGTAGATTTATCAGTGCTTTGCAAAGACTGTAAGAAACGTTCTGCACTAGCGTGACAACGTACAACGTAACCATTGCTTTCTAAGAGCCAAGTCAGTGAATCTCTAACGGCTTCATCATCATCTACTACGTAGACAACTTCAGCTTGGTTTGGTTTTGCAGTAGCACTTAAGTTCATATCAGTTCTCGTGAGGTAAACCCAAAAATTCGATGTTAAGAATTGGCCTTGGATTCAGGGGATTCCAAGGGTAGAAGTATTGTAAAGGTGCAGCCAGCCAGTTTGGTCTGTTCTGAATCTCGGACGTTAGTAGCCCACAGCCTGCCGTGGTGAGATTCAATAACAGAGCGGCAAATATTGAGCCCCATACCCATTCCATCGGATTTTGTACTGAAAAAAGGCTCAAAGATGCGTTCCAGCACGTTTTCTGGGATTCCACCTCCAGTATCAGTTACCTGAATACGGAGCATGGCTGGGAAAGTGCTGGTGTCCAAATCCGTCCTGATGCGAACGGGTGGTGCCGACCAACGGGAGGAGAGGGGGTATGCTTCGCGGACGCTATCCAAGGCATTTTTCAAAAGATTGACCACTACTTGCAATATCAGGACTGGATCTAGACTCACCACCGGCAGATTTTCAGCAATTTCAGAAGTGATGCTGAGGCGATGGCGATGGGCTTCAATTTCAACCAAGCCAACTGCGTCATTGATGATTTCAGAGATGTTCGATTCTTTGCGCTGAGGTTCGCTACGTTTAACAAAGCCGCGAATACGTTGAATGATGGTGCCCGCACGATGCGCCTGTTCAGAGGCTTTTTCTAGAGCCGGCATGATGTCTTTAGTCAAGGCGGAATCGAGATGCCCATCTAGGCGCTTGGCAACACCCATACAGTAATTTGATATAGCAGAGAGCGGTTGATTGAGTTCATGTGCTAAGGAGGAAGCCATTTCTCCCATGGTAGTGAGACGACTAGTAAATTGCATACGCTCTTCTTGAAGGCGTGCTTGTTCGTCTGCTGCCTTACGTGCGGTAATGTCGGTTGCAATTAATATTTGTGCAAGATGTCCGTCAACCCAAGGAATAAAGCGGCGGCGAACCTCAAACCATTTATTACTACCATCAGTTAATTGAATATCCTCTGACTCTGATTCTTGATAAAGGAAAGAACTCGGAATGCCATCGCGAATGTAATCTTGTAGATCTTGTGCGATGTTATGCAAGGTATCGATTTTGTTTTCTTGATGAGCTAACTGAAAGTGCCCCTTTGAATCATTGCCAAAGTTTTCTCGATAGAATCGATTAGCAAAGAGGAGCTCATCTGTTTCGAGGGACACAACCGAAACGGCAGCATCCAGGCCCTCTAACACGGTAGTAAAGCGCTCTTGAGAGGCAGCTAACTCTTCGCGAATCTTTTTAGGCTCGGAAATATCAATCAATGAAGTGACCCAGCCGGTCTGTTTACCTTTCTCATTAATCAGGGGGGCAATAAAGGTACGTGTCTGAATTAAGGTGCCATCCTTTTTCAAGATCGCACCTTCGATGCCAATCTTCATACTGCCTGTGATGTCAGCTCTAAGGGCTCGATTCATCTTCTCTAACAGTTCATCCCGTCTGCCATCGGGCCAGAATGGGAAAGGCGGCATCAGACCCATTAACTCCTCTGATGACCAGCCTGACATTTCGCAAAAGGCTCGATTGACATAAGTAATGCGTTTTTCCATGTCATGCGCACGAATACCCACCGGAGTTGAATTTTCCATCGCATTGCGAAAACTGGTTTCTGCACGCAGGCTTGCTTCAGCTTCTTGGCGCACTTGCATCTGTTTGAGAACAGACCACAAACTCCAAATCACGAACGCGCACAATCCCAGTACAACCCCAATCAGCATTCTAAAGGTTAGATTGGTTGGTGGAGGGTAAGTATCAATACGTAAAGTAATGTTGGGGCTTAGGACTCCAATGTCTAAACTAGTTTGATTACTAAATGCTCTTTTTGGAGTGTCGCGATCAGAGGAGATGCCTAATACTTTTTCGTTATCGGTCAATAAGGTGAAGCGGTAGTGGGATTTGAGCTCGCCAGGAATAATATCCAATACACCTTGCGTGGTGTAAAGGGCCGCCAGAAATCCAACCGTTTCACCACCAATGATATTGGGAACGACTTGCCAGAAAACGATTTTTCTCTCGGCTGAGATAGGTTGATCACTAGGTAAATTTAAAGATATGAACTTACTAAATGCCGGTCGACTCGTCACTTGACTCAGTTCAGTCGTTGATAAGAGACTGGCATTAATGAGTTGATCATTTTGGGATTTGCTAATCCAGTCTGATTTATTGCTTTCTGCTGGGGCTGCCCACTGCCGCTGAATTTGATTATTTAACCAAATGATTTTGACAATCTCATGGTTATTTAAAACAATATCCTCCGCTTGCTCGCGAGCAATTTGTCGTAATTTGGCTTGATCTTCGCTGGCGGCGAGTTCCCGATTGATAGCGGTTAATGCATCAAGGTTATTAGCAAAGCGAGATTGAATTCTTTGCTTGGCAAATGAGAGTTCTCTAAATAAGGCAGCTTCTTGCTGATTCTTTTCTTGCAAATGCAAGGTGCCCAAAATAATGCCCATGACTGCTGTAAAGAGAACAATTGCAAGTAGTGGGGTGTAAACGAGTCTAAAACCGCGTATTTTACGTAGCCATCTAATGGGGCTAAGGATAAGTCCGGAAATAGCGGTTTTTTTCATGAATGTCACGATTTTGCCCTAATTAACGCTCAGAATTGCATTTTTACGCGTTAATGCTGTTCTTATATGCAATGCAATAAAATACCACATTATGAGAAATACTATCATTATGTGGAAAATTGCTTGTTTACACCCATATACCTTCCTAGAATATTGCCTATAGAGTTAATGACAAATAAAGCACTATTTAATGGAGACTTAAGATGGCAGCAGTTCCAGACCAAATACTAGGAAAACAAAGCGCCCAGGACGCTGATCCAGGAGAGACTCAAGAATGGTTGCAAGCACTTGATGGTGTGATTCGTAACGAGGGTCCGGAAAGAGCTGCCTATTTAATAGATCAACAAATTTCTCATGCGCGCGTAAACGGAGTAGTTCAACCATTCCATGCTGAGACGCCTTACATCAATACGATTCCTGTTGAGAATCAAGCGCGTTTGCCAGGTGATCAAAATGTAGAGCATCGTATTCGTTCTTATACCCGTTGGAATGCGATGGCAATGGTTCTGCGTGCGAATAAAGACACTAACGTTGGCGGACACATCTCCTCTTTTCAGTCAGCAGCTACTTTGTACGACGTTGGCTTTAATCATTTCTGGCATGCACCATCACCTGAGCATGGTGGCGATTTAATTTTTGTGCAAGGTCACTCAGCACCCGGCGTTTATGCCCGTGCTTATATGTTAGGTCGTCTTGAAGAAGGCCAACTCAATAACTTCCGCCAAGAGGTTGGGGGCAAAGGTATCTCTAGCTATCCGCATCCTTGGTTGATGCCAGACTTCTGGCAGTTCCCAACTGTATCGATGGGCTTGGGGCCAATTATGGCAATTTATCAAGCTCGTTTTATGAAGTACCTCACTGATCGTGGCTTCATTAAGGAGCAAGGCCGTAAAGTGTGGGCCTTCTTGGGTGATGGTGAAACTGACGAGCCAGAATCATTGGGCGCGATCGGTATGGCTGGTCGTGAAAAACTCGACAACTTGATTTTTGTCATTAACTGTAACTTGCAGCGCTTGGATGGACCGGTACGCGGCAATGGCAGCATCATTCAAGAGCTCGAGAGTGAGTTCCGTGGTTCTGGTTGGAATGTGATCAAGGTGGTGTGGGGCGGTCAGTGGGATGCTTTGTTTGCCCGCGATAAGAAGGGTATCTTGATGCAACGCCTAGGCGAAATCGTCGACGGCCAGTATCAAACTATGAAGTCTAAGAACGGCAGCTACGTCCGCGAGACAGTATTTAACACTCCAGAATTAAAAGCTTTAGTCAGCGACTGGAGCGATGATGAGATCTGGCAGTTAAACCGTGGCGGTCATGATCCACATAAAGTGTACGCAGCATTCCATGCAGCGGTAAATCATAAGAAGCAACCAACCGTGATCTTAGCTCACACTATTAAAGGCTACGGCATGGGCGGTTCAGGTGAGGCGATGAACATTGCCCACCAAGCGAAAAAGATGAATGATGACGACGTACGTCGTTTCCGTGATCGCTTTGAGATTCCTGTTAAAGATGAACAGTTAGACGAGATGCCTTTAGTGAAGTTTGCTCAAGGCAGTCCTGAGTTGGAATATATGAAGGCGCGTCGTCAAGAGTTGGGCGGCTACTTGCCACAGCGTCGTATGAAAGCTGAGAGCTTGCCAGTGCCACCGTTAGACACTTTTGCAGCATTGCTTGAGGCAACCACTGAAGGCCGAGAGATCTCCACAACGATGGCATTCGTGCGTATGCTCAATACCGTTGTACGTGACAAAGTTCTAGGCAAGCGCGTAGTGCCAATCGTTCCGGATGAGTCTCGTACTTTTGGTATGGAAGGTATGTTCCGTCAACTCGGCATTTGGAATCAATTGGGCCAGCTCTATACGCCAGAAGATCACGATCAATTGATGTTCTATAAAGAGGACAAGACTGGTCAAATCCTGCAAGAGGGTATTAATGAAGCGGGTGGTATGTGCGACTGGATCGCTGCAGCAACTTCATACTCTACGCACGGCGTACCGATGTTGCCTTTCTATATCTTCTACTCGATGTTTGGTTTTCAGCGTATTGGCGACTTAGCTTGGGCAGCAGGGGATATGCGTAGCCGCGGTTTCTTGCTTGGTGGTACAGCCGGTAGAACTACATTGAACGGCGAAGGCTTGCAACACGAAGATGGCCATAGCCATTTGTGGAGTGGAGCGATTCCGAACTGCATCAGCTATGACCCAACCTTCTCATTTGAATTAGCAGTAGTGATTCAGGATGGTATGCGCCGTATGTTAGAAGTTCAGGAGGACGTGTACTACTACGTTACTTTGATGAATGAGAACTATTCACACCCAGCAATGCCAAAGGGTGCTGAGAAAGACATCATTAAGGGTATGTATAAGCTCAAGTCAGTTGGTGATGACAAGGCAAATCTCCGTGTTCAACTCTTAGGTTCAGGAACCATCTTCCGTGAGGTGATTGAGGCGGCAGAAATTCTGCATAAAGACTGGGGCATTGCTTCTGATTTATGGGGTTGCCCAAGCTTTACTGAGTTGGGTCGTGACTGGAATGCAGTTCATCGTAGCAATCTCTTAAACCCAACTGCTGCACCTGCTTTATCTCATGTAGAGAAGTGCTTGAAAGATACTTCGGGTCCAATCATTGCAGCTACTGACTATGTGCGCTTGTTTGCTGAGCAAATTCGTCCAGCGATTCAACATATGGGCCGTCGTTACGAAGTTCTCGGTACTGATGGCTTTGGTCGCTCCGATACTCGTGAAAAACTCCGTGACTTCTTTGAGGTAGATCGTCGCTGGGTAGTTCTGACTGCATTGAGATCTTTGGTTGATTCTGGTCAGCTTGATCGCTCTAAGTTAGCTGATACGCTTAAAAAATACGATATCGACGCCACTAAACCAAACCCAATGACGGTTTGATAAGAGATAATTACTATGAGTCAAATAATTGAAATTAAAGTCCCGGATATCGGTGACTATAAAGATGTGCCTGTCATTGAAGTTCTGGTTAAAGCTGGCGACAAAGTCGAGAAAGAGCAGTCCATCGTTGTGCTGGAGTCTGATAAAGCCACCATGGATGTTCCTTCATCACACTCTGGCATCGTCAAAGAAGTCAAAGTGAAGGTTGGCGACAGCCTTTCTGAAGGGTCACTAGTAATTACCTTGGAAGAGGGTGAGGCAATTTCAGTCGCAGCCCCAGCCCTAGCCTCAGCCAGTGTACCGGTACCCGCAAGCACTGGTGGAACGCTAATTGAAATTAAAGTCCCAGATATCGGCGACTACAAAGACGTACCAGTCATTGAAGTTCTGGTTAAAGCTGGTGACACAGTTGAGAAAGAGCAATCCATCGTTGTACTGGAGTCTGACAAAGCTACCATGGACGTTCCTTCATCACACTCTGGCATTGTGAAAGAAGTCAAAGTTAAAGTAGGTGATAACCTTTCTGAAGGATCAGTAGTGGTGATCTTAGAAGGTGGGGCATCGGGATCTGCAGCCGCTCCTGCTACTGCATCTGCTTCATTCACAACTCCTTCAGCACAAGCGGCTTCGCCAGCTAAGACGGTTGAGCCTCCAATTGTGCGTGCACCAGCACCTCCACCCGTTATCAATACACCTGTACCAATAGATACTGCAGCAAGTCATGCAAGTCCATCTGTACGTAAGTTTGCACGTGAGCTCGGTGTCACTATTAATCAAGTTAAAGGATCTGGCCCTAAAGGTCGCATTACTCAAGAAGATGTTCAAGCATTTGTGAAGGCCGCTATGAGTGGTGGCGCAGGTAGCCCTGCGAGCGCTTCTAGTGGCGGCAGTTTAGGTGGATTAAATCTGATTCCTTGGCCTAAAGTTGACTTCACGAAGTTTGGCGAGATTGAGCGTCAACCGCTGAACCGTATTAAGAAACTCACCGCAGCCAATTTAGGTCGTAACTGGGTCATGATCCCAGCTGTGACCTATCACGAAGATGCAGATATCACTGATTTGGAAGCGTTCCGCGTCCTCACAAATAAAGAGAATGAGAAAAAGGGCATCAAGATCACTATGCTCGCCTTCTTAATGAAAGCTGCCGTAGCTGCCTTGAAAAAATATCCAGAGTTCAATAGCTCTTTGGATGGTGATGATCTGATTCTCAAGAAATACTTCAATATTGGTTTTGCAGCAGATACACCAACGGGATTGGTAGTGCCGGTCATTAAAGATGCTGATAAGAAAGGCATCTTCGAGTTAGCTAAAGAAACTTCGGATTTGGCAGCGCTTGCACGTGATGGCAAATTAAAGCCAGACCAGATGCAGGGTGCTAGCTTTACGATATCTTCTCTTGGTGGTATCGGTGGTACGTATTTCTCACCAATCGTTAATGCCCCAGAAGTGGCCATTATGGGAGTGAGCAAAGCGGCGATGAAGCCGGTTTGGGATGGCAAGCAATTTGTCCCACGCCTCATTTGCCCATTGTCTCTATCAGCAGATCATCGCGTGATTGATGGTGCCTTAGCTACACGTTTTAACGTGTACATTGCACAGCTGTTGGCCGACTTCCGTCGCGCTAGTCTGTAAGGGAGGGTCTATGGCTAAGCAAATGATCCTTGTTCCGGATATTGGTGACTATTCTGATGTGCCAGTCATTGAAGTGCTGGTGAAGGTGGGGGATGTTATTGAAAAAGAGCAGCCACTACTAGTTCTTGAGTCAGATAAAGCAACAATGGAAGTGCCAGCAGATGCTGCCGGTACTATTACCAGTATTGCAGTGAAGTTAGGTGACAAAGTAAGCAAAGGTTCTGTGATTGCTGAAATTGAAGCGAGTGGTGCAGCGCCTGTTGCTATGCCTGTTTCAGCTCTAGCTCCAGCTACAGCCGTACCTGCGCCTCCGCCTGCAGCACCAGAAGTATCTGCGCCAACTCCAATTGCAGGGCAGCACGGCGGCAAAGTAGATCATGAGTGCGAAGTCTTGGTACTTGGCGCTGGTCCTGGTGGTTATAGCGCAGCATTCCGGAGTGCTGACTTAGGAATGAATACAATCTTAGTTGAGCGCTACCCAACTTTGGGCGGTGTTTGCTTAAACGTGGGTTGCATTCCATCAAAGGCATTGCTACACACAACGTCAGTTATGGATGAAGTGAAAACCATGGCTAAGCATGGCATTACTTTTGGTGCGCCGAAGATTGAGATCGATCAATTACGCGGCTACAAAGAGTCAGTCATTGCTAAATTAACTGGCGGTCTTGCTGGAATGGCAAAGGCTCGCAAAGTAAAAGTGGTACGTGGCCTTGGTAAATTTTTGGATGCAAACCATGTCGAGGTAGAGTTAACTGATGGCGCTGGCCAGGATTTGACTGGCAAGAGAGAAGTAGTGCGTTTTCAAAAAGCAATTATTGCTGCTGGTAGCCAGCCAGTAAAATTGCCTTTCTTGCCTGAAGATCCACGTATTGTTGATAGCACTGGCGCCTTATTGTTGAAGAGCATCCCGAAGCGCATGCTTGTTATTGGCGGAGGCATTATTGGTTTAGAAATGGCCACTGTTTACAGTACGCTAGGCTCACGCATTGATATCGCTGAAATGATGGATGGTCTGATGGCTGGTGCTGATCGTGATTTAGAGAAAGTCTGGGAGAAATTCAATTCTGGACGTTTCGAAAAAATCATGCTCAAGACTCGTGCAACAAAAGCAGAAGTAAAACCGGACGGTATTCAGGTTTCTTTCGAGGGCGAGAATGCACCAGCCGAACCACAGACTTATGACTTGGTATTAGTTGCTGTAGGCCGCACTCCGAATGGTAAGAAAATTGATGCTGGCAAAGCAGGTGTTCAAGTAGATGAACGCGGATTTATTCCGGTTGATAAACAAATGCGCACTAACGTCTATAATATTTTTGCAATTGGTGACTTGGTTGGTCAGCCGATGTTGGCACACAAGGCGGTGCATGAAGGTCACGTAGCTGCTGAAGTGGCTGCTGGTGAAAAGTCCTACTTTGATGCAAAGCAAATTCCATCGGTTGCCTATACTGATCCTGAAGTAGCTTGGGCTGGATTGACCGAAGAGCAGTGCAAAGCGCAAGGCATCGCTTATGAGAAAGGTTTATTCCCATGGGCTGCTAGCGGACGCGCAATCGCTAATGGGCGTGATGAAGGTTTCACTAAACTCATTTTTGATGCTACTACCCATCGTATTATTGGTGGCGGCATTGTGGGTACACACGCTGGCGATCTTATTGGAGAAGTGTGTCTTGCTATTGAGATGGGTGCTGATGCAGTCGATATCGGTAAAACAATTCATCCGCATCCAACCCTGGGTGAATCAGTTGGTCTTGCGGCTGAAGCAGCCCACGGCCATTGCACTGACTTACCACCCGTAAAAAAAAATAGAGTCTAGATATTGCCTAGCCATGAAAGCCCTGAGATATCAGGGTTTTTTCTTTTGCAGTGCAATAAAAAAATTGCTCATCGGCAACGTCGGTATGTGAGATGATTTAAAGCATGTCAAAAGTAATCCGACTTCTTCACGGTGATTTTGGTAGGGTGGCGCTTCTTGAGATGGACGCGCCTTTGGTTACTCATGCTCATCATCACTGCCATATCCTATGCAAGGTAGCCGGTCCAGATATTGCTTTTCAGGTAAGAGGGCAGGTTTGCCCGTTAACGGATGACAATGCAGTTTTAATCAATGCTTGGGAAGAGCATTCTTACCTTCATTTACCGATTAACGGTGAAAATCCTATTTTGCTTGCTTTATACCTAGAGCCAAAGTGGCTGGCATCCTTTAGCAAGAAATTTCTAGCAAGTAGCCATCCTCGTTTCTTCATCAACAACCTATCTGGTTTGGGCGCTCATCAAAAACAGGTATTGGAAAAGATTTCAATGGAGCTTTGGTGGGCCGATCAAATTACCCATGATTACCTCGAAAACATCTTGCTTGAACTCGTATTGAGCTTCATGGATGATGCCGACCTTCTAACCCAAGGTGATTTGCGTAACTCCGGTAATTCATTGGCATTTATGGATCCCAGGATACGTAAAGCAATTCATATCATGCGCACTTCGCCGCAAGGGTTTAGTGACATATCCATAGTTGCGAAAAGCGTTGATCTTTCTCGCTCGCACTTTTTTGAGCTCTTTAGGCGCTGTACTGGACTTTCTCCAGTTGTATTTGCGAATGTCCTAAAGATGGAATTTGCATTCGATGCCCTCGCTGATAAAGGGGAGAGCCTGATTCATATTGGTGATGAACTTGGGTTTTCTGCTCAAAGCCACTTCACTAGATTCTTTAAGCAGCATCAAGGGGTTACTCCAAGCCTCTATCGTCAGCAAGTAGAAAAGGCTCCCAAGCTAGATTCTTAGGGTTTTCCTGATACACATAATCAGACTCTAAGGTAAGCCATTGGACTTAAGGGTAAGCATCTTTTCTATCTGATCATTAAGCTTCTTTCAGCATTAATTACTCTTAATTTAGCTGAAAAGATTGCATTGGAAACAAGTTCAAACTATTTAGGCAAGTCATATGAGCGTGTAGAAGATACCGCTTTACTAACAGGGGGAGGTCGCTACCTCGATGATCTTCCCTTGCCAGTTGGAACCCTATATGCAGCAGTTGTGCGCTCTCCTATCGCTCACGGAAAAATTATTTCTGTAGATGTAGAGTCAGCCCTGCAGCTTAGAGGCGTTAGAGCAATCCTCACGATTGATGATGTACAGGCTTGGTCCGACCCATTGGTGGTTGCTGTTAAAACTCCAATGCGTCAATGGGTATTGGCAAATGAGTATGTACGTTATGTTGGAGAGCCCATAGCAGTAGTCATCGCAGAATCAAGGGCATTGGCAGAAGATGGTGTCGAGAAGGTTGTTGTGAGCATTCAACCGCTCCCTGCTGTAGTGGATGTGGATGTTGCCTTAACAGACGCATCAATTGTTCTCCATAAAGATATTGGTAGTAATTGCGTGTTAGATCGTTCGTATCGATACGGTGACCCAGAGAACGCATTTAAAAATGCTACCAGCGTTGTTGAGGTAGATATTCGCTATCCTCGTAATTCATGTACGCCTATAGAAACTGGTGGAGTAGTAGCGCAATGGCGAAATGCGGACTCTTCCTATGAAGTTACGTCAAATTTTATGGGGCCATTTTCATTGCATGTGGTAATGGCTGCTGCGCTAAAAGTTCCTGGAACAAAATTACGCCATCATGTTGCCCCAGATTCAGGTGGCAGCTTCGGCGTTAAGCAATCAGTGCTGCCATACGTCATCATGAGCTGTTTGGCATCACGTAAAGCAGGCGCTGCAGTAAAATTTATTGAAGATCGCTTAGAGCATCTTCAGGCAGCTACTTCTGCGACATCCCGCCATACGCATCTTCGTGCTGCGGTGGATAGCGATGGAAAAATTCTGGCCTTGGATTACGATCAAATTGAAGATTGCGGCGCATACCTAAGAGCGCCAGAGCCAGCAACGCTTTATCGGATGCATGGCTGTGTGACTGGCCCTTATCAAATTCAGAATTTAAATATTCGCAACCGTGTTGTGCTCATTAACAAAACACCTACTGGTCTAGTAAGAGGCTTTGGTGGTCCTCAGGTTTATTACGCACTTGAGCGCTTGATTCAAAAAATTGCAAAATCTTTAGGGAAAACCCATCAAGAAATAGCTGCAATAAATTATGTTCAAAAAGAGCAGTTCCCTTACCGGGCTGCTGCAGGTGCGTTGCTAGACTCGGGTGACTACCAAAAGGCTTTAAAAACACTGGAAGGTTCTCCAGAATTTAAAAAGATGTTGGATCGCAGAGAGCGGGCAAAGAAAGAAGGGCGTTATTACGGGATTGGTATAGCGTCGATTGTTGAGCCTTCAGTATCTAATATGGGTTACATCACAACTGTTCTTACAAAGGAGCAAAGAGCAAAAGCAGGCCCAAAAAATGGCGCCATTACTTCAGCAACCGTCAGCGTAGACCCCTCAGGCAATATTGCAGCAAATATTGCTTCAGCACCTGCTGGGCAGGGGCATCAAACGGTTATCAGTCAATTATTAGCGGATGTTTTTGGTGTCCTGCCATCTCAAATTCAGGTAAACGTTGACTTTGATACAGCAAAAGATGCATGGTCTATTGCTGCCGGAAATTACTCAAGTCGTTTTGCTGGTGCAGTTGCAGGAACAGTATTCTTGGCTGCTGAGAAGTTGAAGGCTCGCATAGCAGATTATGCTGCTCATGTGCTTCAGGTTAAGCCTGAGCAATTGATTTTTGCAAACGGTCATATATCTGTGGCTGGTGATGAGGGTGGTAGCATCCCCTTCTCTAGAATTTGTGGAAACTTTCACTGGTCTCCCGGATTAATTCAAGAGGCCCTAGGTCGAGACACTACTCTTGCATTACAAGAAACACAATTTTGGAGTGCAGATGTTTTAGAGGCTCCTGATGAGGATGATCGAATTAATACATCGGCAGCATATGGTTTTGCTCTTGATGCTTGTGGTATCGAAATAGATCCCGAAACCTGCTCTGCAAAGATCGATCAGTACATTACTGTGCATGATGCTGGGAGAATATTAAACCCGGCCCTAGCGGATGGTCAGATTTATGGCGCGTATGCTCAGGCAGTAGGCGCAGCCCTTTTTGAAGAGTTTGTCTACAGCAGTGATGGTAATTTTCTGTCTGGGACTTTTGCTGACTATCGTCTGCCTACTGCAAGCGATATTGGTATACCAAAGATTTATCATCAAGAATCTCCTAGCCCCTTCACGCCTTTAGGTGCAAAAGGTATTGGTGAGGGAAATAGTATGAGTACTCCAGTCTGTATTGCCAACGCTATTTCAGATGCGCTTGATCTTGAAGATATTGTGCTACCTGCAACTCCCAGCCGCATTCATGCGTTACTTGTGGAAAAGGGCTCTTTAAAACTTGATAAATCTTCGAGTCAAGTTTCCTTAATGACTGCAAATGCTGACTATCCTTTAAAGGCACAAGGTGAGGTTAAGTTGGAAGTCCTTCCGGAGGAAATCTTCGCTGTATTGATGTATCCAGAAAGATTGAAGAATGTCATACCAGGCTGCGAGTCGATTCATAAAAAATCTATAGCTAACGGTATTCGTTATGACTGTATTGCGGTTGTGCGTATTGGTATTGCAAAAGCACGATTTGTTGCTCAGGTGGATTTAACCAACATTCAAAGTCCAGATAGTTTTATTTTGGGTGGTGAGGGTCGGGGCCCTTTAGGGATGGCGCTCGGAATGGGTCAAGTCAGCCTTAAAAAAGAGGGCGGTACTACTGTTCTTAGCTACGACTACCAAGCCCAGGTATCTGGGAAGCTTGCCGCAATTGGTAGTCGCTTATTAGAGGGTGCAATCCGATTGGTATTGGACCAATTATTTAGAGCCCTTGCAAAAGAGGCTGGGGCAAAACAGGAAGGTCTAATTAAAGTCCTGCTTAACAAATTATTTTCTTTATTGGGGGCAGGCAAATGAAATCTGCGCCATTCGTGATGCACCAAGCACGCTCTCAATCAAATATTTTGGATTTATTAGATAAGTATGGCGAAGATGCTCGCATTATTGCTGGCGGCCAGACCCTGGTTCCTGTTTTGGCAATGAGAGTGGCTAGTCCTGACCATTTAATTGATATTAACAAGGTCGAAGAGTTGAAAAAATTTGGCGTCTCTGGCGGCGTACTTCAGGTCAGCGCTGGTGTTAGGCAAGCTGAATTAGAGTATTGGAGCGAACTTCACAAGGTTCAGCCGCTCTTAAGCATGATGTTTCCGTGGATTGCGCATGCTCCTATTCGAAATCGTGGAACAGTTTGCGGGTCGATTGCGCATGCAGACCCTAGTGCTGAATTAGTTCTTGGCTTAGCTGTATTAGAGGGCTCAGCCATCCTTATCAGCAAGGGGAAGAAGCGAATAGTTCAGGCTAAAGATTTTTTCATGGGCGCCCTTCAAACCAGCCGTCAGGCAAACGAATTCATCGAATCTGTCCAATTTCCTATTTATGGACCTCTTACTGGATATGGATTCGCTGAATATGGATATCGGCATGGTGATTTTGCAGTAGTGGCTGTAGCTGTGATTAAGGAAGGGGATCGCTGGACTATAGGCTTTGGTGGCATTGACGACGTTGTCAAGGTTTACAAGTGCAATGCGAAATCTCTTGTTGAGGCTAAGCAATTTATCGATGAATTGGCTACAGAGACTGAGGTGAGGGAAGATCCCACTGCAACTTCGGGGTTGCGCAGACATTTGATGCGCACTTTAGGTGAGCGTGCTTGCCAACAAGCAATTGAATTTAAAAGTGATGAAATAAGATGAAGAGTCATCAGGTAAAACTAACTTTAAATGGCGTTGAGCGTGAGGAATCTTGTGAATCACGTACGACATTGTTGGACTTTATTCGTCATGATTTGGGCTTGACTGGCACCCATGCTGGTTGCGAGCATGGGGTTTGTGGGGCATGCACGGTAGAGGTTGACGGGCAAATCATGCGCTCTTGCCTCATGTTTGCATGCCAAGCTGATGGCGCAAAAGTAAATACTGTTGAGGGCCTTGCAAAGTCAGGAGAAATGTCTGACTTACAAAAAGCCTTTAAAAAACACCATGCGTTGCAATGTGGTTTTTGCACCCCAGGATTTTTGCTATCGGCGGAAGACTTGCTAAAAAAGAATCCTTATCCAACTGAGTTAGAGGTGCGAGAGGGTTTATCTGGAAATTTATGTCGTTGCACTGGATACGTTGGAATTGTCGAAGCGGTCTTAGAGGTCGCTGCAGCCAGAGTACGTCAAAGCGGAGGAGAGCATGCTTGATTTAGGTCGAACTTTTCTACAGGCTGTTGAGCGTGAGCCTAATAGGTTGGCGATTGTTGATGGAGCTAGGCGTAAGACCTACGGAGAGTGGGCACTCCATATTGGCGCAATTCAGCAATTTTTTAACAGTCAGGGACTTAAGCGTGGCGATCGAATCTTGACGGTTTTACAAAATCGCTATGAGGCAGCGACAATTCATTGGGCCTGCCAGATGGCGGGTATAGCTATTGTTCCATTAAATTGGCGCTCTAAGTCAGATGAAATTGATTATTGCGCACAAAATGCTGATGTGAAACTAGCCTTTGTTGAGGAGATTTCACTCAATAACTACCTTGAATCTGAAACTAGTAAGTCAATCTCTGTGATTCTTTGTATGGAGAAGGCAGCTACAGATGGGTATACGTATTTTGATCAGTTAATTCAGGGGGAAAGTATGCCTGAGGCACGTGGTCATGTTGAAGATATATCTGTCATGCTTTTTACTTCTGGTACCACAGGCAAACCAAAAGGTGTCCCTAGAAAGCAGCGCGCAGAACGTGCGGCGGGTATTGCGCACGTTGCACAAAACCAGTATGCAATGGGTGAGGTGACTTTAGGAGTAATGCCGCTCTACCACACCATGGGCGTACGAACATTACTTTCTTTATGTATTGTGAATGGAACTTATGTTGCGGTACCACGTTGGGATGTGAATAAAGCGATTGAAGCAATTGAGTGCGAAGCAGTGACGCATCTCTATTTAGTGCCGACCCTTTATCACGACATGATCGAGTCGAAAAATTTTAATTCAAGTCGGGTGAGGACTGTGAAGAAGCTTGGATTTGCAGGCGCCCCTATGCATGACGCTTTATTAATTAAATTAAGCGAAGCTTTTTCTCCTGAACTGTTTGTAAATCATTACGGTTCAAGTGAGATTTATACATACACGATTAATCAAAATGCCGTATTAAAACCAGGTTGCGCTGGAAAAGCGGGCATAAATGCCCGAATCAGAGTGGTCAAGTTAGATCAAGGCACTGCACAAACACCCCCAAATCAAATTGCGGCTTGTCATGAAGAAGGGCAGATCATTTGCGATCTCTCAGGGGATGAGGCATTTGAGGGCTACTGGAAGAGACCCGACGCTGATCAAAAGTCTATCCGAGATGGCTGGTATTTCACAGGTGATACAGGTTACTTTGATGAGTCTGGCGACTTATTTGTTACGGGGCGGGTCGACGACATGATTATTTCTGGCGGGGAAAATATTTCCCCTGTTGAAATTGAATCTATTTTGTCTTTGCATCCCTCTGTGAGCGAGGTGGCCGTTGCAGGATTAAAAGATGACCGTCTTGGGCAAAAAGTAGTTGCCTTCATTAGAGCCTCGAAGAGCGTAGATTCCGATGCCCTAGATGAATATTGTCGCGGATCAGATTTGATCAACTTTAAACGTCCGCGAGAGTATGTGTTTGTTAAAGAAATTCCCAAGTCTCCCGTGGGAAAGGTATTGCGACGTATGTTAGTTGCCGGCGAATATGAAAGAGCTTAATTTTTTTACTAGAAAGACCTTATGACTACTAATTTGAAACACCCTTATAGCAATATCCTCGATAACCTTGACGGGTTCTATGTGGAGATTGATGAGGCTCATCAAAGGGCTGATATTGTTTTAAAGAGACCTCCATTTAATGTCATACAAATGCCTCAGCGTGATCAATTACGAGCTGCATTTGAGGCTTTAGACGCTGATGAACGTGTCCGTATTATTGTATTGAGAGCTGAAGGTGAGCATTTTTCCAGTGGCGGAGATATTAAGGGCTTCTTAGAGGCAACACCAGAGCATGTGTCTAAACTGGCTTGGAATATTGCAGCACCGACGCGTTGTACTAAACCCGTCATCGCTGCAAATCATGGCTACTGCTTCGGCGTGGGCTTTGAGATTTCTCTAGCGTGCGATTTCCGTATCGCTGCTGAATCAACATTGTATGCATTGCCAGAGCAAAAGTTAGGTCAAATTCCTGGTTCAGGCGGATCAGCGCGTTTACAAAAAATGGTGGGTATTACTAGAACCAAGGATATTGTGATGCGTTCCCGACGTATTAAGGGTCAGCAAGCATATGAATGGGGTGTTGCAACTGAATGCGTTCCAGACTCAGAGCTTGCTAGTGCTGTATCTAAGTTAGTCGATGAGCTGCGTGCATTCTCACCAATGGCCCAAAGAACTGCGAAAAAGATGCTAAATGAAACAGAGGATTGTTTACTAACTACGGCCATAGAGGTCGAGGGTCATTGCTATAGCCGTTTACGTAATTCTGAAGATTTTAAAGAAGGGGTTGAAGCTTTCCATGGAAAGCGTCAACCCAATTTTGTTGGTCGTTAATTTATTAAAGGAGACGTACATAATGAAAAAGCAATTTAAAACAAAAAAAATCGCCCTAGCTGTAGCCCTATGTCTTGGTGCTTCGTTTGTTTCGGCACAATCAGGTCCAATCAAGATCGGTGTTGTGACACCTTTATCTGGCACTTACACACCAATTGGTGAGCAAGTAAAAATGGGTTTAGATTTGGCGGCAAAGGAAATTAATGCAGCCGGGGGTATTAATGGTCGAAAAATCGATTTAATTTATGAGGATGAGGAGGCAAACCCAGCGGTTGCCACTCAAAAGGCTGAGAAGTTATTCCAGGTAGAAAAGGTTGACTTTTTAACTGGAACAGTTAATTCAGGATCTACTTTGGCTGTAGGCCAGTTGGCCGAGCGTAACAATAAGCTGATTGCGACAACGGTTTCATTTGCTGATTCAATTACAGCCGATAAATGCTCGCCAAATGTATTTCGCGTAAATGCGCGCGCTGGTATGCAGTCTGCTGCATTGGCGGCATGGGTAGATAAAGAGATTCCTAAGGCCAATATCTTCTTTATCGGTCCTGACTATGAGATGGGTCGTAGCACGGTTTCAGCATTTAAGAAAGCATCGACGGAAAAAGGTGCTAAGGATGTTGGTGAGGTATTTGCACCGCTCGACAATAAAGATTACTCACCATATTTTGGCCAAGTAAGAGCTGCTAAACCTAATGTTATTTACACCTCTGTTGCTGGTAACGATACAGTACGCCTATTTACTCAAATGGATGAGTATGGCGTTAATAAAGGCGTAACCATTGTTGGAGCTTCTGGTACCGTCACATCCCAAAATATGGGTGCAATCGGAAAATCTGCAAATGGATTTGTTACAGGTGTTGGTTACTCACCTAAATTAGACAATCCAGCTAATAAAAAGTTTGTAGCTGATTTCCAAAAAGCCTATAACAAGCTTCCAGATCTCTATGGAGCGGACTCCTATGGCCTTTTATATTTCTACAAGGCTGCGGTTGAAAAGGCTAAGTCCACAGATACTGACAAAGTTCGCACTGCTATGAATGATTTAAGCTGGCAAACCCCGCAGGGTACTAAAAAGATGCGCGCTGGCGATCATCAGGCTATGCAAGATATGTTTGCCGTTCGCGTAGAGAACGGCGAGTTCAATATTGTTGGAAGAGTGCCTTCTGATCAGGCAATCGGTCCTGATACATGCACTCGTTTTTAATTAAATAGCAGATTACTCCACATCCATTCCATGCGGATGTGGAGTTTTTGGCTGATGAATTTCACTAAGGGATTGGGTTTTCAATGCTAGAAAGCTTGCAATATATTTATGCGCCGCAGATAGTCAACGGGCTTTCCATTGGCGTTGCTGTCGTCCTCATGGCCTTGGGTCTGACGATTATTTTTGGTTTGCTAGACGTTATTAATATGTCCCATGGCGAATTTTACGCAGCTGGCGCTTTTATTAGCGTCAGTCTGATGGCGATGGGCGTTTCATTCTGGTTATGCCTATTGTTAGTTCCTTTGCTATTAATTCCAATTGGTTTTGCAATGGAAAGACTGTTAATTCAAAAAGTATTTCATTACAAAGATCGACATATTCTCACTCTGCTGCTGACATTCGGTGTTGCGATGGTTTTGGAGGATGGTTATAAGATTATTTGGGGTGCAAACCCAATTAAGCCCAGCGCCCCCATTTCAGGAGCAAGCGAATTGTTGGGAGTGATGTTCCCAAATTACCGACTATTCCTGATGGTGTTCGGTGCTTTAATTATTTTCTCTGTATGGGCGTTGATTTATAAAACTCAGCTGGGAGCGATTGTGAGAGCTTCAGCATATGACAAGGATATGAGTTCTTCACTAGGAATACCGGTGATGCGAGTTTATGCGCTAACGTTTGCATTTGGTGTTGCCTTAGCTGGTCTAGCTGGAGTGTTACTTGCTCCAATCTATTCGGTTTTTCCCACTATGGGTCGAGATTTCATTTTGATGGCATTTAGCGTTGTCATAGTCGGTGGTCTAGGAAGTATTAAGGGTGCTGTGATTGCCGGAATTCTGCTAACGCAATTGCAATCCATCTCTTCTTTATTTATTTCTCCAGTTTGGTCAGATCCTTTGGTATTTACAGTGATGGTTTTGGTATTGATGTTTAAGCCTACAGGTCTGTATGGGGGCATGAAACATGCATAATCCACAGGTCAAGGCTATTCGACTAATCGAGATATTTTTATTAGGGTCTGCACTGGCCTTATTTGCAATTGGTAGCATCTTAGGCGATACCTTCTTTTTAAGATTAGCCACAGAGTCCTTAATCTTTGGCGGCTTAGCGATGTCCGTTGATCTATTGCTTGGAATAGTTGGGCTGCTTTCTCTTGGCCAGGCACTTTATTTTGGTTTTGGTGCTTATCTTTCCGCATTAGTTTTAAAAGAAATTTCACCATCCTTTTTTTTGGCTATAGGTGTTGTAACCCTGTCATCAATCGTATTGGGGTGGATTGCAAGCTTTATAGCACTCAGGTCAAAAGGCGTCTACTTTGCGTTGATTACCTTTGGACTGGCACAAGTTGCAGCTAAGGTTGTCTACAACACACGCAGTCTTGGAGCCTCTGACGGAATGATGGGGGTTCCAGTATTACAAATATGGACACCATTTGGTTTGGTTGATGCTGGTCAGCCCGGTGCATTTTTTCTAATCACCATGCTGACCATTGGAATTTTGTATTCAGTCTTAAAATATTTTTTGACCACCCCTATGGGTTCAATTTGGCATGCGATTCGCTCCAATGAAGATCGTTTGGCCTATGTTGGATATCAATCTAAAGGACCCAAACAGGTAGCATTTATTTTGGCTGCTGTAGTTGCAGCTGTGTCTGGTGCACTCTATCCAATGCTAAGAGGTTTTGTCTCTCCCGAGCTGATGTTCTTTAGTGTTTCGGGGAATGCTGTTGTAACAGTCGTCTTAGGCGGAGTGGGTACTTTAATTGGACCCATACTGGGTAGCGTTCTTCTAACCTCCTTTAAATCGATTATTGGTACTTGGACAGTACATCACCATATTGTGATTGGACTTATCTTTGTAGCGGTAGTTGTATCTGCGCCTAAAGGGATAGCAGGACTGTTGGCCAAATATTTCGGAAAAACTTACTCTGGCAAAGGAGGGGAATGATGAGCGATGGTGAAATCATTCTAAAGGCAAACAGCCTAAGCAAGCGATTCGGTGGTCTCACAGCGGTCGATGACGTTAGTTTTGAAGTAACTCGTTTAGGTGTTACTTCAATTATTGGTCCTAATGGCGCAGGGAAGAGCACTCTCTTTAACTTGCTCAGCGGCACTTTTATGGCTGATTCGGGGTTGGTGGAACTTGGCGGTCAAAATGTTACTCGCATGAGTCCCGAAGGACGACTGTCATCTGGCATGGCTCGATCATTTCAGATTACCAATCTCTTTTTTGATATCTCAGTGATTGATAATTTAAGAATTGCAAGCCAAGCATTAGAACCATACTCCTTTTTGTTCTTACCCTTGAGTAAAAGCACGATGGCAATTGAAAGGGCGAATGAATTATTGGAAGAATTTGGTTTAGTTGAGTGTTGTGATCAACTTGCGGGAGCCTTATCTCATGGTCAGCAAAGACGTCTAGAGATTGCAGTCACATTGGCAACTCGGCCAAAACTTCTATTATTAGATGAGCCAACTCAGGGGATGTCTCAGGGCGATACGCAGGAGACTGCTGATCTCATCAAGCGCCTAGGGTCAAAAATTACAGTGCTATTAATTGAGCATGATGTAGATCTTGTAATGGATTTATCCAAAACCGTGATCGTCATGGCGCAGGGCAAAAAATTAGCCGAAGGAAATCCTAGTGAAGTTCGCGCTAATCCACTTGTTCAAACAGCATATTTCGGTGAGGAGTTGGCATGATTTTGGAGATGCATGATGTACATGTCAATCTCGGCTTGTCTCATGTTTTACAAGGTGTGAATTTATCCATTCGCCCTGGTGAGACTGTAGGCTTATTTGGTAGAAACGGGGTTGGCAAGACTACCATTGTCAAAACTATTGCAGGTTGGTATAAGCCCTCTCAAGGAAAAATATTATTCCAAAGTCAACCCATTGAATCTTTACCTCCGAATGAGATTACCCGTTTGGGTATGGGCCTAGTTCCTGAAGATCGCAGAATATTTCCAGGCTTGAGTGTTGAGGGCAATCTTAAACTTGGATTGATGCAGGTTCAATCAAGCGAACGTAAGGCAGCTGAGCAACGCATCCAAATGGTCTTTGAAAGATTCCCGCGACTACAGGAGAGGCGAAATCAATCAGGCACCACCTTATCTGGTGGTGAGCAACAAATGTTGGCAATGGCACGCGTATTAGTGGGCAATCCAAAATTACTCTTAATTGATGAGCCTACAGAGGGTCTTGCACCAATGGTAGTTGCCGATATCTTTCGCTTAATGGAAGAGCTGAAGTCTCAAGGAATTGCAATTCTATTAATTGAACAAAATATTCATAAGGCCATTCATTTATGCGAGAGGCATTATGTGATTGAGCGAGGCAGGGTTGTGCTTGAAGGTAACTCTCAAGACCTAGAAGAGCGTAAAGAATTAATTAGGCGCGTTAGCGTTTAAAACAATATTGGAGATACATATGAGAACTAAAACGGTGGCTTATTTTCTTACATTTTTGTTTGCTATGCTTAGCTTTACCTCAAGTCAATTATTTGCACAGGGCTCTAATGCGTATCCAGAAAAACCAATTACCATCATTGTCCCTTATCCACCGGGTGGGTTTAACGATACGCTAGGCAGAATAGTTGGTAAAAAACTAGCTGATGCTTGGGGTGTAAATGTGGTCATTGATAATAAGCCTGGTGCCGGCACTACTATCGGTAGTAATTTTGTAGCGCGCTCCTCGCCAGATGGCTACACAATCTTGGTTGCCCAGTTTCCATTCGCAGCTAACCCTTACCTGTATAAATCACTGCCTTACGATACTTTAAAAGCATTTAGTCCAGTGGTTCTAGCTGGTAGGTCCCCAATGGTGCTAGTTGTAAATTCAAATTCGCCTATTAAGACTATGAGTGAATTTTTGGCTCTCGCTAAATCAAAGCCAGGTACTGTAAATTATGGTTCATCAGGCCCTGGCTCCTCAAATCATTTGGCTATGGTTTTATTTGAAATGATGGCTGGCGTCAGCTTGAACCAGGTTCCTTATAAAGGTAGTACACCGTTATTAACGGATTTGGCAGGTGGGCAGGTTGAGGTTGCATTTGATGCCTATCCTCATGTGCGACCATTTCTTCAGTCTGGAAAAATTAGGCCAGTGGCGATAGCAACAGAGGTAAGGTCACCATTAATGCCAGATATTCCTACGGTTAATGAATCTGGTGTAAAGGGTTACGAGGCCTCATCATGGCATGGTTTTGTAGTGCCATCAGGAACGCCAAAGCCTGTGGTTGATAAGCTCAACAAGCAAATCAACTTGATTCTTAAGCAGGAAGACATTAGAAAAATATTTAATGAGCAGGGTGTTGTTCCAGATGGTGGCACTCCTGCTCAATTTGGGGTCTTTATCGGAAAGCAAATGGATATTTGGAAAAAAGTAGTTACAAATGCGGGCGTCACTGCCGAGTAATTGCTATTTTTATACCTTAAGGCGGCAATAATGAAAAAATTTACCCAACTCCGACCATGGTTAGCTCACCTTGCCAATACCAATCGCCTACTTACTACTAAAAAGAATCTGCTGCTTAAGCATGAGCTAGCAGCTATTGCTAAGAAGCTTGATGGTAAAAGCGCTGTTTTTTTTCCTAGTCCAGATGGACATGCGATGCCAGTAGTTTCTGGTTTTATGTCTTCGCGATCCTGGATTGCTGAGGCAATGGGTGTGAGTGAGGCCGATTTGCTAAATGCCTATCGTTTGGCAGCTGATAATCCATTGCCTTGCAATTTGGTTCAAGATGCACCGTGTCAAGAGCTTGTTCACCAGGAGTTTGATGTGAGGGCTTTATTTCCAGTACCTACCCACAGTGAGTATGATAGCGGGCCCTATATCACTGCTGGCTTGGTAATTGCGAAAAATCCTAAGACCGGTGTTCAAAACGTGTCAATCAACCGCATTCAAGTAAATTCAAAAGATCGTATGGCGGTGCTAATTTTGCCTAGACATCTTCACGCCTTTCAACAGGCTGCAGAAGAATTGAATCAGCCATTGTCTGTTGCAGTGGTTATTGGAGTTGATCCTTTGACGCTTTTGGCTTCTCAGGCGATCGCCCCGATTGATTCGGATGAACTTGAAATTGCTGGTGCTTTGCATGGGACTCCCTTGGATGTAGTGAAATGCTTAAGTAATGATGTGGTGGTACCGGCAAATGCAGAAATCGTTATTGAGGGTCATATTCCGCCCAAGGTGCGGGAGCTTGAAGGACCCTTCGGTGAGTATCCCAAATACTATAGCTCCCAAGAAAAGCGCCAAGTGATCGTGGTGGACATGGTTACTCATAGAAGAGATCCAATTTTTCACACCATTGTTCCAGCAGAGCTGGAGCATCTATTGCTTGGTTCAATTCCGAGAGAAGCAACAATTTTATCGCATCTTCGTAGAAGTTTTCCTGGAGTATTGAATGTGCATCTATCGCTTGGTGGAGTTGGGCGATATCATCTTTATGTTCAGATTAAAAAGACCCATGAAGGCCTGCCTAAAAATGTGATTTCAGGTGCATTTAGTTCTCACTATGATGTAAAGCATGTTGTGGTTGTGGATGAGGATGTCGATGTTCATGACCCGGCTCAGGTTGAATGGGCTATTGCCACTAGGTTTCAGGCTAAACGGGGCTTAGTGGTGATTCATGATGCACAAGGATCTGTTTTAGATCCTTCGACGACAGTGGGATTGCCGGTCGATGAGGATGGGGTTATCCCAGCGCAATTTCAAGGTATGAGTTCAAAGATGGGGTTGGACGCAACGAAGCCGCTCGCTTATGAGGGGCATGTATTTACCAAGGTCAAGATTCCAGGAGAGGATGAGGTAAATTTAGATGCGGTGCTTGATGCTCAGTTTCCAATAGCCGCCTACCTTAATTCAAATTAATTATGAGGACTCATTTTGAACAAACGCTTAATTGTTGCGATTACAGGTGCATCAGGAACGATTTATGGAATTCGTATTCTTGAGGCCTTGAAGAATCTAGGCATTGAATCTCATCTGGTCATGAGCGATTCAGCGAAGTTGACCATGGCAGCCGAAACGGATTACAAGCCAGCCCAAATTGAAGCTATGGCTGATGTTGTTCATTCGGCGAAAAATGTTGGTGCTTCCATCTCTTCAGGCTCATTTAAGAGTCTAGGAATGGTCATTGCTCCATGCTCAATTAGAACTTTGTCAGAGATTGCTAGTGGGGTGACTAGTAGTTTGGTTTCTAGGGCTGCTGATGTAGTCCTCAAAGAGCGTCGACGCTTGGTATTACTAGTTAGGGAAACACCTTTGCATGCGGGCCATTTGCGATCGATGTCTCAGGTTACTGAATGTGGTGCAATTGTGATGCCTCCAGTACCTGCTTTTTATGCTAAGCCAGAGTCTATTGATGATATGGTGAATCATACTGTTGGAAGATGTTTAGATCTTTTTGATCTAGATAATGCGTTGGTAAATCGTTGGAATGGAATGGATGGCGGAAAATGAATTTATATGTGTACTTTAAATTCGTCGTCTCAGATCATCCGCTAGCCTTGAAGTGTATTAAGGAGATGCACAATCAGTTGACGATTGAATTTCCCGGTTTGGTTTGTGATCTACTTAAAAGACCTTTTCCTGATCAAGATGGCAAAGAGACTTGGATGGAG
>Ga0209188_1000502_pt1 | contig 37846 bp, 33 predicted proteins | sample C_130625_EF_Meta_FD_187307 | JGI IMG/M metagenome (GOLD analysis project Ga0209188, IMG submission 187307) | Freshwater microbial communities from Lake Croche, Canada to study carbon cycling - C_130625_EF_MetaG (SPAdes) (version 2) | ecosystem: Environmental > Aquatic > Freshwater > Lake...
GTGGAGAACCGCCCCGGCGCGTCCGGCACGCTCGGCGCGCAGTTCCTGGCCACCCAGGCGAAGCCGGACGGCCACACCATCGCGCAGATGCATCTCAGCATCATCCGCCGGCCGTTCATCGTCCGCACCCCGCCCTGGGACGCGGTGCGCGATTTCAGCCATATCATCGGCCTGTGCGGCTGGATGTATGGCGTGGTCGTGAAGGCCGATGGGCCGATCAAGTCCTGGGCGGATTACCTCGCCTATGCCCGCGCCAATCCGGGCAGACTCACCTTTGCAACCAGCGGCATCGCCACCACCAACCACCTGACGATGGAGGAGCTGGCGGCGCGGGAGCAGATCGACATCGTCCACGTCCCCTACCGCGCCTCCAATGAGGCCGCCGTCGCGGTGGTGGGTGGCGAGATCATGAGCGTCGCCGATTCTTCCGCCTGGGCGCCGCTGGTGGAGGGTGGGCAACTGCGGCTGATCTGCGTCTGGACCGCCGAACGCTCACCCCGCTTCCCCGATGTGCCGACGTTGAAGGAGCTGGGGTACGATATGGTGGTGACCAGCCCCTATGGCCTGTCTGGCCCGCGCGGCATGGACCCGGGCGTGGTCCGCACCCTGCACGATGCGATGAAGACGGCGCTGTTCAGCCCGGCGAACGAGGCGGTAAGGAAGCAGTTCGACATGCCACTCGAATACTACGACACGGCGGCCTACCAGGATTTCGTCGCGCGTCGCGCCGTCTATGAACAGCGCATGGCCCAGCAGCTGAACCTCCGGATCGACTGAAATGCGCCGCCGTACCCTGCCCGCGCTTGCCGCTGCCCTGCTGCCGCTGCCCGCCCTGGGCCAAGCCGGCTTCCCCAACCGGCCGATCCGCTTCCTGATCCCCTGGCCGCCGGGCGGCGTGCTGGATGCGCTGCACCGTTCGATGTTTGAGGTGGTGAACCGCGATCTGGGCCAGCCGGTGGTGATCGAAAACCGCCCTGGCGCACGCGGCACCCAGGCGGCGATCTTTCTGGTCCAGCAGGCCAAGCCCGATGGCTATACGCTGGCGCATCAGCACCTGTCGGTGCTGCGCCACCCCTTCCTGACCCGGCAGCCCACCTGGGACCCGGTGGCCGACTTCACCTACATCATGCAGGTCTCGGGTTTCCTGTTTGGCACCGCGGTGCGGGCCGATCGCGGCTGGGCCGATTGGCCGGCGATGCTGACTGCGGCCCGTGCCGCGCCTGGCCAGCTCACCTTCTCGACCAGCGGCATTGCCACGACCAATCATCTGGCGATGGAGGAAATCTGCGAGCGTGAGGGCGTGCAGATGACGCATATCCCCTTCCGCGGGGCGCAGGAGGGGGTAACCGCCCTGCTCGGCAAGCAGATCGACATCGTCGCCGACAGCCAGTCCTGGCGGCCGAATGTCGAGAATGGCGAGCTGCGCCTGCTATCGGTCTGGACGCGGGAGCGGCTGAAATCGATCCCCGATGCGCCGACGCTGCGCGATCTCGGCTACGATATGGTGGTGACCTCTCCCTACGGCATCGTCGGGCCAAAGGGCATGGACCCTGAGATCGTCGAGATCCTGCATCGCAGCATGAAGAAGGGCTATGAGGACCCGACCACCCAGGCGATCTTCGATCGCTGGGAGAATCCGCGCGAATATCTCGGGCCGGCGGACTACCTCGCCTTCGTCAAGGACCGCGTGGCCTATGAGAAGCGCATGGTGGCCAAGCTCGGCCTAAGCATCGACTGAACGCCTTCGCCGCCCCTCAGGGTCAATCCGCGTAGGCGCCGGCAGCCTCAATGATCGGCCGCCAGCGGACGACTTCCTCGGCGACGAAGCGGCGATGAAAGCCGATGGTCTGCCGTTCGGCATCCGGCACGTCGGTCAGCAGGTCGGCGTAGCGGGCGCGCAGCTTCGCCTCGGCCAGTGCCGCGCGCAGCACGGCGTTGACCTTCTGCTGGATCGCCTCTGGCGTGCCGGCCGGGGCGTAAAGTCCGTGCCAGGTGCTCATCGCGATCGTCGGGAAGCCGGCTTCCGTGGCGGTCGGCACCGCCGGCAGGCCGGCCAGCCGGCTTGGTGCGGACACGCCCCAGACCGCCACCCGGCCATCGCGGATGAAGGGGATGGTGTTGGTCGCCTGATCGCAGAGCAAGTCAATGCGCCCCGCCATGAGTTCGGCAATCGCCGGCGCGGTGCCACGAAAGACGACGACTGTCGCCTTCGCCCCCGCCGCCTGCTGCACCAGCAGGCCACAGAGATTGGCCGCCGAGCTCAGCCCCGCCGTCGCCAGGTTCAGCGCATCGCCGCGTTCCGTGAGATTGCCCAGCACGCCGCGCAGGTCCTTGGCGGGGAAGTTGGGGCGGGTGACGATCGTCATGGCGGCGTCGGAGACAAGGCCAAGGGGCGCGAAGCTGCCCGGCACATCATAGGGCAGCTTGCGATACAGCGTGGCGCTGGCCGCCATGCCGATATTGTTGATCATCAGCGTGTAGCCATCGGGCCGCGCATTCGCCAGCTTCTGCGGCCCTACGACGGAACCGCCCAGGCTTTCGACCACCACCGGCTGGCCCATGTGCTTCGTCATGGCATCGGCGACGATGCGGGTGATGGTATCGGTCGGCCCGCCGGCGGCACCAGCGGCGATGATGGTGACGCTGCGGGCCGGGTAGTCCTCCGCCCAAGCGGCCGGCGCCAGCAGGACGGCGAGCAGGAGGGCGAGCGCGCGCATGTCAGTTCAGCCGCAGCGACTTGATGTGCGACGGGTCGGCTTGCAGCTCCCCGCGCTCGACCCGGGTCACGATCTCGGTGAGCGCCGCATTGGCCGGGGTATTGATCCCGATATCCTTCGCCTTCTGGCAGACGAAGCCGTTCAGGTACTCGATCTCGGTGCGGCGGCCCTTGACCATATCCTGGCCCATGCTCGGCCGGTGCGCGCCACCGCCGGGCTTGTTCGCCTCGGCGATGCGGTGCTCGTCATAGGCGGCCCGGGCGGCCGCCTCGCCTTCGCCAGCGCGGGCGATCACCTCCGGGTCGAGGTGGTGGATCTCCTCCAGCGAATAACCCAGCGCCTGTCCGACGCGGATCGCCTCGCTGCCCAGGCGGGCGGTGAAGTTGCGTAGCGTGTCGTCCAGCAGGATGTCACGGCTGATGAGCCCGGTGCAGGCCGACATGCCGTTGCCCATCACATTGGTGACCAGCTTCGACCAGCGTTCGCCCCAGAGGTTGCTGGTGACCGTGCAGCTGTCCGACAGCGCGCAAAGCCGACCGATCTCGTTGGCGCGGTCGGTGATCCGGCCATGCACTTCGCCGACGCGGAAGACGGTATGCGCCTTGCCGCCCTTGCCGGAGGCGCGGCGAACATGCCCCGGCTCGCAGAGTTCAACCGTGATGGAGCTGGCGATGGCGCCGAGCGTGCGGCCCCAGCCGACCACACCCGCGATCACCTCCTCGTTCATGCAGTTCTGCAGGCTGACGCAGTAGCCGCCCGGGGCGAGATACTGCTTGATCATCGCCGTCGCCCATTCGGTGTCGTAGGACTTCACGCAGATGAAGGCGATATCGAAGGGCTTTTCCTTGCTGACCTGCTGCAGTTCGGTCAGGTGAATCGCCTTCACCGGCACGGTGAATTCGGGCACGTCCTTGATGTGGCTGATCTTCAGCCCCTTGCTCCGCATCGTCTCGACATGCTCGGGCCACATGTCGACGAAGGTCACATCCTCGCCGGCCTGCACCATATGGGCGCCGGCATAACCGCCGACCGCCCCGGTGCCGATGATCGCGATGCGATTGCCCATGCCCGTTCTCTCCCTTTCAGTCCCGACGGCCGGTGCGGCAAGGCCACGGCGCCGATAAGCATTTGCCGGCAGCTTACGCCCGCGCCTGGTGGGCGGAAAGACGCCGGAGGGTGCCGCCGGTGCCGCCGGACCGGAGGGCCTGCCTCAGGCGCTGGCCGTATCCAGGCTGGCGACCTGGGCCGGTGTCAGGACCAGTGTCGCCGCCTTGGCCAGCTCCGCGACGTGCGCGGCCGTGGTCGCGCTGGCGATCGGTGCGCCGTTCGGCAGCTTGGCCGAAATCCAGGCGAGCGCAATCTGGCCCGGGGTCGCATGCTGTTGGGCGGCGACGGCATCGAGGGCGGCCAGCACGCGCAGTCCGCGGGCATCGAGATACTTCGCAAGGCTTGGGCCCCGCGGGGTCTTCGCGAAATCCTCCTGGCTGCGGTACTTGCCGGTCAGGAAGCCGGCAGCGAGGGCGTAATAGGGAATGACGCTCAGCCCCTCGGCCTGGCAGAGCGGGCCGAGCTCGGCTTCGAAATCGGTGCGTTCGACCAGATTGTAGTGTGGCTGCATCGTCTCATAGCGCGGCAGGCCCTGCTGGGCGCTGGCGGCAAGCGCCGCTTTCAGGCGTGGCGCGGTGTGGTTGGAGGCACCGATCGCGCGCACCTTGCCGGCCTTGATCAGCTCGCCCAGGGTGCTGAGCGTTTCCTCGAACGGCGTTGCCGGGTCGTCGCGATGGGTCTGGAACAGATCGATGGTGTCGGTCCGCAGCCGGCGCAGCGAATCCTCGACCGATTGCAGGATCCAGCGGCGCGACAGCCCGGCCTGCCCGACATGATCGGGATGCGGGCCGCTGGCCTGCCGCGGTCCCATTTGCATGCCCACCTTGGTCAGCAGCGTCACCCGGTTCCGATTGCCGCGGGCGGCCATCCATTCCCCGATGATCGTCTCGCTTTCGCCACCGGCATTGCCGGGCACCCAGGCCGAATAGACATCGGCGGTATCCAGCGCATTCAGGCCGACATCGAGCAGCTGGTCGAGCAGGCGGAAGGACTGTGCCTTGTCCACCGTCCACCCGAAGACATTGCAGCCGAAAATAACCGGCGGCACCTGAATGGCCGAGCGACCGAGATTGCGGTGCTGCATGTTACGCCTCCCTTGAGTTCCGTGGTTCAGACGCCGAGCCGGCGTTCGAGCATGTCGAGCAGCATGGCGTTGAAGGCCGCCGCCGCCTCATAGGCCACCCAATGGCCGGCGCCGGGGATCACGCCGGTCCAGGCTTCGGGCTGCACCGCCCGCAACGCCTCGAAGCGCAGCTCCAACTCCGGCCAGGCGATGGCATCGCGTTCACCGTAAAGCAGCGCGACCGGCACCCGGGCCTTGGCGATTGCATCGCGCAGCGAGGTGGAACCGGCGAAGCCGCGGCTTTGGAAGCGGGCGTGCTGGGAATTCCATTCCTGGATCGCCAGGGCGAGGCCGTCGATGTTCCGCGGCTCGGCGAACATCAGGGCGGCCAGGTTGTGCCGGTGCGCGGCAATGCGTGCCTCACCGACCGCCGAGCGCACCTTCACGAGTTCCGTCACCTGACGCTTCGGGCCGAGCGCCCCGGCGCCGACCAGGGTGACGCTGCGGAGCATCGGGCCGGCCTGCGCGGCGACATGGCCCGACAGCAGGGCGCCAAAGGAAAAGCCGCAGAGATCGAACGGCCGGTCGCCCAGCAGCAGGTCGATCCCGGCCCGCACCTCGGCGGCGACCGGGCCCGGGTCTTCCGCCGGATGCGGCATCGCGCTTTCGCCCAGGCCGGGCAGGTCCGGGCAGATCACCAGGCGCCGCTCCGCCAGCGGGCCGATATTGCGGGCCCAATGCCGCCAGGACCCGCTGCCACCATGCAGCAGGACCAGCGGCTCCCCATGTCCCCACATGCGCCAGACCATGCGGCCGTCGCCGCAGGGCGTTTCCATGTGCCGGGCGGCGGCATCGAGGCGCGCGACGAACGCCTCCGGTGCTTCGGGTCGATTATCCAACATGGGGCGTAATCTCGACCGGACCGGGCAGCGTGGCAAGTCAGCCATAGGCGATGCCGACCACCTCGACCTCCAGGCTGCCCTGCGGCGTCCGGACGCGCCGCGTATCGCCGACCCGCGCGCCGAGCAGCGCGCGCGCCATGGGCGAGACCCAGGAGATGCGGCCAGCGCTGCCATCGGCTTCATCGATGCCGACAATGGTCACCCGGACCTCCCGGTCATCCGGCAGCGCATAGGTCACGGTCGCGCCGAAGAAGACCTGATCCGGCCGCGCCGGCGCCGCCGGGTCGACCACCTGGGCGCGGTCGAGGCGCTGGCGCAGCAAGCGGACGCGCCGGTCGATCTCTCGCAGCCGGCGCTTGCCGTACTGGTAATCGGCGTTCTCCGAGCGATCGCCGAGGCCGGCGGCCCAGCTCACTACCTCGACCACCTTGGGCCGCTCCACAGTCCAGAGTTGGCGGAGCTCGGCGGTCAGCGCCGCATGGCCGGACGGGGTCATGTAGAACGGCGTGCCTGGCGGCAGGCCGGGCACCTCCTCCTCCGCGTCCTCCTCCGGCACCGGCGGGGCTTTCAGTACAGCTCGTGGCGGATGCGGGCCTGATACTCGGTCTCGTAGCGTGCCGGGTCGACCGCTTCGCCGCGCGTTGCCTCGGCGATCAGTTCGCCATTGCTTGGCACGCCGGGCGGGCGGGCCCGTTCTTCGCCCCACAGCCCCGAGCGCAGCAGGGCCTTGGCGCAATGGGCATAGACCTCGCGCACCGTGATCAGGATCACGGTCGCTGGCAGGTTGCCGGCCACGGCGAAGCGGCCCCGCAGCGCCGGGTCGGCGGTGATGCGCGCGCAGCCGTTGATCCGCAGCGTCTCGCCGACGCCGGGGATCAGGAACAGCAGGGAGGCCGCCGGGTCGTCCAGCAGGTCCTGCAGCGCATCCAGCCGGTTGTTGCCGCGCCGGTCGGGCAGGGCGAGGGTGGTATCGTCGAGCGCCTGCACGAAGCCCGGCGCATCGCCGCGCGGCGAGGTATGGCGGCAGGTGCCGAGGATGGCGAAGGGCGACGCGGCGATGAAGGCCAGCGACCGCGGCCCGAGCCGATCCGCGACCTTCTTCGTCACGCGCGAATGCGGCAGGTCGTAGTGCCCGCGCAATTGCGCCAAGGTGCTGATTGCGTAGGGGTCCTCGGTCATCCGCGCAGCGCCTTGATCTGCGCCGGATAGCTGCCCGGATCGACGCGGATATCGACCAGTGCCGGGCCCTCGCTGGCCAGCGCCTTGGCCAGCGCGGCACGGGCGCCCGCTGTGTCCGTCGCCCGCAGGCCGAGACCGCCCAGAGCCTGCATCGTCGCGGCAAAATCCGCCTCCGGCCAGCCCAGCGCGGCTTCCGGCAGATCGCGCCCGCCCTTCTTGATGTCGATCAGCGAGAGTGTGGCGTCGTTGAAGACCACGACGGTCAGTTTGACGCCGAGCGCCACCGCCGTCGCCAATTCGCCAAGTGCCATCAGCAGGCCGCCATCGCCGGTGAAGGCGATGGCGCCGCGCACCGGATCATGCAGCGCCGCGGCAATGCCGGCCGGCAGGGCGAATCCCATGGTGGCGAGGCCGTTGGAGATCAGCAGATCGCCCGGTCGATGCGCCTGCCAGAAGGTGGTCACCGGGAACATATGCGCGCCCGCATCCACCGTGACGCGCGGGTCGCGCCCGGTCAGCCGGCAGGCTTCCTGCGTCAGCGCCACCACGTCCTGCGGCGAGACGCCGCGATTGCCGGCGGCGTTCGATAGCGCCGCCAGCCAGGCGGTGCGATGTGCGGCGATCGCGGTATCGGTCCAGGCACTGCGCGGCGCGGCTTCGGCCAGGGCCGCCAGGGCCGGCGGCAGCGCGCCATAGAGGCCGATCTCCGGCGTGCGATAATGCAGGGGGCGCGGCGCGGTGCCGCAATCGATCACCGGTGCGGGGTAGCGCCATGGCTGGGGGATGAACTCCACCGGATCGGCCCCGACCAGCAGGATCAGGTCGGCTTCGGCCAAGATGTCGGCCTCCGCCGCGCCGCCGGTGAAGACGCCGGCAAAGAGCGGATGCGGATCGGCGATCACCCCCTTGGCCTTGTAGGTGACAAGGCCGGGGCAGCCAAGCCGATCCAGCAGCGCGCGGAGCGCGGCGGCCGTGGCGGCCTCGGTCGCTTCCAGCCCGGCGATGACCACCGGCCGCTGCGCTGCCGCCAGCAGCCGACGCGCGCCGGCCAGGGCCATGTCATCCACAGGCGGCGGCGTGGGCAACGTGAAGGCGGGCGGGGTTGCGGCGGCGCCGCGCGCGACGCCGCCGGACAATTCCAGCAGCACCGGGCCGCGCGGCGCAGCCATGGCGGTGTCGAGCAGCGTTCCGGTCATTGCGCCCACCGCGCAGCCCGGCTCGGTCGCGCGTGCCGCGGCCTTGCTGACCGGGGCCAGCAGCGCGGCGTGATCGAAGTATTGATGGTTGGCGAAGGCGCGCTCGGCGGCCTGGAAGCCATCGGCGATCAGCAGCACTGGGGCGCGGTCGAGCGAGGCCTGGGCCATGCCATTGGCCGCATTGCCGACCCCGGGCCCGCGCGTCACCAGCGCCGCGCCGGGGCGGTGGGAGAGTTCTGCCTCGGTCGCCGCCATGATCAGCGCGGCGGTCTCCTGGCGGGCCAGGATGAAGGGAATGCCCCTGGCGCGGGCGGCCTCGATCACATCGAGCGAGGAGCCGCCCCCAGGCACTCCGTACAGCCGGGCGACCCCGGCGGTGTGCAGGGCGGCGGCGATGGCCGCAGCCCCGGTGATGTCTTCCCCCATGGCGCGGCATCCTCCCCGGCCAGCATAGGCTGGCCCGGACTGCCTGAGAAATGCCTGGATTGCATCCGACCTGACGCGCGCTTGGGCAGGTGGCGGTGCGATGGTGTTTTTTCGATCCGCCCCCGCTTGCGGCTGGTACCCTCTCCATGCTGGCTTACCGACTTAGGGATAGTCTGGGGATGCCGAGGGTGTCGCAAACCAAACCCGCCGCCTTCAACGAGATGGGCACGCCAGATAGCGTCCGTGCCGCCTATGCCGAGATCGACCGCTGGCTGCGGTCGACGCCGCGCGAGATGCTGGATCGCAAGCGACGCGAGGCCGAGCTGCTGTTCCGCAGGATCGGCATCACCTTCGCCGTCTATGGCGAGGGCGGCGATCCGGAGCGCCTGATCCCCTTCGATCTGATTCCGCGCATCATCGCCCGAGCCGAATGGGAACGCCTCTCGGTCGGGCTGCGGCAGCGGGTGCGGGCGCTGAACGCCTTCCTGGCCGATGTCTACGGCCCGCAGGAGATCCTTCGCGCCGGTCGCATCCCGCGTGAGCTGGTGCTGGAGAACGAGGGCTACCGGGCCGAGATGGTGGGCGTCGTGCCGCCGGGCGGGGTCTTCACCCAGATTGCCGGGATCGACATGGTCCGCACCGGGCCGGACGATTTTTACGTGCTCGAGGATAACTGCCGCACGCCGTCGGGCGTCTCCTACATGATGGAGAATCGCGAAGCGATGCTGCGGCTGTTCCCCAAGCTGTGCGCGCGCCACAAGATCGCGCCGGTCGGACGCTACCCCGAGGAGCTCCTGGCGACGCTGAAGGCGGTGGCGCCGGCCCGGGCGGGGGATGACCCCACGGTCGTGATCCTGACGCCCGGCCCCTACAACAGCGCCTATTACGAGCATTGCTTCCTCGCCGACGAAATGGGCATCGAGGTGGTCGAGGGCGCCGACCTCTTTGTCCAGGACCGGATCGTCTATATGCGGACCACGGCCGGCCCCAAGCGCGTCGATGTGATCTATCGCCGCATCGACGACGAGTTCCTCGACCCCGAGGTCTTTCGTGCCGATAGCCTGGTCGGCGTGCCGGGGCTGATGGCGGCTTATCGCGCCGGCAATGTCTCGCTGGCCAATGCCCCCGGGGCGGGCATCGCCGACGACAAGGCGATCTATCCCTATGTGCCGGAGATGGTGCGCTTCTACCTGGGCGAGGAGCCGCTGCTGGCGAATGTGCCGACCTATCTTTGCGAACGCGATGATGATCGTAAGTACGTCCTCGCGCATCTCGACCAGCTGGTGGTCAAGCTGGCCAAGGGCTCGGGCGGCTACGGCATGCTGATCGGCCCGCATGCGACGCAGGAACAGCGCCTGGAATTTCGCGCCCGCATCCTGGCCCGGCCCGGCGACTACATCGCCCAGCCGACGCTTGCCTTGTCCACCTGCCCGACCATCGCCGAACAGGGGATCGCGCCGCGCCATGTCGATCTCCGCCCCTTTGTGCTGAGCGGCAAGGATATCCGCATCGTCCCCGGCGGCCTGACCCGGGTCGCGCTGAAGGAGGGCTCATTGGTCGTCAACTCCTCGCAGGGTGGCGGGACGAAGGATACCTGGGTGCTGGAGGATGACGGCCCGCAGGCTGGCATGACCCAGTCGGCATCGCAGGTCGCCGGCTGATGCTGAGCAGCACGGCCGATAACCTGTTCTGGGCCGCCCGCTATGCGGAACGCGCCGGCAATGTGGCGCGCGGCATCGGCGTGGCGTCGCGCATGGCGGCGGTCTCCGCCCGGCTCGGCGATGAGGTCGGTGAATGGCGGGCGCTGCTGACCGCGACCGGCGGCGACGCCAGCTTCCACCGCAAATACCCGGCGCCGACCGGCGATGCGGTGGTGCATTGGCTGGTCTTCGACCACGACAACCCTTCCGGCATCCTCCCCTGCTTCGAGGCGGCGCGGCATAACGGCCGGGCGGTTCGCACGGCGCTCACGGTCGATATGTGGGAAGCGCTGAACGATGGCTGGACTCATCTGCGCCAGCTGACGCCGGATGCGGTGGAGGGCGAGGCGCTGCCGGAACTCCTCGGCTGGGTGCGCGACCGCGTCACGCTGTTCAACGGCGCCGCGCAGGAGACGATGCTGCGCACCGAAGCCTGGCGCTTCGTGCGGCTGGGCACCATGCTGGAGCGCGCCGACAATACCGCCCGCCTGCTCGATGTCCGCCACCAGCTGTTCGAGCCGGACGCCGCCGAGGCGGTGGATTACGTGCAGTTGCAGGCGGTGCTGCGCTCGGTCTCGGCGCTCCGGTCCTATCAGTGGATCTACCGGGACCGGCTTGCGGCGCCGAAGATCGCCGAGCTGATGATCCTGCGCCCGGAACTGCCGCGCGGCCTCGCCGCCTGCCTCGGTCAGGTCGCCGCCATGCTGGATGCGATCGCCGATGGGCAGGGCGGTCGGCGCGGCGAATGTCATCGGCAGGCCGGACTGCTGGCGGCCGAGTTGCGCTACGGTCGGATTGACGACATCCTGGGCGAAGGACTGCACGCCTTCCTGACCCGCACCATTGCGCGGACCGCCGAACTCGGCGCGGCGATCGAGGACTTCTACATCCGGCATTAGGGGCCGCCGCATGACCTACTGCGTCGGGCTCTTCCTGGAAGAAGGGCTGGTCTTCCTCTCCGACACCCGCACCAATGCCGGCGTCGATCACATCTCCACCTTCTCGAAGATGCAGGTGGAGGAGGTGGCGGGCGACCGCGTCCTGACGATCCTCTCGGCGGGTAACCTTGCCATCACCCAGGCGGTCTGGTCGCGCCTGCAGGAAGGCGTCTGGCTGAACGGCGAGCGCCATACGCTGCGCAACGTGCCCAACCTGTTCCATGCCGCCCAGTTGGTCGGGCAGGCGGTGCGCGATGTCTATGCCGCCGATAACCCGGCCCTGGCGCAACAGGGGATCGGCTTTGATTGTTCGCTGTTGTTGGGCGGGCAAATCAGCGGCGCGCCGCACCGGCTGTTCCTGATCTACGCGACCGGGAATTTCATTGAGGCGACGGCCGATACCCCCTTCCTGCAGATCGGCGAAATCAAGTACGGCAAGCCGATCCTCGACCGCGGCGTGACCTTCGCAACCCCGCTGCCGGACGCCATCAAGCTGGTGCTGATCAGCATGGACGGGACGCTGCGCTCAAACCTCACCGTCGGGCTGCCGGTCGATCTGCTGCTCTATCGCCGCGACACGTTGCATGTGGCGCTGCGCCGGCGGATCGCCGAGGATGATCCCTATCTGCTGATGGTCCGCGCGAACTGGTCCCGCGCCTTGCGCGAAGCCTATCAGGCGATGCCGCGACCGGACTGGCCCCTGGCCTGACCCGGCTTGCGCCAGCCTGGATGATCGCGGATAGATCGTGGCGCGCCGCCAACTCCGGGGTATTCTGCCGATGACCTTTTCGCGTCGCCTGATGCTCGGCGCTCTCGCCGCGACCGGCGCCTGCCCGGCGCCATTGCGGGCGGAGGCCTGGCCCAGCCGCCCGCTGCGCCTCATCGTGCCGTTCGGCACCGGCGGCTCGGCCGATGTCGCCGCGCGCTTTCTCGCCGAGCCTCTGGCTGCCCAGCTTGGCCAGCCGGTCATCGTAGAAAACCGGCCGGGCGGCGGGGCGGTGATCGGCACCGAAGCGGCGGCCAAGGCGAGTGACGGACACACGGCGCTGGTCATGTCGAACACCCATACCGCGAACGAAACCCTGCAGCCGCGCCGCCCCTACGTGCTGCTGCGGGATCTGGCACCGGTCGCGGCGGTGAACGTCGCCTATCACGTGCTGGCGGTGCATCCCTCGCTTGGCATCGCCGATACGGCCGGGCTGATCGCCCGCGCGAAGGCCGCACCAGGAACACTGGACTATGCCAGCTCGGGCCCCGGCACCCCCTATCACATCGCCGGCGCCGTCTTTTGCGCCATGGCGGGGATCGAGATGAACCATATTCCCTTCAAGGGCTCGAACGAGGCGCGCACGGCGCTGCTGTCGGGACAGGTGCCGGTCATGTTCGACGCCATCCCCACGATGCGTGAGCAGATCGCCGCCGGGCGGGTAACCGGCCTTGGCACCACGGGGCCGGAGCCAAGCCCGCTATTGCCGGGCCTGCCGACCATTGCGGCCACGGTCCCGGGGTTCGAGGCGTCGATCTGGCTGGGGCTGATGATGCCCGCGGGCACGCCCACTCCGGCCATCGCGCGGCTGCATGATGCGGTGAACAGCATTCTAACGGCGGCGGCGACGCGGGCCGGCATGGCGCGCGGTGGCGCCCAACCCATGCCGATGAGTGTGGCGGCATTTGACGCCTTCCTGCGGCGCGATATCGAACGCCAGGGCGAATGGATCCGCCTGGCCCGGATCGAGGCCGGCTGATGCGCCGCCGTGGATTGATCGCCGCCCTCACCGCCGCCCCTGCCGTGGCGCGCGCGCAGCCCGCCTGGCCCAGCCGGCCGCTGCGTATCGTGGTTCCCTTCGGCCTTGGCGGCGCCGCCGATGTCGCCGCGCGCTTCGTGGCCGAGCCGCTGAGTGCCGCGCTCGGCGTGCCCGTGGTGGTGGAGAACCGGCCGGGTGCTGGGGGCACCATCGGCACCGATCTGGTCGCCAAGGCGCCACCCGATGGCACCACGCTGGTCGCGCTGGGCAATACCGCCATGGTGAACGAAACGCTGCAGCCGCAGCGCGGCTTCGTGCTGCTGCGGGATCTGGCGGCGGTCGCACCCATCAATGTCGCGAATAACGTGCTGGTGGTGCATCCGGCGGTGCCCGCCACGGATCTGGCCGGGTTCCTGGCGCTGCTGCGCAGCGAGCCGGGGCGCTGGAATTATGCCCATTCCGGGCCCGGCACGCCCTATCACATGGCTGGGGAGATGCTGAAGGCCATGGCCGGCGTCGATATGGTCGCGGTTGCCTTCCGCGGGTCGAACGAGGCCCGCACGGCGGTGATCGGCGGGCAGGTGCCGATCATGTTCGACGGCATCCCGACCATGAAGCCGCAGATCGAAGCCGGCCGGGTGCGTGGGCTGGCGACCACGGCGCTGCGCCGCGACCTGGCCCTGCCGTCGCTCCCCGCGGTTGCTGAAGCCGTGCCGGGCTTCGCCTATCCGATCTGGATCGGCCTGATGATGCCGGCCGCGACGCCAGCGCCGATCCTGGAGCGGCTGCACGCCGAGGTGAGCCGCATCGTCGGCAGCGAGGCCGGGCAGGCGGCGATGCGCCGCATGGGGGCCGAGCCGCTGGTGATGTCGCTGCCGGAGTATCGGGCCTATCTGGAACAGGATCTTGCGCAATCGACGGCGCTGGTCCGGCGCGCGAATATCCAGGCGGATTAGAGCGGGATGCGTTGAGGCGGAATCGCCGAAGGCGCTGAATCCCGCGACCAACAAGAGTTAGAGCAGGGTGCGTGAACGCATGTGAACGCAGCATGCTCTAGGGGGGACGGATGCTGTCTTTATCCTTGAACGGCCGGCCGGTGACGCTGGATGTGCCGGCGTCAGTCTCCCTGCTGCAGGCCCTGCGTGGGCCGGGGGGATTATCCGGTCCGCGCTTTGGCTGCGGCAATGAGCAATGCGGCAGTTGCATGGTGCTGGTGGACGGCCTGCCGCGTCATGCCTGCACCCTGCCCGTCGAAGCCGTGGCGGGGCGCGCGGTGACGACCGTCGAGGGGCTGGGCACGCCCGATGCACCGCACCCCCTGCAAGCCGCCTTCCTGGCCGAACAGGCCGGGCAGTGCGGCTATTGCCTGTCCGGCATCCTGATCAGCGCGGCGGCGCTGCTGCGGCGCGATCCCGATCCGGACGAAGCCGCGATCCGGGCGGCGCTGGAGCCGCATCTCTGCCGCTGCGGCAGCCATAACCGGATCATCCGCGCCGTCCAGCGTGCGGCGCAGGAGGCACGGGCATGAGCGGCTTTGGCGCGGCGCTGCCGCCTGCCGATGGCAAGCCCAAGCTGCCAGGCAGCCTGCATGCCAATCGGCGGCTGTCGCAATGGCTCGGCTTTTCCGCCGATGGCCGGGTGACGATTGCGCCGGGCAAGGTGGAACTCGGCCAGGGCATTCTGACGACCCTCAGCCAGATCGCGGCCGATGAGCTGGATGTCGATTTCGCCCGCATCGAGGTGACCCCCGCCGCCACGCCCGATAGCCCGGATGAGGCGGTGACCAGCGGCAGCCTCTCGACCCAGGATAGCGGCGGCGCGCTGCGCCACGCCTGCGCCGCAGCCCGCGCCATCTTCATCGAGGTGGTGGCCCAGCGGACCGGCATCCCGCCGGAGCGGATCGCCATTGTGGACGGCACCTTCATCGGCCCGGCCGGGCCGATCGGCAGTTATTGGGAACTGGCCGACCAGGCGCTGCTGGAGACCGAGGCGCGGCCGGACGTGCAGCCGAAGGCGGCGGCGGCGCGGCGGATCGCCGGCACCTCGGTGCCGCGGATCGACCTGCCGGACAAGGTCTTCGGCGCTGCCCGCTTTGTCCATGACCTGCGCCTGCCGGGCATGCTGCACGCCCGCGTGGTGCGCCCGCCGGCGCGGCAGGCACGCTTGCTGGCTTTGCGGGATGGCGCGCTGCCCGCGGGGGCGCGGGCGGTGCGGGATGGCAGCTTCCTCGTGGCCCTGGCGCCCACCGAATGGGCTGCCGAAGCGGCGGCGCTGCAACTGGCCGGCTGGGCTGAATGGAGCGCCCTGGACACGCTGCCGGAGGCAGGCGACCTGACCGCCTGGCTGCGCGAGGCCGCCGGGCGGGGCGAGCGCAGCGAGGTCATCCGCCGGGGCGAGGTGGTGCCTGCCGCGGCAAGCCTGCGGCGCAGCTTCCATCGGCCCTATATCGCGCATGCCTCGGTTGCCCCGTCCTGCGCGGTGGCGTGCTGGCAGGGCGATACCGTCGAGGTCTGGAGCCATTCGCAGGGGCCGTACAATCTGCGCGCCGATATCGCCAAGGCCCTGAAGACGGCGCCCGGCAAGGTGCTGGTGCGGCACCGCGAAGGGGCTGGCTGCTACGGCCATAACGGCGCCGATGATGTCGCGCTGGACGCGGTGCTGGCGGCCCGCGCGGTCCCCGGTACGCCGGTCCGGGTGCTGTGGAGCCGGGCGGAGGAGCTCGGCTGGTCGCCCTTCTCCTCGGCCATGCTGGTCGATATTGAGGCCACGACCGATGCCGGTGGCCGGCTGGTCGGCTGGCGCAGCCATATCGTCAGCAATGGCCATTCCTCCCGCCCCGGGCGCGACCCGGTGCCGACCCTGCTGGCCGCCGGGATGCTGGCCGAGCCCTTTCCTGTGAAGCCCTCGATCAACCCGCCGCTCGCCGCCGGTGGCGGTGCACCGCGCAACGGGGTGCCGCTCTATGCGATTCCGCATCTGGAGATCGACACCACGCGGCTGTTGGAGATGCCGATCCGGACCTCGGCGCTGCGCGGCCTTGGGGCCACGCTGAATGTCTGGTCGATCGAGGCGATGATGGACGAGTTGGCCGCCGCCGCCAGGGTCGATCCGCTGGACTATCGGCTGCAGCATCTTGACGATGCGCGGGCCGTGGCGGTGTTGCAGCGCGTGGCCGTGATGTGCGGCTGGCGAGAGCGCCAGAAGCGCGATGGCTGGGGCCTGGGTCTGGGTTTCGCCCGCTACAAAAATACCGGCGGCTACGCCGCGGTCGCTGCCGAGATCGAGGCCCGCGAGCGCGTCTTCTGCCGCCGCTTGTGGATCGCCGGCGATGTCGGAGAGGTCGTGAACCCCGACGGCGTGGCCAACCAGTACGAGGGCGGCGCCATCCACGGCACGAGCGTTGCGCTGCTGGAACGCGTCGCCTTCGATCGGCGCCGGGTCACCTCCGATAGTTGGGAGACCTATCCGATCCTCCGCTTCTCCGACGTACCCAAGGTCGCGGTCGAGCTGATCGACCGCCCGGAACTGCCCTTCCTCGGCGCCGGTGAGGCGAGCATGGCACCGACCATCGCGGCGATCGGCGCGGCGATCACCGATGCGCTCGGCATCCGCCCGCGCGCCTTGCCCTTCACGCCCGAACAGCTGGCGAGCGCGACATGAACGGAAAAATCCAATTCACCATCGCCTGCGTCGGCACCGATCGCTCCCGCCCGGTGCTCGATGGGCGGGTGCCCATCCCCGGTGTCGATCTCGTGCCGGTGGTCGCGGAAGCCGAGGATATCTTCCGCCGGGCGCTGCGCGACCAGGCGTTCGAGATCACCGAGCTCTCGATGGGCAGCCACATCGTCACCACCGCGCGCGGCGACAGCCCCTATGTCGGCATCCCGCTCTTTCTCTCCCGCGCCTTCCGGCATTCGGCGATCTATGTCCGGACCGATCGCGGCATCCACACCGCCGCCGATCTCGCTGGCCGAACCATCGGCCTGCCGGAATACCAGCAGACCGCGGCGCTCTGGGTCCGGGGGATCCTGCGGGAGCACTACGGCGTTGACACCAAAGGCATCGCCTGGCGGACCGGGCAGGAGCGGGTGGCCATCACCCTGCCGCCCGGCTTCGACGTCCGCCCGCTGGGCCGCGACCTGGAAGATGCGCTGGCCGACGGCACCCTCGATGCCTTCATCGGGCCGCGGGCGCCGCGCTGTTTCCAGGACGGCTCGGCGCCGGTGGCGCGGCTGTATCCGGACTACCGGGCTGAGGAGATGGCGTGGCATCGGGCCAGCGGCTTCTTCCCGATCATGCATTGCCTCGCGGTGCGCAAGGATGTCGCGGCGCGCCATCCCTGGCTGCCAGTGGCGCTCTACCGCGCGTTTGCCGAGGCCAAGCGCCTTTCGCTGCACGAATTGCAGCAGGTGAATGTCCTCAGGGTTTCATTGCCATGGATCGCCGCGGCCTATGAGGAGCAGGCCAAAGCCATGGGCGGTGACCCCTGGCCCTATGGCTTCGCGCGCAATCGCGCCGAGATCGCGGCGATGATCCGCTTCGCGGTCGCCGATGGCCTGGCCGCCGCGCCGATCGAGCCCGAGGCGCTGTTCCACCCAAGCACCCTGGGCGAGGGCTGAGCCGGGCGGCGGCGGTCTGCCGCAGCGTTAGCTTTTATGTTTGCGAGAGCAAGAAACTTGTTCAGGTGAGTCCACCTGACCGCAACCTGCTCTAGAGCATACTGCGTTCACATGCGTTCACGCAGCCCGCTCTAGCATGTGTTGGATCGCGCGATTCAGCGCCTTCGGCGATTCCGCCTCAACGCATCGCGCTCTAGCGCTGCGCCCAGGGCGTTTTCTGCCAGATGTCGAGATAGGTCTCCCGCTCGCGCCGCAGCCGGGCAAACCAGGCCTCACCCGCTTCGAAAGCGGGTTCAGTGAAGCGGTCTTCCACCTGGCGGACGAATTCCGGATCGCGGGCGATCTCGGCCGTCGCCTCACGCAACTGGGCGAGGATTGCCGGCGGCAGGCCGGCGGGTGCGACAACGCCGCGTTGCGAGGCCATCTCGACCGGCAGGCCCAGCTCGCGCAGCGTCGGGATATCCTGCGCGAAGCGGCTGCGGCTGGCGCCGGCCTGCGACAGGATCCGAAATTTTTCCGGGTTTTGCAGTACGGCGCCGAGATTAAGGCCCATGCAATCGACCTGCCCGCCGAGCAGGGCGGTCCGCAATTGTGGATCGCCCTGGAATACGACATGGGTCATCTTGATTCCGGTCACCGCCTCCAGCAGCACGAGCTGGAGGTGATCATCGGAGCCGACGCCCGGCGAGGCGTAGGTGATCTTCTCCGGGTCCTTGCGCGCCGCGGCGATCAGCTCCTCCAGGCGACGCCAGGGGCTATCGGCCCTGACGGTGATGGCGCTGGGGTCGCTGACCAGATTGGCGATCGGTGCGAAATCATCGAGCGTGAACTGCGCCTTGCGCTCGATCGGGATGGTGATCATGCCGGGATAGTTGGTGGTGCCCAGGGTATGGCCGTCGGGCTTGGCCCGTGCCGTCGCCGCCAGGGCCAACTCGCCGCCCGCGCCGGGACGATTGTTGATGACGACCGTCCCGCCCAGCCGTTTCTCCAGCGCCCGGCCATAGGAACGGGCATCGAGGTCGGTGCCGCCGCCCGCCACGAAGCCGACCATGATTTCGATCGGGCGATCCGGAAAACGCGGGGCCTGGGCCCGTGCTGCGCCGGGCAGGAGGAGGGGGGCGGCCAGCAGGCTGCGGCGATGAAGCGACATGGCGGTCCTCAGCGTCATCGGGCCTTGGCGCGCGCCGGCCCTGGTTGCGGTCCAGCATAAGGGCGCCGCGCCGCCGATCCCAGCCCGAGGCAGAGACGGCCCGCTCAGCGCCGGTCGTTGCCGCTGTCCAGCCAGGCGATCAGGCGGCGCAGCCCCTCCCGCATATCGACTTCCGGCTGCCAGCCGATCGCCGCCTGGGCCGCTTCATGGGCGATCCGGAAGGCTCCGCCGGAGGTCAGGCGGACCTTCCCGGCTGCATGGCCCACCGATTTCGGCGCTGGCCCGCCGCCGGCGAGCTCGGTCACCAGCAGCACCAGGTCCCGCGTCGTGATCGGGGCGGGGCCGGAGGTATTGACCGCGACATCGCTCGCCGCACTTTCGAAGGCGAGACGGTTGGCGCGTGCCAGATCGCCGACATAGACGAAATGCTTGGTCTCGGACCCGTCGCCGAAGATCTCGGGCGCTTCGCCACGGCGCAGCTTCTCCAGCGTCTCGATGATGTAGAGCGCATTGGCCGCGCGATGATGCTGCCGTTCGCCATAAACCGTCGAATAGCGCAGCACGACGTAGTCCTGGCCCCATTTGCGGAAGGCGTCGCGGCAGAGCTGCTCTCCGATGATTTTGGTCGCCCCATAGAGAATGGCCGCCGGCGGCGCGCCCTGGCTGTGAAAGGGCGTGCTCTCGACCAGGTCGCCGGCGACCCCCGGGCCATAGCCGTAGGTGGCGTTGGAGGAAGCGAAGACCACCTTCCGTACCTGGTTGGCCCGGCAGGCTTCCAGAGCGTTCTGCACGCCACGAATATTGACGTCGAGCCCGCCCCAGGGATCGCGGTCCATCGATAGCGTCATATAGGCGGCCAGCTGCAGGACGCCGGCCATGCCCTCGGTGACCCGCAGCAGGTCCGAGAGGCGCATCACATCGCCCCGTACCAGCCGCAGCCGTGGATGATCCTTCAGATGGGCGATCGCCGCCTCGGACCCGAAGGCGAAATTATCGAACAGTACGACCTCTGCCGCACCATGGTCGAGCAGTTCGCTCGCGGTGGCTGAGCCGACCAGGCTGGCGCCGCCGACGATACAGAATCGATTGCCCTGGATCGGCACCGCAGCGGACATGTGTTCCTCCTCAATCTTGCGCCCATCCAAGCCTGCCCGGACGCTGTGGGAAAGGGCCGGGGCTCGGTCGGTGCGCGCAGGTCGGGCACGGCCGATGACGCCGGCTTGCAGACGATCCGCTGCGGATCGCGTGCGCCGTCGCGCTCAATCGCCAGCCACCCGATCGAGCGCCGCCAGGAAGCGCTCCGCTGCCAGCTCGGCCGGCCAGGGCTGCCAGGGTGGCGTGCCGTACACGGAGGCCAGCGGATCAGCATCCAGCACGGGCGCGCGGATGCCGAGCGTGCCGCGGACCTCGGCAAGGCTCCAGCCGGCCACATGCACGGCTTCGGCCGCCGCCAGCGCCACATCGCAGGCCTTGTGCGCGCGGCGTGCCTCGGCCGCCCAGGGGGCCAGCCCGTACCGCGCCGCCACCGCCCCCCGGAGCCGCGCCTCCAGCGCCGCGAACGCCTCTCCCAGGAAAGGCTTCAGGGGCGAGATGCAGTCGAAGCCGAGCAACCCTTCCTCGGCATCATGGAGCAATTCGCGACGCTGGTCGGGGCGGGAGAGACCGGTCGGCGCCCGCGCCCGTCGCAGCGCCCAAACGGCCAGCGAATGCTGTGCGACCGAGAGCGGCGCGCCCGGCCAGATCGAATGCCCGCCCCAGCGATAGGTGCGGGCGAGGCCGAGCGCCAGATCGGCATCGGTCCAGTCGAACGGCGTGGGCGCGAGAAGATCGAGGCGCCGGCCCGAAGGCAGCCGGACCCAGGCCCGCACCCGATCAGAACCGCGGGGCGGAGATGTCAAACTCCGCCATGACCTCCAGATCCTCCGTGAACCAGGCTTTGATGCCGGCGCGGCGCTGGCCGATATATGCGGGCCGGCCGGTGGCATCGAGGCGCATGGTCAGGTCATGGCCGGGGATCAGCAGCGTGCCCGGCACCTGCCGCCAGAGCTGCCAGATGCGCTCGAGTGAGGCGCGGCTGGCCCCGGCATCCATCGTCATGTCGGTGGCGAGGGAGAGCAGCTCGGCCCGATTCTTCGCGGCATCACCGCTAAAGACCACAGGCACCTCGTTGCCGGCCAGCCGATAGACCAGGCAGCCCGGGGTATGGCCTGGGCAGAGATGCGCCGTGAAGCCTTCCAGGAACCCTTCGCCATCGCTGAGCAGGCGCAGCTTCGGGTGCTTCGCCAGATCGGCGACGTAAAGCTCGGGCAACGGGTTGAAGCCAACCGGGTGGCTGGTGGCCCAGTCCATCTCCACCTTGCCAATCCAGACGCTGGCGTTGGGGAACAGCGTGTAGTTCACCGAATGGTCCCAATGGGCGTGGGTCAGCACCACATCGGTCACGCTTTCCGGCGGGCAGTCGGCGGCTTTCAGCTGCCGGGCGAATTCGGGGCGGATGGAGAAGGCGCCGACATCGATCAGGATGGTTCGGCCATGGCCGCGCAGCAGGGCGATCGTGCTCCAGCCCAGACCGCCATGGCAGAGCGATTTGCCGGGATAGCCCTGGACCAGGACGTCGATCTTGTACATTCGCCTCTCCCTCGTTGCATCGTCGCGTGCTGGCGCCCATTCTGCCCGCTGATGCGCTTCCTGCACACCGCCGACTGGCATCTTGGTCGCACCCTTGGCGGCTTTTCGCTGCGCGAGGAACAGGCGCATATGCTGGGTGTGGAATTCCCCCGGCTGGTGCGCGAGACCCGCCCGGATGCCGTGCTGCTGGCCGGCGATGTCTTCGACCGGGCGGTCCCGCCGGCCGAAGCGGTGGAACTGCTCGACGATATTCTGCACCGGGTCGTGGTGGACCTCGGCGTGCCGGTGGTGATGATCCCGGGCAATCATGACGACCCCCGCCGGCTGGCCTTCGGTGCGCGGATGCTGGCCGCGGCCGGGCTGCATATCGGCGATTCGCCGCTTGGGCGCGTCATCCGCCTGGCGGATGCGCATGGCGAAGTGGCGATCGTCGCGGCCGGCTATGCCTCGCCCCTCGCGCTTGCCCAGCAGGCCGCGGGTGCGGATTTCGCCGATCATGACGCCGCCTTCGCCTGGCTGGCGCCGCAGTTGCAAACGCTTTGCACAACGCTCTGCACAACGCTCTGCACGCCGACACGTCGCCGCGTGCTGGTGGCGCACGCCTTCGTCGCCGGCGGCACCGAAAGCGAGAGCGAGCGGCAGATCAGCGTCGGCGGCACCGGCCAGATCGCCGCCCACCGTTTCGCGGGTTTTGATTACGTGGCGCTGGGCCACCTGCACCGGCCGCAGGCGCTGGCGGGGGGGCGCATCCGCTACAGCGGCTCGCCGCTCGCCTATTCCAGCAGCGAGGCGGGGCAGCAGAAGGAGGTGCTGTTGGTGGAGTTGGATGCCGCCGGGGCGGTGACGACCGAAGCCATTCCCCTGCGCCCGCTGCGTGCGGTGCGGGAGTTGCGCGGCACCTTCGCCGCCCTGCACCAAGCCGCCGAGGCGGTCGAGGATTTCGTCGTCGTGACCTTGACCGATGCGCTGCCAATCGCCGATGCGCAGCGCCAATTGGCGGAACGCTATCCCCGCATCATCGGCTTCGACTACGCGGAGAAGCCGCGCCCGGCGCGCGCGGTGGCGGTGGCCGGCCAGGCGGCCCGCGCCCTGCAGCCGATGGCGCTGTTCGCGGAATTCCACGCCGCCCAGCGCGGCACGCCGTTGCCGGAGGCGGCGCGGCCGGTGCTGACCGCGGCGATCGCGGCGGCGGAACAGGCGGAAGCCTGATGCGCCCGCTACGGCTGGTGATGGAAGCCTTCGGCCCTTACGCGGCGCGCCAGGACGTGGATTTCGCCGCGCTTGGCGGCCACCGGCTGTTTCTGATCTGCGGCCCGACCGGGGCGGGCAAGACCAGCCTGCTGGATGCCATGTGTTTCGCCCTGTTCGGCGAGAGCAGCGGTGAGGAACGCCGGCCCGGACATCTGCGCAGCCTGCATGTGCCGGAGACGACGCCGACCGAGGTGACCTTCGACTTCGCGCAGGCCGGGCAGCATTGGCGCATCCGCCGCAGCCCGGCCTGGGACCGCCCGAAGCTGCGCGGCGAGGGCACCACACCGGAACGCGGCAAGCAGTCCCTGCAGCGGCTCGGCAGCGACGACCCGCCGCTGGAGCGCGAAGCGGAGGTCGCGGCGCGCATCGCCGGGCTGCTCGGCCTGACCGCCGCCGAGTTCCGCCAGGTGGTGCTGCTGCCGCAGGGGCGGTTCCGCGAATTGCTTACCGCGACGCCGGAAAACCGCCAGGCGATCCTGCGGACGCTGTTCCGGACCGCCTTCTATAAGCGCGTGCAGGAAGCCTTGAAGGCCGAGGCGAACGCCGCGCGGCAAGCGCGGCGGGATCGCGACACCGATCGGCGCCGGCTGCTGGAACGCGCCGGCGCCGAGACCGTGGCGGCCGCGCAAGCTGGCCGCGCGAGCCTGGACGCGGCCCGTCAGGATGCCGAGGCGGCGCGCGAGGTTGCGGCGTGCAGGGAGGCCGCCGCACGGGTCGGCGAGGCCGCCGGGCGGGACGCCGCACGCCGGCTGGCCGAGGCTACGCTGGCCGCTGCCGAGTTGCTTCGGCTGGACGCGGAGGCCCCGCGTATCGCGGCCGATCGCGTGCGGCTCGACCTGGCCCGCCGCGCCGACCGGCTGGGCGCGGCGCTGGCCGGCGAGGAAGCGGCGCGCCGCGCCGCCGCGGAGGCCGAACTCGAAGCGGCCCGCGTCGCGGCGCTTGCCGGTACGGCACAGGCAAGGCTGGCGCAGGCCGAGGCGGCGCTGGCGGATGCGCCGGCGCGCGAGGCGGAGGTGCTGGCCGACCGGGCCCTGGCACAGCGGTTGACCGAACAGGTCGGGGCTGTCGCGGCCGCTGAGCAAGCCGTCGCCGTCGCTGCCGAGGCCGCGACCCGTGCCGCGCGGGCCGAGGCGGCGCGCCGCCAGGCCGCCCTGGCGCTGGATGCGGCCCGGGCCGCGCGCAGCATCGCCGATGCCGCGCTGTTCACGCGGCAAGCCCTGGCGGCGCAGTTGGACCGGCATCGGCTGGCGCTTGAGGAGGCGACGCGCCGCCTCGGCCTCATCGACGCATGGGCCGGCGCGGAAAGCGCGCATTCCCACAGCAGCGCGGCGCTGGCCGCGGTTCGCGTGAGCGCGGCGGCGGCGGCCGACGCCACCGCCATGGCGCGCGCGGCGCTGGCCGCCGGGCACCGCGCCATCGCCGCCGACCATGCCGCGCATCTGGCCGCCGCGCTGGTCGCTGGCGCGCCCTGTGCCGTCTGTGGCAGCCCGCATCATCCCGCCCCGGCCCGCGCGGCGGGGGCGGCCTTGCCCGATCTGGATGCCCTGCACGCCGGTGTCACCGCGGCCGATGCGGCGCTCGACGCAGCCCGTCGGCGGCTGGGGACGGCCGAGGCCGAACTCAGCCTGATCGAACACCAGCGGAGCACCGCGCGCGCGCAGCTTGGCACGCTGGCGATGCCGGAGCGCTCTGGCCTGGTCGCGGCCGTGACCGAGGCGGAGGCGGCGTTCAAGACGGCGCGTGCCGCCGCGGCCGAACTGCCGGGCCTGACGGCGAACGCGGCCGCTGCGCTGACTGCCCTATCGCGCGCCGAGCAGGCGCTGGATGCCGCCGTTGCCGTGGCGCAGGGCGCGGCGCGGGAGGCAGCCGCAGCGACCGCAACACGGGATGAGCGGCGCGCGCGGCTGCCGGCTGAGCCCCCGACCGCCGCGTCGCTCCGCCGCGACGCTGCCGCGGCCACGGGCCGCGCCGCGGCGACCGAGGCGGCGCTGCGGCGGGCACGCGAAGCCTTCGCCGGGGCGCGGGAGCAGGCCCGCAGCCTAGCCGAGCGCGCCACCGAGGCCACCGCGGCCGTCCACGCGGCGCAGAGCCGCGCCGCCGCCGCCACGGTCGCGCTGGCCGCCGATTGCCAAGCGGCGGGTTTTGCCGATGCCGCGGCCCTGCGCGCCGCCCGGCAGGACGGGCCGGCGCAGGACGGCTTGGCCGCCGATATTACCGCTTTCGACCAGGCGCTGGAGGCAGCGCGCGGGGTGGCCCGCGAGGCAGCGGCGCGGGCGGCGGGCGTGGCGCCGCCCGATCTGGTGGCGCTTGATGTGGCCCTGCGGCAGGCGGAATCGGCGGCGCGGGCGGCGGTGGAGGCCGCCACCCGGGCGCAGGCTGCACTGCAGGTTTACGACGCGCTGCTGGGTGAAATCGAAGTGGCGGAGGCAGCACTCGCCGAGGCCGATACGGCCTTCGGCATCCGCCAGGATCTGGCTGAGCTCGCGGAGGGGCGGGGCAGCCAGTCAGGGATGAATTTCGAGGGCTATGTGCTCTCTGGCCTGCTGGACGAGGCGCTGGCGGCAGCGAACCTTCGGCTGGGCGGCATGCTGGCCGGCCGCTACGAGATCCGCCGGCGCGAGGAACGCGAGCGGAAAGCCGCGGCGGCGGGCCTGGATATCGAGGTGGTGGACCGCTGGAACGCGCAGCCACGCCCGGCGGCGACGCTGTCGGGCGGGGAGGGGTTCTGTGCCTCCCTGGCCCTCGCGCTCGGTTTGGCGGAAACGGTCGCGGCGCATGCCGGGGCCCGGCAGCTCGATGCGCTGTTCATCGATGAGGGCTTCGGCACGCTGGATGCCGAGACGCTGGAAACCGCGATCGGCGTGCTGGAGGGCCTGCGGGCCGGCGACCGCTATGTCGGCGTCATCAGCCATGTGCCGGAGTTGCGGGAGCGCATCCCGGCATGGCTGGAGGTGACCCCCGGCCGCCAAGGCAGCCGGGCGGCGTTTCGCTTCGCTCAATAGGTGGCGAAGATCCGCTCGATCGCCGCCGGATCGCTGGTGACGGTGAGGGCCAGCGCCAGCAGGATGCGGGCCTTCTGCGGCGTCAGGTTATCGGCGGTCAGCATCCCGGCCTCCCGCAGGCGGGTTGTCGGGAAGACCCGGCCGCTGCCGGCACGGGTCGATTGCATGGTGATGACGCCGGCCTGTCGCGCTTCCGCCAGGGCCGCGGCATCGCCTGGTGTGACGAAGCCGGGTGCGAAGCCGGCCGCGATGATGCCCTTCGCCCCGGCGGCGGTGAAGGCGCGCACCGCCGCGCCATCAGCGCCGGCGTAGGTATAGGCGACATCGACCCGCGGCAGGGCGGCAAGGCCGCGAATGTCGAACTCGGTCTCCGGCGCCAGGCGCCGCAGCGGGCGGCGGTACCAGACCAGCCGATCGCCATCGGCTTGCCCGAGTACGCCGAAATCCGGGCTGCGGAAGGTCTGCATGCGGCCGGTGGAGGTCTTGGTGACCTCGCGCGCCGCTTGGATCTCGTCGTTCAGCAGGACCAGCGCGCCGAGGCCGCGCGCCTCCTCGCTGGCGGCGACACGCATCGCGTTCACCAGGTTCAGCCCGGCATCGCTCGAGAGGGCGGAGGCCGGGCGTTGGCTGCCGACCACGACGACCGGCACCTTCACCTTCAGGGTGAGGGAGAGGAAATAGGCGGTCTCCTCCAGCGAGGCGGTGCCGTGGCCGATGACGATGCCGGCGAGGTCCGGATGCTCCACCACCAGCCGGTCGCAGATCAGCACCAGCTCCTTCCATTCGGCCCAGGCGATCTGGGTGGAAGGGACGTTGCGGAAGGGGACGGGGAAGACATCAGCGACCAGTTGGACTTCCGGGAAGCGGTCGAGGATACCGTCCGCCTGCAGCATCATGCCGTTGGCGCCGTAGTCGTAGACGTCGAGCGGACCCTTGCCGATCGAGCTGATCGTCCCGCCGGTGCCGATAAAGCCGATTTTCTTCTTCATGCCGCGACCCTCGCTTCCGAGGCGAGGCCGGCGATGCATTGATCCACCGTCAGCACATCGCCGAATTGCAGATAGAAGGCGATCAACGAGGCCGCGTGTTCGGCATCGGTCATCGCCGCGCAGCCGTCGCTGACCATGACCGTGCGAAAATTCAGCATCATGGCGTCGCGGGCGCTGCTTTCGCAGCAGACGCTGGTCACGGTGCCGGTGATCAGGACGGTATCGAAGCCGCGCGCCCGTAGCCGTTGGGGCAGGTCGGAGGCGCCCTGGATGAAGGCGCTGTAGCGCTTCTTGGGCACGATCTCGTCGCCGATCCGGACATCGAGCTGCGGCCAGAGCTGGTGGCCGACCGTGCCCTCGCTCATCGCCGCCGCGCGCCGGTCGCGAGCTTCCTGGGTAACCATGTCCTGCATGACCGACCACTCGGTCTCGCAGGAGGCATCGAAGGTGTTCTGGACCCAGAAGACGCCACCGCCGGCCTGGCGCACCGCCGCCGCCAGGGTGTTCACCTTGGGCACGATGTGCTCGGCCATGGGGCACCAGGCATGGGCGATATCTTCCCGCATGAAGCCGTTCTGCAGGTCGATGACGACCAGCGCGGTGCGTTGCGGGACGAGTTGGGCGAAGGGATGGGCGGTGCCGCAGCGGCGCGTGACGCGCGCCTGAATGCTCTCGGGCAGGCTGAAGGGATGCATCGGGAGGCTCCGGGGGCAGGGGCTCGCCGGCGCGGGTTTCCTGGGCCCGGCTCTCCGGCCGGTGACGAACGCTAGGGCGCGGGGCCGGCCCGCGCAAGCCGGTGGTTGACGCTGTGCCGCGCGGACCGCAAAGCGGAGGGGTCGTCTTCCGGAGCCCCGCCCATGCCCGCTTTCGTCCCGCCTGGCGTCATTGGCCACAACCGCAGCATCTTGAAAAAGAACTACGCGGTCCTGCCGCCCGACGGCATGTTCCCCTCATTGCTGCCAGGGTTGGAAGGGGCGCAGGTCTTCTATCAGGCAACGCCGTTGATGGGGGCACGCTTCGCCCAGGGGCGGCTGGAGGTGCAGCCGGGCGGCGGCACGCGCGGGGCGCGGGACGATGGCTATGAGCATTTCCTCTATGTTCTGGCGGGGCGGTTGCAGGTGACGGCGGGGGGCGGGATGGAACTCCTGGGCCCTGGCGGCTTCGCCTATGTGCCCGCCGGCACCGGCTTCAGTTTCCGCAACCCGGGCGAGGTTGTTGCCAATGCGGTCTGGATCAAGCGCCGCTATGTCCCGGCCGAAGGCTTCGCGCCGCCGGGCGTGCGCTTCGGCAGCCGGGACGCGACCCCCCGCAGCACTGTCGATGAGAGCGGGCGGTGGCGGCAATACCTGCTGGGGACCGCGGATCTCGGCATGGATTTCGAGATGAACGTCATGGGCTTCGCGCCGGGCACGCATTTCCACTGCGTCGAGACCCATATCTTCGAGCATGGCATGGTCATGCTGGAAGGACAGGGGCTGCAGCTGCTGGACCGCGACTGGCACGAAGTTTGGGTGGGCGATTTCGTCTGGTTCGGCAGCTTCGTGCCGCAGCAATTCTACTGCACGGGGTGGGAGGGCGCCGCCTACCTGCTCTACAAGGACGTGAACCGCGACGTGGAGCTCTGATCAAGAGGGACCGATCGATGGCCGCCGCCCCTGCGACCCAGCCTGCCACCGCCCCGCCTGCCACCACCATGAAAGCCTTCGCCGGGCGGTCCGATGCTGCGGGGCTGAAACGTCTGTCACTCCATCTGGGGCTGCTCGTCGCCGCGGGGGCGCTGGTGGCGCTCGCGCCGGGGCTGTGGGTGGTGCCGGCAATGTTCGTGCTGGGGATCGTCCAGGTCGCGCTGTTCGCGCCCTTCCATGAGACCAGCCATTACACGGCCTTCGAGAATGCCCGGCTGAACACCGCGGTCGGCTGGCTGGCCGGGCTGGGGTCGCTGTACAATTGGCATTTCTACCAGCGCTATCATTTCTGGCATCACCGCTTCACCAACAACCCGGCCCGGGACCCGGAACTGGCCGACCCGCCGCAGCACCGCTGGGGTGATTACCTCCGGCGGGTGTTCGCGCTGACCTTCTGGAAATTTCGGTTGCGCATCCTGGCGGATGGTCTGCGCGGGGATCTGTCCCGCTACCCCTACATCTCGGCGGCGAGCGCGCCGATTGTCATCCGCAGCATCCGGCTGGAAGTGGCGGTGCTGCTGGGCGGCGTGCTGCTGTCGATGGCGCTGTTCGGCTGGCAGACGCCCTTCCTGTTCTGGATCCTGCCACAGCTTCTGGCGCAGCCGGTCCTCCGTCTCTACCTCTATACCGAGCACACCGGCTGCAGCACGGATGGCAATGGCCTGACCAATACCCGCACCACCCTGACGTCACCGCTGGTGCGACTGCTGATGTGGAACATGCCCTATCACGCCGAACATCATCTCTATCCCTTCATTCCCTTCCATCGGCTGGCCGCGGCGCATGCGTCCATCAGGAACCAACTTGCCTATATCCAGCCGGGCTATGCCCGCTGGCATCGTGGCTATGTGAAAGACATGCAGCCATGACCTGGCCTCAGGCCGAAGGCGTCTTCCAGCTCGGCGATCTCGCGGTGCATGCCGGTGGCCATCTGCCGGGCGCCAGCCTGGTGTGGAAGAGCCACGGCACGTTGAATGCCACGCGGGACAACGTCATCGTCTACCCGACGAGTTACGGCGCACAGCACCCGGACTTGGAATGGTTGATCGGCCCGGACGGCATTCTCGATCCGACGCGCTGGTTCATCGTCATCCCGAACATGTTCGCCAACGGCCTCTCCTCCTCACCCAGCCAGGCGGTCAGCTGGCCATGCCTAGTTACGGCCTGGGACAATGTACGGGCGCAGGCGCGGCTGCTGCGGGAGGTCTGGGGGATCGAGCAGGTGCACGCGGTCTATGGCTGGTCCATGGGTGCGCAGCAGGCCTATCACTGGGCAGCCGCCTTCCCGGGAAAGGTCGGGCGCATCGTGGTGAACTGCGGCAGCGCCCGCACCGCCGAACACAACCGGGTTTTCCTGCGCAGCATGATGGCGATCCTGGAAGCGGCGCCGGAATATGACGGCCGGGCGCTGTTCAGCGCGCCGCCGCGCAAAGCCTTCCGCGCCTTTGGCCGGGCCTATGCCGCCTGGGCCCTGAGCCAGGATTTTTATCGCGCGGGCCTGCATCTGAGTGCGCTGGGCGCACCCGATCTCGAGACTTTTCTGGTGCGCGACTGGGAGGAGCGTTTCGCCCGTCGCGATGCCGGGGATCTGCTGGCGCAGCTGCGCACCTGGGATGCCGGAGATATCGCCGATGGCGGCGATCTGGCCGCGGCCTTGCAGCGGATCGAGGCCTCGGTGCTGCTGTTGCCAGGTGCGACCGATCTCTATTTCCGGGTGGCCGACAACGCCGCCGAACTGCCGCATCTGCGGCATGGCCGGCTGCTGCCGATCCCGAGCATTTGGGGCCATCGGGCGGGCAATCCGGGGCCCAATCCGGCCGATACCGCCTTCCTCAAGGCGGCGGTGCGTGAGCACCTCGGACCATAGATCGGTCGCCCGATCGGCGGGACGAATCCGCCGTTTGGGGCGTTGTATTTACATTTAATGACATCTAGCTGCCTCGCAGCATCTCTGCTGCGCCGCAAAAAACCAATCTTCTCAATATCCTACAGCGTAATATGACGAAACAAGGCTTGACTGGCCACCGCTATCCCCTCCCTGGCATCAGTAACCTCGTTGTGAAGCCCGCCCGAAGATCGGTCGGCGCGCCCGAGGAGTGGGAATGGACGGATTCTTTCCGCTTGAGACAGGTCGTCGCAGGACGTTGAAGGCCCCTATTGGCTGCGTCGGTGTCGGTCTACACAGCGGCCGCCCAGCGAAACTGTCCCTGCTGCCCGCTCCCTCCGGCACCGGCATCCGGTTCCGCCGGACTGACACGGGCATCGAAATCCCGGCGACCTTTGATCAAGTCGTTGATACTCGTCTTTGCACCGCGCTTGGCAGTGCCACCGATCCGGCCGCCCGGCTTGCCACGGTCGAACATGTGATGGCGGCGCTGGCTGGCTGCGGCATCGATGATGCGATCGTCGCGGTCGATGGGCCTGAGGTGCCGATCCTCGATGGCTCCGCCGCGCCCTTCGTCTTCCTGATCGATTGCGCCGGCATCACCGGCCATGCCGGGCATGTCGCGGCGATCGAGGTGCTGCGGCCGGTGCGGGTGCAGGATGGCGAGGGGCCGGATGCGGCCTGGGCCGAATTGCTGCCGAGCCGCGAGGATCGGCTCGATATCGCCCTGAGCATCGACTTCCCGTCCACCGCCATTGGCCGGCAGTCGATCGCACTGCGGTTATCGACACGGAATTTCCGCGAAGACCTGGCTGATGCCCGGACCTTTACCCTGGCCGAGGATGTCTCCCGTCTCCGCGCCGCTGGCCTTGCGCAGGGCGGCAGCCTGGACAACGCTATCGTGGTTGACGGACCGCTCGTGCTGAACCCGGGTGGCCTGCGCCGTCCGGATGAGTTTGTGCGGCACAAGGCCCTCGATGTGGTGGGCGACCTTGCTTTGGCTGGGGCGCCGCTGCGGGGGCGCTTCTTCGGTCATCGCTCCGGCCACGGCCTCAACAACCGGCTGCTGCGTACGCTCTTCGCTGACCCGGCGAATTGGCGCTACCATCGCGGCCGGGCCGCGGTCGAAGGCGGTGCTGTGGCCCTGCCGGCCGCCGCCGCGGCGGCGCCGGCCCGCTAGAGCGGCATGCGTTGAGGCGGAATCGCCGAAGGCGCTGAATCCCGCGACCAAACAAAGGTTAGAGCAGGATGCGTGAGCGAATGCGAACGCAGCGTGCTCTAATCTCGCCGCTGCCGGCGTGCCGGCCTCGCCATGTCGTGCTATAAGGCCGCATGCCGATGTTTCGCCCTGCCCATTGCCTGCTGCTGCTGGGCCTCGCCCTCGGGATGCTCCCCGGTTGCTCCTGGTTCCGCAGTTGGGACGGTTCTGATCGTCAGCTGACCGAAACCCGTCGGCGAGCGCTTGAGGACTCGACGGTCGATCAGTCGCCCGAGGGTCTCTATGCCGCGGGCATGGACGCGCTGAAGGGGCAACGCTGGCAACAGGCCGGCGACTATTTCGACCTAATCGAGCGCGAGCACCCCTTCTCCACCTGGGCGACCAACGCGAAGATCATGGGTGCCTACGCCCAGTACCAGCGCAACCGCTACACCGAAGCCCTCGGCATCCTCGACCGCTTCATCCAGTTGCACCCGTCGAACCGCGATATCGCCTACGCCTATTACCTGCGAGCGCTCTGCTACTATGAACAGATCGCCGATGCCGAACGCGACCAGCGTGGCACCGAACAGGCTATGGCCGCCCTGCAAGATGTGGTCAGCCGTTTCCCCGACAGCTCCTATGCCCGCGATGCCCGGCTGAAGATCGACTTGGCGCGCGATCACCTCGCCGGCAAGGAAATGACGATCGGCCGCTGGTACCAGCGCCAGCGTCTTTATGCCGCGGCGATCGGCCGGTTCCGCCGGGTGGTCGAGGAGTATCAGACGACCAATCACGTGCCGGAGGCGCTGCACCGCCTGACGGAGATCTATCTGACCCTCGGCATCACCGAGGAAGCCCGCAAGACCGCTTCGGTCCTCGGCTATAACTTCCCGGGCAGCCCCTGGTACCAGGACAGCTACGCCCTGCTTGTCGCCGGCGCCGACCCGGCGCCTGAGGATCGGCGCGGCTTCCTCCGCCGCGCCTATGACTGGCTGTTCTGATCCGCGCATGCTGGTCTCGCTCACGATCCGCGACGTGGTCCTGATCGAACGGCTGGACCTCGCTTTTGGACCCGGCCTGACCGTGCTGACCGGCGAGACCGGCGCCGGCAAATCGATCCTGCTCGATAGCCTGGGCCTGGCCTGCGGCCTCAGGGCGGAAGCCGGCCTGGTTCGGGCCGGGCAGCCGCAATGCTCGGTTGCCGCCGCCTTCGCCCCGGCCCCCGGCCATCCGGTCTTCGCCACCCTGGCCGAACAGGGCATCGCTGTTGAAGATGCGCTGGTCCTGCGCCGCGTGGTCCAGGCCGATGGCCGCAGCCGGGCCTTCGTCAATGACGAGCCGGTCGCCGTCGGCCTGTTGCGCCGCCTCGCCGGCCAGCTCGTTGAGGTGCAGGGCCAGCATGACCAGGTCGGCCTCGCCGATCCCGCCACCCATGCCGGGCTGCTCGACGCCTTCGGTGGGCTTGAGGTTGAGCGCGTGGCCTGTGGCGAGTCCTGGCGCGGCTGGCGCGCTGCCGAGCGGGCGCTGGCCGAGGCCCGCACGCAGATCGCCGCGGCGGCGCGCGACGAGGAATTCCTGCGCCACGCAGTCGAGGAGCTGAGCGCACTGTCGCCCGAGGAGAGCGAGGAGCCGATGCTGGCTGCCGAACGCCAGCGCCTGCAGCAGGGCGAAAGGCGGGCCGAAAGCATCGCGGCCGCGCTTGCCGAATTGCAGCCGCGCGACCGCCGCCGCGGCACGGGCCCGGCCGAGGCGCTCCGGAACGCCGCCCGCGCCCTGGATCGCCTGCCGCCACCGAATGAGGAGGCGCAGGCGGTGATCGCCCAACTCGCCGCCGCCCAGGACGCCCTGGCGGAGGCGGAGACGCTACTTCAGCGGCTGATCCAGGAGAGCGGCCCCGATCCGCGCCGCCTGGAGCAGCTGGAAGATCGCCTCTTCGCGCTGCGCGCGGCCGCGCGGAAGCACGCCGTCGCGGTGGTGGAACTGCCGGCCCTGCTCGCCAGCCTGAAGGAACGTCTCGGCGCGCTCGACGCCGGGACCGAGCGGGTCGCGGGGCTGGAGGTTGCGGCGCGCGCGGGCCGGGTGGCCTACACTGCGGCGGCCGAGACGCTGTCGGCGGCGCGGCGTGAGGCGGCGCGGCGGCTGGAGACGGCGCTGGCCAAGGAGCTGCCGCCCCTGAAGCTCGACCGCGCGCGCTTCGTCGTCGATGTCGCCGCGCGCGAGGAAAGTGCCTGGGGGCCGGACGGGCAGGACCGGGTCACGTTTCTCGTGGCGACGAATCCCGGCCAGGCGCCGGGCAACTTGCAAAAAATCGCCTCGGGCGGGGAGCTGTCGCGGCTGATGCTCGCGCTCAAGGTCGTGTTGGCGCGCGGCTCGCCGGTGCCGACGCTGGTCTTCGATGAGGTCGATGCCGGCATCGGCGGCGCAACCGCGGCCGCGGTGGGGGAGCGGCTGGCGCGCGTCGCCGAACGGTTGCAGGTGCTGGTGGTCACCCATAGCCCGCAGGTGGCGGCCCGCGCCGGGCAGCAATTGCGGGTCGCCAAGCAGGTGCGTGGCGATCGCGCCCGCACCACGGTCGAGCCGCTGGATACGCGCGAACGGCGCGAGGAGATCGCCCGCATGCTGGCTGGCGAACAGGTGACCGATGCCGCGCGTGCCGCCGCCGACAGCCTATTGGCCGGGCACCTGCTGTGAAGCCGCCAGCGATGCTGAGCGAGGCCGAAGCAGCCGCCGAACTCGCCCGGCTGGCGGCAGAGATCATCCGACACGACCGCCTGTACCACACGCAGGATGCGCCCGAGATCACGGATGCCGATTACGACGCGCTCATCCGCCGCAACCGGGAGATTGAGGCGCTCTTCCCCGATCTGGTCCGCGCCGACAGCCCCTCCCGCCGGGTCGGCGCCGCCGTCGCCGAAGGTTTCACCAAGGCCCGTCATGGCGTGCCCATGCTCAGCCTCGACAATGCCTTCGGGCCGGAGGATTTCGCCGAATTCTGCCGCCGCATCCGCCGCTTCCTGGGCCTTGGCGAAGAGCGGCTGGCCTTCGTCGGGGAGCCCAAGATCGACGGGCTGTCGATCAACCTGCTTTACGAGGAGGGCCGCTTCCTGCGCGGCGCGACGCGCGGCGATGGGATGGAAGGCGAGGATGTCACGGCCAATCTCAAGACGCTCGCCTCCCTGCCCCTGCGTCTGAAGGGCACGGCACCGGGACGTATCGAAATCCGTGGCGAGGTCTTTGTCGAGAAAGCCGCTTTTCTCGCCTTCAACGAAGCTGAGGTGGCCGCCGGCCGGCGCAGCTTCGCCAATCCGCGCAATTTCGCCGCCGGCAGCCTGCGCCAGCTCGATCATCGGATCACCGCGCAGCGCCCGCTGAAGCTTTTTGCCTATGCCATGGGTGCGGCTACGGAGGCGCCCGCCGCGACGCATTGGGAATGGTTGGAACGGCTGCAGGCCTGGGGCTTCGCGGTGAACCCGCTGTCCGAACGGCTGGCCGATGACCATGCCGCGGCGGCTTTCCAGGCGGGCATCGCCGCGCGACGTGCCGACCTCGCCTATGATATCGACGGCGTCGTCTACAAGCTCGATCGCCTGGATTGGCAGGCCCGGCTGGGCTTTGTCGGTCGCGCACCGCGCTGGGCCATCGCCTGGAAATTCCCGGCCGAACAGGCGACGACCAGGCTGCTGCGGATCGAGATCCAGGTCGGCCGCACCGGCGCGCTGACGCCGCGCGCCGTGATGGAACCGGTCAATGTCGGCGGCGTCGTTGTGCAGCACGCCACGCTGCACAACGAGGACGAAATCGCCCGCAAGGATGTCCGCGAAGGCGATACGGTGGTGCTGCAACGCGCCGGCGACGTCATCCCGCAGATCGTCGCTGCGGTACCGGAAGCCCGCCCGGCCGATAGCCGTCCCTATAGCTTCCCGGTGACCTGCCCCGCTTGCGGCAGCCATGCCGTGCGGCCGGAAGGCGAGGTGGTGCGGCGTTGCACCGGCGGGCTGATCTGCCCGGCCCAGGCGGTAGAGCGGCTGCGCCACTTTGTCGCCCGCAACACCATGGATATCGACGGGCTGGGCGAGGAGCGCATCCTGCAACTGCAGGCCGCCGGGCTGTTGCAGACGCCGGCCGATATCTTCCGCCTGCCGGAACACACCCCCGTCATCGCCGCGCTCGAGGGCTGGGGGGAGACCTCGGCGGCGAACCTCCTGCGCGCCATCGGTGCCAGGGTCGCGCCGCCGCTCGATCGCTTCATCTTTGCCCTCGGTATCCGCCGGATCGGCGAAGCCAATGCCAAGCTGCTGGCCCGCCATTATCACGCGCTGGAGACGTGGCGGGGGCGGATGCTCGCCGCTCGGATCATCGGCTCCGAAGCCCGCGAGGAGCTGGGCTCGATCCAGGGAATCGGCCCGACCATCGCCACCGAACTGGTCGATTTCTTCGATGAGCCGCGGAACCTCGCCGCGCTCGATGACCTGTCGCGCTACGTGAAGCCGGTGCCCGTCAGCCTCGCCGAAGCAGGGGATTCGCCCTTTGCCGGCAAGGTGCTGGTCTTCACCGGCAGCCTTGAGACCATGACCCGTCAGGAAGCCGAGGCGCGGGCCGAGGCGCTGGGCGCGAAGGTCACGAAAAGCGTCTCCAAGAAGACGGATTTCGTGGTGGTCGGGGCCGATGCCGGCAGCAAGGCTGCCAAGGCGGCTGAACTTGGCGTGATTGTGTTGAGCGAGGCCGAGTGGCGGCTCAAGGCCGGCTTTGGCTGAATCGGATCAGTTATGCCGGCTTTGGTTGAAGACCGGCGGAGCGAGCGAGGTCGCGCCGCCGATCCCGGGGCCGGGCGCGCCAGGGGCGGGGCCCGGGAGTTGCGCCGTCGTTTCGCGCGGCTTCACCTCGGCACAGGCGCTGGCCAGCGACAGCAGCAGGAGCAGGCCGATCCGGGCCATGGGCAACCTCCAGAAGGGGCAGTTGCGAAGCTAACCTGCCGCCGCCCCTTCCCGCCAGCCCGGCGCGGGGCAATCCTGCGGCCGACCGAGGAGGACCCCATGCCCGAAAGCAATCTGCAGGTGCTGCTGCGCCGCCGCCCGAAAGGCGCACCCGTGGCCGAGGATTTCGAGGTCGTCGAGACCCCGCCGCCAGTGCCGCAGGAGGGGGAGGTCCTGGTGCGTCACCGTTTCCTCTCGCTCGATCCCTACATGCGCGGGCGGATGTCAGCGGCCAAAAGCTATGCCAAGCCGGTCGACCTTGGCGCGGTGATGGAGGGGGCCGCGGTCGGTGAGGTGGTCGCCAGCCGCGCGGCAGGCTTCGCGCCGGGCGATACGGTGATGAACAGCTTCGGCTGGCAGCGCTTCGCCGCCGTGCCCGCGGCCCGGTTGCTCCGCATCGATCCCGCCGAGGCGCCGCTTTCGGCCAGCCTCGGCGTGCTCGGCATGCCGGGGCTGACGGCCTGGGTCGGGCTTGAGGATATCGGCCAGCCCAAGCCGGGCGAGACGGTGGTTGTCTCGGCCGCCTCCGGCGCGGTCGGCCAGGTGGTCGGGCAATTGGCCAAGCTGCGCGGCTGCCGCGTGGTGGGGATCGCTGGCGGGGCGGAGAAATGCCGCTTCGTCACCGAGGAACTCGGCTTCGATGCCTGCGTCGACCATCGCGGCGCGCTCGATGCGCAACTCGAGGCCGTCTGCCCGGAGGGCATCGACGTCTATTGGGAGAATGTCGGCGGTGCCGTCCAGGCGGCGGTCTTCCCGCGGCTGCGCGATTTCGCGCGCATGGTGATGTGCGGGGTCATCGCGCAATACAATGTCGTGGAGGGCGCCGATAGCTTCGGTGGGCCGCCCGGCCCCAATCTCGGGGCGGTGGTCCGCAAGCGGCTCCGCATCCAGGGCTTCATCGTCAGCGATACCGGCTGGCCGCGCTACGCGGCCTTCCGGCGCGAGATGCTGGGCCATATCGGCGCCGGCCGGTTGCGTTGGCGGGAGGATGTGGTGCCTGGCCTGCACCGGGCGCCGGAGGCCTTCATCGGGCTGCTGGAGGGACGGAATTTCGGCAAGCTGGTGGTCGCCATCGATTGAGCGGCGAGGCCGGGGACGCGGCCCTCGCGGCCCGGCTTGCGGGGCATCGGGTCGTGCTCTGTCGCGGCCTGCTCGGCGAGCTGCTGATGGGGCTTCGGCCGATCGGCATTGATTACATGGGGGCCCAGGCAGCTTGGCTGCGCCGCCTCGGCATCCCCGTGCTCGTACCGCAACTGCCGAGCGCCGCGCCGGTACTCGACAATGCCGCCGGGCTGGCCCGGTTGATCGAGGGCGAGCCCTTACGGGTTATCCTGATCGGGCACAGCAAGGGCGGCCTCGAAGCCCTGGCCGCTTTGCTGCGGCCCGAGGTTGCGGCGCGCGTCGTCGGTTTCGTGGCGCTGCAATCGCCCTTCCTCGGCTCGCCCGTGGCCGATTGGGTCTGCGGCCATGGCAGGCTCCATCGGACCTCT